>TARA_R110002073_G_scaffold308333_3_pt1 | contig 18846 bp, 16 predicted proteins | sample TARA_R110002073 | Tara Oceans TARA_R110002073 (sample SAMEA4397174) | marine metagenome | biome: Polar Biome; feature: [DCM] deep chlorophyll maximum layer (ENVO:01000326); material: water (ENVO:00002006), including particulate matter (ENVO:01000060) such as... | depth 40 m
GACATCGTCTGGATTGACTTTCCAGTCACGGGCGTGCTGCTTGGAATCGTCGCGGTGATCGCTTGGGTTTTCCTAAACCGCACGATTTGGGGGCGTCATTTGATCGCGACCGGCGAAAACAAACAGGCGGCCTTTTACAGCGGCGTCGCCACGGATCGGCTGATCGTGTTGGCCTACGTCGTCTGTGCCGTATTGGCCGGATTGGCCGGAATCCTGTTTATGCTCGAGTGGAATTCGATCCAGCCAGGTTCCAGCGGCTCGTTTTACGAACTTTACGCGATTGCCGCCGCGGTGCTTGGCGGCTGCTCGCTGCGGGGGGGACGCGGAGCGATTCTAGGCGTCATCGCCGGTGCTGCCGTGATGCGTTGCCTGTACAAAGCGATCATCGTGCTTGACATCCCTCAAGAATGGGAAATGGTCATTATTGGCGTCGCACTGCTGGTGAGCGTGCTGGTCGACGAAATCATTCGGCGGTTTCAGCTCGCCCGGCGACTGCGAAGACACGATTCGGGCAGTAAAGATTCGGCCGGTAATGCCGATCCCGCCAGCAAAGCATTGTCGAATCCGTAAAAACTCGTATAACAGCCGCGTGGTGCAAAACGAAGACACGCGATACACTCATGCCATGAATTACGTGGTACAAAAGTCGGAAACCGCCGAGATCCCTGGATTTGACGATCTCGATCTATCCCCTGTGATGCGTCGTGCGCTGAAGCACGCTGGATTTGAGAAACCAAGTCCCATCCAGGCTCAATTGATCCCGCTCGCCTTGGAAGGCGAGGACGTGATCGGGCAAGCACGAACCGGAACGGGTAAAACCGCCGCGTTTGCAATCCCAATTCTCGAGCAACTCGATCCGCTCGAAGAATGCCGTGATCCCCAAGCGATCATTATCGTTCCCACCCGTGAACTAGCCGACCAAGTCGGACGGGAAACCCAAATGCTGGCCCGTGGCGTGCCAACCGAAGTCGCCGTCCTGGCGGGCGGTAAAGACATCAAACGCCAATTACGCCAACTCGAAAATGGCGTTCAAATCGTCGTGGGCACCCCCGGGCGGCTGCACGACCATCTACAACGACGATCGCTTCGCACTGACAAAGTGTGGTGTGTCGTTTTGGATGAAGCCGACCGCATGCTCGACATCGGTTTCCGTCCGCAAATCGAACGCATTTTGCGGAAATGTTCCAAAGATCGGCAAACACTGCTGCTTTCGGCGACGCTTCCCCCCACCGTTCGCAGGTTGGCGGAAACGTATATGCAAGAGCCCGTTGTGATCGATTGCTGTGACAAAGACATCGCAGTGGATACGATCGAACAGCGTTACTTTACCGTTTCACATGACAAGAAACTGGAATTGCTTGAACGTTTGCTCGAACGCGAGAACCCCAAGCAAGCCATCATCTTCTGTCGCACCAAGCGTGGAACGGACAGGCTTTATCGCCAATTGAGCCGAACCTACCCTGCCTGTGGCAGCATGCACGGCGACTTGGCTCAACGCGAACGAGACCGTGTGCTGCAGCAATTGCGGGACGACAAGCTACAAATCCTGGTCGCCACCGATGTCGTGGGACGCGGAATCGACATCAGCACGATATCCCACATCATCAATTACGACATGCCCCAAGATTGCGACGACTATGTCCATCGCGTGGGTCGTACCGGCCGTATGGGACGAGACGGAATCGCGTTCACCTTCGTCGTTCCTGGCGAAGGCGACTCGTTGACCAGCATCGAGCAGCGGATCAATAAGCAGCTCAAACGTGATCACTTCGAAGGCCTCGATCCTCCGGCTGCGGTCCAGTTGGCTCCGAAAGCCGAAGAGACGGTCAAGAAAGCGGCTCCGAAATTAAACCCGATGCACCGCAAAGTGACCCGTCGGCGGCGTTAAACATCGTCGGCGGCGCTAATCATCGCCTGACATGCTTCGTACTGGATGCTCCTAGCTGCCGTGTGGCGATCGCCATACGGCATTTTTCGTGTCGTGACAGAATCGAAATTCCAACATCACGGCATCCTTTCAAGAAGGACCTCCTGGGTGACGTCAACCGCTGACACGGACTGTATTGTTCACCCGCAACGCGCCCGCCACGACCCGCACCGTCTCTTGAGCAAGTTGCTTGTGATAGAAACTGCGAACCAGCCCGCTGAGCTTCAATTCGCTGCCACTCTCATCCACTCGCAACTGACGTAACTCGGCAACCGAACTTTTGGCAAGCACGGCATTGGCGGCGATGGCGATGTCCTGACTAGGGCGTTGAATCATAGTGTGCTCCCAGAAAATGTTGCGAAGGGCAGCGGCTCACTAAAATCGAGTGAGCTTGGCCGCATGGGGTGAACGAGGACCATCGCAAGCAAATGCTACATCGGTAGGACAGGTTGCTCAAAACGTGAATGGCTAGCATTGCGAAAGACGCGGTGTGAGCGAAGGTTGGCAAGCAGAGCGATGGGAGTTCAATCAAATATCACACATTTCCTGATTTTTGCCTATGCGAATCCACTGCGAATTCCTAAAGGTTTGTCGAGCACTAGGCAATAAATATGCATTGCTAGCAAAGACGGAAATTTTCAAGAAAGTATCAAGTCGGCGTTGTGCAGATGTCTGTGATACGGGTGGATCGGCCCTGCGGAGAAATGCGATCGCAACCGGGGCGTTCTTACCCTGACCGTCACAATCGCGACGACCGTTCGCACCGGCACTGTCGCAGCGGCAAGCGATTTGAAAGTAGAGGGGTTTTGAGCGGGAATTCAGTGTGGGGCAATCGGAATGACCTATATCCCCATGGGCGAGATTTCAATCTCGCAATCCTCGCCCTTGCCCTGCCGGCGCCGGCCTCAGTGTCCACGTGACGCATCCACTTCGATGAGCATATCGCGTTTGAGATACCTTGCTGAGCAAACCGGGCTGAGCAAACTGCATCCCTGTTACCAATGGTCCTCACCATGTTTCTTGACTTAGCAATCGCATTAAGTTGTGCCGGCGTTGGCGTCGCGTGCGGGTGGGTGATGAATGGAATTGGCTGGGGTGTCGACTTTGACGAATTCGATGATGAGTTGACGCTGATTGAACGGTCGGAACTCGAGCAAGTCAAAGCGGAATACGAGCGACTTGCCACAGCGGCGGACCGACTGCGTGAATACGCCACCACGATGGCGATGGACGTCGACAAACACCAGAGCAGCGTTCAGGCGGTCAGTGACGTCCTGTCCTCGGAAACGACCTATTCCGCGGACGAACTTGGCGATGCGGTCAATCGTTTGATCGAAGCGAACGAGACGATGCAAACCAAATTGAAATCGGCTCAAGATCGAATCTCCGAACAGGCCGACCAACTTGAATCGGCCGAACGTCGGGCTCAGACCGACGCGTTGACACGGGTGTCAAACCGTGGTGCCTTTGACGAACATCTAGCGCGGCGTCACATCTTGGGCCCCGGCCGCGCCGGCACACTGATGCTGTTGGACGTGGACCATTTCAAGAAATTCAACGACGAACACGGCCACCGCGCCGGCGACGAGGTGTTGAAGGTGGTCGCCAACATGTTGCACGCGAGGTTGAAATCCTATGGGATTGTCGCGCGGTTCGGGGGTGAAGAATTCGCCGCGATTATTGACGGCTACACGGTCGAGGAATCCAAACGGATCGTCGAATCGGCGCGTGCGGCGATCGGGCAACACATTGTCGAATTCGAGGGCAAAGAGCTTGCCGTGACCGCCAGTATCGGATTGGCCGAACTGCTCGAAGAGGAGTCGATTGAGCAGTGGATTGAACGCGCCGACGCGGCTATGTACCACTCGAAGAAGCACGGGCGTAACTGTGGACATTCGATGAACGGAACCACACCGGAACTGATCACACTGGGGACGGAATCCGCGCTGATTCCAGACATCGACGAGCCACCCACGGTCACCGCCAGACCGAAGAAAAAAGCCGCAGTGAAATCCAATCCGTCCACGGCAGAACCGAACCGCGGTGCATTCTCGAGCCTGCCAACACGCTCCGCACTGAACGCGGCGATGGGGGACATGCAAGAACGTTCGAAATCGATTGGGTTACCCACACAAATCATGAAGCTGCATGTGACCGGGACTCCCGCAGCGGGCGCCATGCGAACGCTGCTACAAATCGTGCGAGCGACCCTGCGAAGTGTCGATCGCATCGGAGCCGACGATGCAACCACGCTGCTTGTTTGCATGCCGGGGATTGACGACGACGACGCTCAAGAACGTGTCAAACAAATCCATTCGTCGGCCGCCTCGCTACAATTCGGCGACGCCAAACCTGCCGATTCACCCCAGCTTGAGATTACGATCATTGCGGTCGAGACCGACGAGTCGCTGGACGAGGCGTTTGCGCGAACCGCAAGCGAATCGGCCCCTCCAGCAGAACCAGCCTCAGCTGCAGAACCAGCCTCAGCTGCAGAATCTACTGCAACTCCTGCGGCCGCACCGTTGGCGGTGCCGCTGGATCCCCTACCAACCGAAACGGCGCGTTCCGAAGCCTAGTTCCGCAACCCTGTCGCGGATTGCGTCATGCGGAAGAGGGAGGGTCACTTCGTGAATGTCCCAGCCAATGTCCCGAAAACAGGATCAAAACGCAAAATACTTGCATTTTGACCTCGCATTGCCATTGGCGTCGTGAACGACGAGATTTATTAATTTTACAGGGGGCAACGCTGCAAAAATCGCTGATTTTACGGCGAACCAGGGGATCAAGCTGCTATTGACTTCCCTGATTTCATGTATATATTTGAGAGCGTTATGAAGGTCGGCGCTAAGTTTGCTGCCCACCTCTCCCAAAGGACGCTTGATCACGTCCCTCTTAGTAGCACGCTTGAGGAAAAAGCCGCTACGCTCGCCAGGCAGAATGACGGCTTGAGGATTAAGAGGACGGTTGATCAAACACATGTTACCGAGGTTGCTTGCCGCTTTCGCATCGCGATGGCCGCCTCAATACACAACACTTCGTTTTGAAATCACGATTGGTCTCTCAATCGCACGTCCCCCTAATTTACTACTGAATGGATTTTAAGTCGTACACGACAATCTGCGATTCGGCTGAGATTTCCGGCTAGCTCAGGTTTGGCGAAAACGCGTTGGTCGAAAAACGCGTGCTGCGGAAACCGCACCGTCGCTGGGCTCGCCTCAGGCACGAATCATTGGACTGTTCGTTTTGACCCTTTCTTAACGAGCGATCCGGCGATCGCTTACCGAACCCATCATTTAATTGTTTCGCCTCTCCAGGGCATGTCACCGCCGTACTCCTGGTAGGCTTTTTCCCTTTGAATTCGTGCGGTGTTTCTTCGATTTCCCGCTTTTAAGCGGAGCGCTGCGGCGACCCTTGTGGGGACGCCTTCACGCGAGCCTCGCACTCAAATTCCGATTTGATGCGTCTGAACTCCGCGGAGGTTCCCGCTTAGCGAGTATGTAACTCGCATCACGCTGACTTGGCGTCTCACTTAAAACGCATCTGGATCAAAAATGGCAAAAAAGAAACGGACCAGTCGCAGCCGAAGCGGTTCCGGAAACGGACCCTCAGGTTCGTATGGCAACAGCGGCAATAACAACAATAGCGGCAACGGAAAACCGCGCGTGCGACGACGTCGACGCGGCGGGGGTGGCGGCGGAGGTGGCGGTCAAGGGGATCGCGGCGGTCAAGGCGGCGGACAGGGCAATGGCGAACCTGCGGATATCCCCAGCGATGCGCCGCTCGAAGAAAGCGTTGGCATCCTCGAACTGCACCCCAACGGCTACGGTTTCCTAAGGAGCACCGAGAACAACTACTCACGCGAACGCAGCGATCCGTTTGTTCCCGGCACCATGATTGAAAAGTTTGGGCTTCGCCAAGGCGTTTACCTGAAGGCCATGGTCCAACAGGCACGCCGACAACAGGGCCCCCGGGTGCGTGAGATTGTCGACGTGGATGGCATGGCACCGGAGGCTTATCTCGAAGTCAAAAACTTTGACTCACTGACCGCGATCAACCCCGAGCAGTGGCTACGACTGGAATCCGGCCGCAAACCGCTTACCAATCGCGTCATCGACTTGTTGGCGCCAATGGGCAAGGGGCAACGAGCCCTGATCGTTGCACCTCCACGCAGCGGTAAAACCGTGATGCTGCAAGACATCGCAACGGGAATCACGCAAAACCATCCCGAAGTCAAATTGATTGTCTTGTTGGTCGACGAACGCCCCGAAGAAGTCACGGACATGCGTCGCAATGTGCTCGGCGGCGAGGTCGTTGCAAGCAGCTTGGACATGGACGTCGAAAGCCATGTTCGGTTAAGCCAATTGGTAATCGACCGCGCGAAACGACTCGCCGAAATGGGCCAGGACGTCTTCTTGATGCTTGACTCGATCACGCGACTGGCTCGCGCGTTCAACAAATGGGTTGGACGTGGCGGCCGTGGCGGTGCGACGATGACCGGCGGTTTGGACATCAAAGCGATGGACATTCCCAAGAAACTGTTCGCCACCGCGCGGGCCTTCCAAGAAGGCGGCTCGCTAACGATTATTGGCACCGCGCTTGTCGACACCAATAGCCGCATGGACGAAGCGATCTTCCAAGAGTTCAAGGGAACGGGCAACATGGAATTGGTGCTCGATCGCCGATTGGCGGATCGCCGTGTGTGGCCATCGATCGACATCAGCCAAAGTGGAACTCGACGCGAAGAATTGCTTCACGACGAAGAGACCTACGAGGCCGTCACGATGTTGCGACGGACGCTTAGCAGCATGCATCCGGTCGACGCGATGGAACAGTTGACCAAGCAGCTTGGCCGATTCGACAGCAACGATGAATTCATCAAGCTGATCAGCGGCGCCAAGACGTCGCTCTAGCTTTCATGAAAAGCTTTGTTGTCGACCCACTGCCGGGCAGCATCCCTTACGAGAACCGCCGCTCGATTCGAGTCAAAGCAAAGTTTTCGGGGATGAAGTTCATCGACTTCCTCGGCGAATATCACCCTCCGACGCCACGCGATGCGTGGCTCGGGTGGATCAACGCGGGTGAGATTCTAATCGACTCGTTTCCCGTTCGCGCCGAACGAATCGTACGCGAGGGAGACCACTTTACCCATGTCATGAGCGACGTGGTGGAACCCGATGTCAATTCGGCGATCACGATCCTTCACGAGGATGATTCGATCATCGCGGTCGACAAACCGGCACCGCTGCCGATTCACCCCAGCGGCCGATTCCACCGCAACACGCTGTCGTGGATGCTCGAGCGATATTACGACGGTGAAAAACTCCGCGTCGCGCATCGGCTCGATGCCAATACAACGGGCGTCGCGGTGCTGTGCCGAACCGCCGCAGCAGCCGGCTTTGTGCAGCCTCAATTTGAACGACGTGAAGTCAAGAAACTGTACCTTGCTCGCGTCTCGGGCACGGTCCCTTGGGACGAACACCGCTGCGACCTCTCGATCGCCCATGCCTCGGACGTGATGAAGCGGCGGCTGTCGGTCGGAGCTCGCGTCACATGCGCCAGCGGCCAAGAAGCACGCACCGATTTCACAGTGATCCAGCGATTACCCGACAACACCACTCTGGTGCAAGCGATTCCCCTGACCGGTCGAACGAACCAAATTCGCGTCCACTGCTGGTCGCTGGGCTTTCCCATTCTCGGGGACTTGCTGTATCTGCAAGACAAACAAATTGGCGAACAACAAACGCACACGATGACCGATCCACCGATGTGCCTGCACGCTCACCAATTGACATTCTGCCACCCGGAGCATCAAACACCGGTGACCTACCAAAGCCCAGCACCGAAGTGGTGGGGCAACATCGCGAACAGCGTAGCAAAGTAAATTGGACTCGCGTTAATCTTAGTCGCGATCTCTGTTAGACGTTTGGGCCAACGCTGTAAAGCACTTTCCGGTAGCAACCTTCGCCAGAAGGTGGCGATTCGCGTTAGCCGGTAACCATCCCCGCTGTCGCGAGCGTAGCCACTAAACGCAAATGCGCCCAAGCGGCTAACATAAGAGCGGTGACGGGGAAACAAACCAGCAGCCACCTTCGTCGCTGGCGAGAGGTGACTGCAGTCGTGACCGGAAGAAAAATTTACGCCGCACTCCGATGCCAACGGCGAAGTTTGCGAGCTACACGCTGCCTTGCGTCCATGTGCCATTGATGTTGCGCCATGTTTCCGCTGTCGGTGGTGCATCCTGCAACAGCGACGGCAGCCGTGACTCTCGCACGTTGTCATACGACGTCAACTTGGCAAAACGAATCAACGACGCAGGCACTCCGACAGCGGTAAAGCCGGGATGGCCTGTTGCCGGATAGGGGCCACCGTGGTTCATTGCCGGGCTGACCGCGACGCCGGTTGGCATCTTGTCGTTCAACACTCGCCCCACTTTCGGCGTTAATTCAAACGCAATCTTTTCATAGACCGTTTCATCGCTTTGGTCGGTTGCGGAATAGACACAGCCGGTCAAATTGCCCTCGAGATGCGAGATCACCTGAGTCATTTCGTCCAAATCTTTTGCCACCACCATCAGCGACGCGTTACCAAACGCTTCGGTCTGGAAACCTTCGGGGTTCCCCAAAAAGGCGTCACCATCAACACGAAGCAGCGTGTTGGCATAGGCACAACGCCCCGACTCGGGCTCTCCTCCGCCCGTCAACAACTCGGCTCCGAAATCACAAAGCGTTTTCACGCTTTGCGACAGACTTTTTGAGACGGCGGGCGATAGCAGGGTGCCCGCTGCCGTGGATGCAAAGCGTTCTTTAACAGCGCCGATAAACTTTTCCGATGACTCATCGGCCATCAACAATACCATGCCCGGGTTGGTGCAAAATTGCCCGGTGCCCATCAAGACGCTGGTCACGAAGTCGCTGGTGATTTCGTCGCCACGCTGCTGCAGCGCGGCGGGAGTCATAACAACGGGATTGACGCTCGAGAGTTCCAAATAGATTGGCTTGCCGGCTGCGTCGGCCGCGGCTTTTAGCTTCAAACCAGCTGCACGGCTGCCGGTATAACCGGTGGCACCGACACGTGGATCCGAAACCAAACGCTCGCCATCGGCGTGGCTGGTGCGATAGACCAACTGCACGGTCGATGGCGGCAACCCCGTTTGCTCGAGCGACTGTAGCGCCAGATCGGCGAACAAGCGAGTCGTCTCGGGGTGCGAACTATTCGCCTTGCCTATCACAGGATTACCAGCAGCGATCGCGGCAGCGAAATCGCCTCCCGAAACACTACCAAAGGCGAACGGAAAGTTATTAGGTCCAAACACGACAATCGGGCCGAGAGCTTCGTAACAGGATCGAATCCCCGCTTTAGTGTCGATCGTTGCCATTGCCCAATTACCACTGCGACACGCAGCAGCAGCGGCACGCAATTGATTGCTGGTTCGCGGCAACTCGACATCAGCCAAACGCGGACTGCGGCCAAGCCCTGTTTCGGCAAACGCGGCGTCAACCAACGCGTCTTTTGCTGCATCGATCTTGTCGGCATAGACCTCTAGAAACTCTGCGATTTTTGCCTTGGGAAGCTTGCGCAGTTCGCGTACCGCGTCGACAGCCGCATCCAACGCTGCGTCGCAATCCGACCAATCGCTGACCGGAAACTCTGCCGCTAAGACTTCGTTTTTGTTTGGATCGGTTGCCTGAAAGGTCTTGCTAAAGTCGGCATCACGCCAGACACCACCGATCAGTACTTGACGTGCAGTTGAAGTCGCTACGGACATGGAAACACCTAATTGAGTTAATAAGAATGGAAGTTTCGACTCTCGCGTCACCGCCAGCGACTCGGGGCGAGCACCGCAGCAACACGATCGAGAAGCAGGGGTCACAAAAGACTAGTGACCTTGAACAATGGGATTGGAAAGCGTTCCGATTCCATCGATGGTAATGTGAACTTGATCGCCAACCTGAAGCGTAAAGTCGCTTGACGGAATGATGCCTGTCCCGGTCATTAAAAATGCACCGTTGGGAAAATCGTTATCGCGAGCGAGCCACTGCACAAGGTCCTCAAATCCGCGAGCCATTTCCGCGGCCGAGGTTTGCTGATCAAACACAACCTTCGAATCGCGAACGATTTTCAAGTCGATCCCGATTTCCGAATTTGGGGGCAGCGAGTCGAACAGCGTGATCCAGGGGCCGAGTCCCGCACATTGGTTGTAGCATTTCGCTTGCGGCAAATAGAGTGGATTCTCGCCTTCGATATCCCGGGAACTCATATCGTTACCGATCGTCAACCCAACGATCTTCATTTGCGGACTGAGCACCAGCGTGACTTCGGGTTCAGGCACATTCCAGGTCGCATCCTCGCGGATCCGTAGCGGCTGCATGTGGCCGCTGACGCGGTGCGGCGTCGCCTTAAAAAACAACTCGGGTCGGTCGGCTTTGTAGACGCGGTCGTAACAGGATGCCGCCGCCTCGGACTCTTCCATCCGGGCCGCTTGGCTCCGCTTGTAGGTCACCCCGGCGGCCCATACTTCCTGAGCATCGATCGGCGGCAACCAAGAGACCGAATCATCGATCGCAATCGGCGAATCGGTGGCGAGCGACATCGCTGCGGCGATCGGTTCATCCGCAGCGATAATATCGGCGAGCGACTGGATTGGCCCTTGGGTTTGCAGGGGAACCAATTGGCCATTGTCCACGCGAGCGATTCGAGGCGAGCCCGAAGCATCAATATATTTTGCGATTTTCATACCGCTAAGGATAACGAAAACCAATTCGCCGCGGGAGCCATCACCCCGAGTAGAACCGCCGTAGAAAAAGCGGAAATCTCCGGAACTTCGACGAACCGCCTTTATGCTTGAAAGCGAATCACGCCGCCGACGATCGTGTGCGTTACTCGCGCCGACAATTCTTGGCCATCGAGCGGGCTGCTGATGCAGTTCGAGCGGAATTGCGAGGCATCCACTTGCCATGTCGCGTTGGGGTCGATGATCACGACGTCACCAAGCGAACCGACCGCCAAGGAGCCGCCAGCGATCGATGCAATCCGTGCAGGTGCAGTCGACAGCCGATCAATCGCCTGGGGCCACGTCAAAATTCCGTTTTCGATCATAAATTTTGAAACGGCCGAAAGCGTCGTTTCGAGTGTTGCGGCGCCAAACGGGGCCAAGTCGAGGTCGTTCATCTTCTTTTCACGACTGCGTGGACGATGACCGCTTTGGATCGCATCGATCGTGCCATCGGCCACCGCTTCGCGAAGCGTTTCGACGTGGCGGCGACTGCGCAACGGGGGATGTACCTTGAATCGCGAGTCAAACGAACGCAGCTCACTGTCCAACAGACAGAGATTGTGCGGACACACCGATGCTGTCACTGCGATCTTGCGTGACTTCACACGGCGAATCATATCGACCGCCCCCATCGTACTGACCGGGCCGACATGCAATCGCCCCGACGTCGCTTCGGCCAACCGCACATCGCGTGCGACCGCCAAATCCTCGGCTTCGGTAGGCAACCCTTTTAACCCCAGCGTCAATGAGACTTGCCCCTCGTGCATCACCCCGTTCTCGGCGAGCTCGGGAATCTCGGGGATGTCAAAAATGACTCGATTGAGCATCCGGCAATAGTCGAGCGATCGCTTCAGCAGTGCATCGCTTGCGATCGGTCGCGGAGCGTCACTAAACGCGACCGCGCCGGCTTCGGCCAACAAGCCCAACTCGGCCATCTGCTCGCCTTCGCGTTGCCGGCTGAGACACCCGATCACGTGCACACGAACGCCATTGGCGCGAGACGCCTTTTGACGCACAAATTCCACGGCACCGGGCGAATCGATCACAGGCTCGGTGTTCGCGGTACAAAGAATCGAGGTAAAGCCACCCGCCAACGCTGCATCGCTGCCGGATTGAATCGTCTCGTCTTCCTCGTTGCCGGGTTCACGCAACTCGACCCCGAGGTCGACCAAGCCGGGCGCCACGATGCAACCACTCGCATCCACGCGTTGGCAATCCGCCGGGATCTCTGCATCGCTGGGGTCAATCGCGGCAACCAAGCCACCGCGAATCAGCAAACGTGCCTGGCGATCCACCCCTTGGCTGGGGTCAATCAACCGCCCATTTTCAATCAGCAAATCAGACATAGTGGATAGGTTCAGCTTGTGTCGTTGAGTTTGAAGCGTCTTTGGCCCCCGAAAGTAACCACAACGCAGCCATCCGCACTGCGATGCCGTTGGTGACTTGCTCGAGAATGACCGAGTGCGGCCCGTCAGCAACCTCCGGTGTAATCTCGACCCCGCGGTTAATGGGCCCGGGTGCCATGATCAGAATGTCGTCTTTGGCTCGTCGCATGCGAGCCCCGTTCATCGCGTACAATGCCGCGTATTCGTGAACGCTTGGGAAGGGACGCGCCTTTTGACGCTCGAATTGAATTCGCAACAAGTTCAACACGTCACAGCGATGCAGGATCGCATCCAGATTGTGCGCCACCTCGAACCCAAGCTCTTGCCATCGCGGACTAACCAACGTCGGCGGTCCACAGATAATCACGTGAGCCCCGAGCTTGCTGAGCCCCCAAATGTTGCTACGCGCCGTGCGGCTGTGAGAGATGTCGCCAACCAACGCGACGGTCAATCCATCGAGACGTCCACGGTGTTGGCGGATCGTCAACATGTCAAGCAGCCCCTGCGTCGGATGCTCGTGCGGCCCATCGCCTGCGTTGATCACACAACAGCGAAGTTCGCGCGCGAGCAGATGCGGGGTGCCGGGTGTCACGTGCCGCGTGCAAACCCAATCGACCCCCATCGCTTCGATAGTTTTCGCAGTATCGACGAAGGTTTCTCCCTTGGCGACACTGCTGCCACCGCTGCTGAATTCAACCGTATCGGCCCCAAGCCGTTTGGCCGCCAGCGAGAAACTATTGCGAGTCCGAGTGCTATTCTCGAAAAACAGGTTCGCAAGCGTTTTCCCCGTCAACAGCGAGAGCTTGTTGCGGCAACCGCCAGTCAGCTCTTTCAGCTTTTGAGCGGTATCTAAGAGGATCTGGATTTCGTCGGCCGACAGACTCTCTAAATCAAGCAAATGACGCCGGTGCCAGTTTTCTGGAAACGCTAAGTCGATTGCATCCGCCTTGGACATCGTTTCGATCTTCATACAGTGAAGGAAATTCAGAAAGGATCGTGGCGTCACGTTACGAGATTTATCGCTTTTCCGCGAGCACCCTGGCGCAAGTTTTTTCGAATTCGACCATGAGATTAGCGGCCCGATTTCAGCCCAGTTTCAGAACCGGCTGTCATGCCAGCGTCACGTCATCTGAACAGCGACCGCAACGTGAGCCACCCGGTTGTTGAGCAAAAAAACCGTTCGCAATTTACCGGACGGATTGCGCCGCACCGCTAAAAAAGCCACCCGGTTAGGGCGAAAGCAGATGGCATTGGGCTTGCGACGCACCGCTAAAGAACAGGGTGATCGTGACCGCACCCCTTGGCGAGTTTCGCCAGTTTAAAAATTGGCCTTAGCGCCCCGGATCATTGCGGCTCTTTGCCAAACCGACCAACGATACCCAGCCGGCAATCCAAAGCAGTCCGCCAATCGGGGTAACTGCCCCCAACCAGGGTTTGTTCAGGGCCACAAGCAAGTAAAGACTGCCGCTGAAAAACAGAATCCCCAGCAACATCATCCAGGCTGCCGCGCGGCGAACACGGTTCGAGCCGAAGGGAACAACGGCGATCACAAGCAGCACGACCGCGTGCACGAGGTGATAGCGAGCCCCCACATCAAACTGATCGCTCCGCCTGGCGATCGTTTCTGCATCCAACCCACGCGATTGCAGAAAGTCCGCCAATCCATGAGCGCCAAAGGCACCGATCAACACGGCAAGTGCACCGCAAATCGCAGCGGTAACCAAAATCCGCTTTTGCAGTGCAGTATCAATCACGACTCGAGCAACTTATTAACGGCTTTGATCAAACGATCCATCGGGAACGGTTTGCGGATATAGTCGCTCACACCAAGCAGTTCCGCATAGGCCTTGTGGCGACTTCCTTCGTTGCCGGTAATCATGATCACGGGCAAGGGAACATCGCGGATGCGACGCAGCTTTTCAAGCACCAAAAAACCGCTGCGTTTGGGCATCATCATGTCCAAGATCATCAGATCGGGGTTTTCGCGTTCGGCAAGTGCAAGCCCTTGATTCCCATCGCGAGCAATGATGACTTCATGACCTTCGCCCTCGAGGGCATAGCGAACCGATTCGATGATTTCATGATCGTCATCCACGATCAAAATCCGCTTGCCGCCGGAAGAATCGGCTGAGGAGGGTGCAAGGTCTTTTGCAGAATCGGGACTCTTCTCGACGGCATCGTCGCTGCTGTTCTCGCGGGTCATCGTTTCTCGTTCAGGCAAAGCGGAATCAAGCGAAAAAACTGTCTACGGGGGAGGGACGCGTCAGCATAGCGTACCAGATGGCGAAGCAACACATCCGGAAGCGCAAAGGTGGGGCAAAATCAATTTGAGGGGGGGTGACGGCAATCGGCGAGGCAGGGCGGCCCGGCGAACGACAAGGTCGGGTGGGTTACGACGGGTGAGCTAAGTCGGGCGGGCTAAATTGATTACGCTACAAACGCCCCCCACGGCTCGATTCGATCCCACTCCACTCGACTCGTCTTGGAGCGACAACCGAAATCCGTGCGCGACACTTTGCACAGCGTCACACATATTGCCAATGAAAGCAATACGACGCAAATCAAAGACCAGCGGGACGAGCGTAAGCCGAATGGGCTCAGTTGGACGAGAACTGAGTGGGCGAGGATGCCCAGCGATCGCTCGAACTGCTGCCGCTGGTGCCTGAGACGACCTTATCCATGATCCACTGGTTAATATCCGCCAGGGCGACGGTATTCATCTCGTCATCATCACAATACTGGCGAATTTCGAGCTGAGCACGAATCATCATGGCACGACGCATATCCTCGTCGAGCTCGGACGAATCAAAGAGAGAGTTTTCGGTCGCCCACTGCCAAAGCATTGGCAATCGCCGCTCGCGCAAGTCCGACAAATTGGACAACGCCCGACAACCGCTTGGCATCCGGCCGCCGAGAGAGACGACACCCGCAAATCGTTTCGGATCACGAAGTGCAATTCGCATCGCCATAGCGCCACCACTCTGATAGCCCGCTAAAACGATCCGTGATGCGTTCACCGAAAAACGTTCGCTCGCCTCATCAATTGCTTGCATTACGTTTTCGTAAGCAGTCTGGATGGCACCGGGACGGGTCCGCCACTCGTAGCGATGTCCGGAGGAATCGGTCGCACAGCTGGCGCGAACGCCCACGCCGACATAATTCCGCAAACTGATGTGCGGCATTACTTGCGTGATTTGGTTCTCGTTGAACCCATCGTTATGCAGCCAAATCAGCAGCGGATAGGCATAATTAGCTTCGTAATGCAGCGGCAAGAAAAACGCAGTTCGCGCTCCGACGCCCTTGAATTGGTCAAATGGGTTAGGGAACCCGTCGACCAAATCCGCGTCGGACACCGAATCGTGCCACGAGTAATCTTGAAGAAAGCTATCGGAGTTTCCGGCAAAATTCAAACCGGATTCTTCTTCGGGCGGCCCCAAAGATTCTTGAGTTGGTGTGTTGTCGTGAGGGGCTTCATTCGATTGGGATGTCCCCCAATTTGCCGATGAAAAATAACGACTCATAACCAACCGAATGTTAGAGGAAGGCCCCGCCTAAGGTTCTCTGAAGATTCAATGGCAGGTGAAAAACACGTGCCAAAAAATCAATTCAGCCAACGATACAGACGCGTTTGATGGATGCCATAAACCTACGCGTAATCGCTCGCCGATGTCAACGCTGAAGCGGTTGCTTCAGCGAAAGAACTTGCAAGTTCCGTTACGACGATAGCAATTGTTCCATCGTTGCAACCAACCCTTTGACCGCGTCGACGCTGTTTTGGAAATCCGCTTTTTCGGAGTCGGTCAAATCGAGTTCGATGATCTTTTCGACTCCGCCGCTTCCCATCACCACAGGGACACCGACGTAGTAGCCACCGACCCCATATTCAGAATCACACAGTGCGGCACAAGGGATAACACGCTTCTTGTCACGAACGACCGCTTCGACCATTTGCGCACAAGCAGCGGCCGGTGCGTAGTAGGCGCTGCCGGTTTTCAACAGCGAAACAATCTCGGCTCCGCCCTTGCGGGTGCGTTCGACGATTTCATCCAATCGTGCGCGATCGATCAATTGAGTGACGGGGATACCGCCGACGCTGGTGCAGCTTGGGATCGGAACCATCGTGTCACCATGGCCGCCCATCAACAGAGCGCTGATGTCTTCGATGCTGACGCCCAACTCCATTGCCAAGAAGGTACGGTAACGAGCGGTATCCAAAACGCCCGCTTGGCCAACCACTTTGGCCTTGTCAAATCCGGTGACTTTCCACATCTGTTGCACCATCGCGTCAAGCGGATTGCTGACGACGATGACAACCGCATTGGGGCTGGTGGCCTTAATCTGTTCGCCGACCGAGGTGATGATTTTTGCATTGGTGTTGAGCAAATCATCACGACTCATCCCTGGTTTGCGAGGAATACCTGCAGTCACCACGATGACATCGCTATTAGCAGCGTCTTCATAGCTTGTGGTACCGACGATGTTGGAATCGAATCCCATGATCGGTGACGCTTGCATCAAGTCCAGCGCTTTTCCACGCGGCATGTCTTCGGTCTGGGGAATGTCCAACAGAACGATGTCACCTAACTCTGCAGCAGCACACCAATGAGCACAGGTGGCTCCGACGTTTCCGGCTCCGATGACGGTAATTTTTGCTCGGCGCATTTGTTTCGCTCGCGGGGAAAATATTGGGAAGTTGTGTGAGAGGGCGAAATGGGAATCGCTTTCTCATTTCGATGATTTTCTAAGGCGTTATCCTCTCGCAAGCGAGCCGTGGGTCAAGTAGACGCTCGCTAGATTTCTGGCGATCAAACACAAATTGGCTCGGTGGATCGGAAGCCCGGTGGATCTTCAGCTGGGCGGATCTACTGTGGCAACCGCAACTCGTCAGCCTCGCGTTCTTTGCGTTGGCGTTGCACTTCACGATCACGGCGTCCGGTGACGACATTCCAAACCAAAATCGCCAACATTCCCACCCCCACCGCCACCGCCGCGATCCAGCCAAAGATGCTCACGCCGACAGGGTCCGCTTCGGTCGGTTCACGATTGATCATATCGGCGCCGATCAACAGCGGCCCAAACTGATCTCCGCCACCGAACCGCTGCATGTACGCCGTCGGATAACTCCACAAGCGAAAGAAAAACGCGTCCGCAGCAACAAGCACCGTCAAATCGGCCACGATCGCCTCCGACTTCCCCTCAGCCCGCAGTTTGTTTTGCAAAAACGTCGGCAGCGTTTTAAACACCAACGAGATCGGATATCGGTTTTGAAACACCGGTCCGTCGCCCGCCGCATCACGCCCCGAATCAATCTGGACTTTGACGTTACCGAGGTCGCCCATCGCATCGACTTGATAATAATGATCCGCCCCCAACTGTTTTATGCGGGCCGGCTCGGTCACGGAAATTCGCGTCACTTGAACGACTTCGACCTCCATTCGCAGCCAATCCGCAGTAAACGCCTCAGGCGTCTTCAGCAACGCAATCGGCTCGACCGGCTTTGCTACGACACGCTCGGCAGCGGGCAATTTCGCGATCCGATCCGCCGCGGCCAGCATCGAGTAAAACAATTCGGTATCGTCGCTGGAAAGCGGTTGCCGGTTACGTGAGGCGACTCCGGAAAGCTCGCCCAAGCTAACACCCTGTTGGGCGAGCAGTTGCCAGCCGACCTTCTCGGGATTCGCCGGAAACCACTGCAGCGGCAGTGCCGCGATGGCTTCGACCACGTTGCCGTCGCCTCCGCTGTCTGGCTTCGTTTCGATAACAACGCCTAACGCAGCGATCTGGTCACCGCTGCGAACTGTCGCGGGAAGCCCCGACGTAATCACTTCGACCGCGCGGCGTTCACCCTGTTCCCCCGTTTCAACGGTCACCAGATCGAGTTGCCGCATTTCTAAGAATTCGACCAATCGGGCTGGCACTTTCAGCGACTGAACCTTCACTACCGCCCCCTCGACTGCGACAACTTGCCCTAGCCCAATCGCAGGCCCACGGAGCGAGCTGGGGGTTTCGCTGGAGAGCGATTTCTCTATAGAGCTGCGATTAAGCCGATTGATTCGGTAGATCAGCTTCGCCAACTCGCCAATCGATTCGTCGTCATCAGCAGGATAAAGCTGCTCGATTCGCGGCGAATCAAAACCGGCTGCCTGTAACAGTTCTGACTGGGCGTCGAGCGATCGAGGGAACAGCCCTGCGGACAACACCCCCACGATTCCCCAGACCCACAACCACTTTCCCAAGCGATCGATTTTGGCAGCGTCCTCGACGTTAGTCGCGGTGCGTCGCGAGCCGACCGGTTTGGTAGCGGTGTGGCGCCAGCCGCCCGGTCGCAGCGTGATCGACGATTCTTCTCGAAAAACAATCTTGTCAGTGGGTTGTGTCATTGTGATTCTCTGGTTGGGACGACTCGACGTCTGCATCCGCCTCTGGCAGGGATGGATCGCCATGTTGCGGTGCTAATTGTTCGAGAAACGATGCAGGTTGGCGTTCTTTGGCATGTCGCAGTTCGCGACTTTGTCTTGCCGACACTGCGGTCCGCCACATCGCAAACGCGGCCAATCCGACGCCAAGTAGAACCGCAAACACGATCATCCCCCACAGCGAACGCGAGACTCCATCGTCAGAGACGAGCGAACTTGATTGCGACGCGGATTCCGTTTCAGCGTCGGGAGGCAACGTCAAAATCCGCCCAACAATCACAGGCGTGGAATCGGCTCCGACACTGGATCGATACGCCAATCGCTTTAGAAAGCGACCGGTGATCC
>TARA_R110002073_G_scaffold74861_3_pt1 | contig 18842 bp, 14 predicted proteins | sample TARA_R110002073 | Tara Oceans TARA_R110002073 (sample SAMEA4397174) | marine metagenome | biome: Polar Biome; feature: [DCM] deep chlorophyll maximum layer (ENVO:01000326); material: water (ENVO:00002006), including particulate matter (ENVO:01000060) such as... | depth 40 m
CTCGGGCCTGGCGCAGCGGACGACGGCCTGATGGAACAGATCATCATCACCGGCAACCGGCCGCTGCGCGGTGAAGTCAGCGTCGCCGGCGCCAAAAACGCCGCCCTGCCGATAATCGCCGCCGCGTTGCTGACATCCCAGCCGTTGCGCATCAGCAACGTTCCGGCCGTGCGCGATATAGACACCGCGCTGCGCCTGATGGCGATGCTGGGCGCCACCGTGGAGCGCGAGGGCTCCGACCTGGTGTTGCATTGTGATGCGATCACGTCGGTGCGCGCGCCCTATGAGCTGGTGAAGACCATGCGCGGCGCCATTCTCATGCTCGGGCCCCTGCTGGCTCGGTTCGGCCAGGCCGATGTTTCACTGCCCGGCGGTTGCGCCATAGGCACGCGTCCGGTGAACGAACACATTGCCGGGCTCGAAGCGATGGGGGCGCAGATCGAAATTGAGGCAGGCTACATCAAGGCGCAGGCGAAGCGACTGCAGGGCGCGCATTTCAGTTTCGACGTACCCTCGGTGACCGCCACCGAAAATCTGCTTATGGCGGCGGCGCTGGCCGAAGGCACCAGCGTGCTGGAAAACTGCGCGCTGGAACCGGAGGTGGCCGATCTGGCGCTCCTGCTGACGCAGATGGGGGCACACATCAAGGGCGCTGGCACCAGCACCATCACCATTGAGGGCGTCGGGCAATTGCAGGGCGCCGCACACCGGGTGCCCCCCGACCGCATCGAAACGGGTACCTTCCTGGTGGCCGCCGCCGCAACTCGCGGCGCTATTCGCGTACTGAATACCAACCCGGGCTTTCTGCACCACGTACTCGGCAAGCTCGAACAGGCGGGCGCTCAGCTCGAATACGGCGACGACTGGATACACCTCGATACCCGGGGCAGGCGCTGTCGCGCGGTGAACGTGCATACCGCGCCCTACCCCGCCTTTCCCACCGATATGCAGGCGCAATTCATGGCGCTCAATGCCCTGGCAGAAGGGTCTGCCACGGTGGTTGAGAACATCTTCGAGAACCGCTTCATGCACGTTGCGGAGTTGCAGCGGATGGGCGCGAACATCGAGCTTCAGGGGAACACCGCCATCGTGCGCGGGCGCGAGCGATTGCAGGGAGCCCCGGTGATGGCCACCGACCTGCGCGCCTCCGCCTCACTGATCATCGCCGGCCTGGCCGCGGAGGGCGAGACCCGCATAGATCGCGTGTACCACCTCGACCGGGGTTATGCCCACATTGACACCAAGCTGGCGGAGCTGGGCGCGAGCATCCGGCGCGCCTGAGCAGCGCGCGGCTGATACACTGAATCCATGCAGCAGTTCGCTCACATTTCAGATCCTCACCTGACTTCCCTTGAACAGGTGCGCGCGTTCGAGTTGCTCAACAAGCGGGCGCTCGGTTACCTCTCGTGGCGTCGCAAAAGGCGCCATGAACACCGCCCCGAGGTGCTCGCCGCGCTCGGGCGAGACCTGCGACAGCGCACGCTTTGCCAACTCCTGATTACTGGCGATCTCACTCATATCGGCCTGCCAGCGGAATTCCTGCAGGCGGCGCAATGGTTGCGTGAACTGGGTGCGCCAGCCGACGTCGCGCTGGTGCCGGGGAATCACGATGCCTGTGTCTCTGCGCCCTGGGAGCGCACGTTCGCCGAATGGCTACCCTACATGGCATCTGACGACCGGGTCGCGCAGGACCGGGCCGCGCCAGACCGGGACGGACCGCCCGCTGATCTCTTTCCCTCGCTGCGCGTGCGTGGCGAACTGGCATTCATCGGCGTCTCCACAGCCGTGCCCACGCCGCCACTGCTGGCCACGGGCACCGCGGGCGCCGCGCAGATCCGCCGGCTTGCCGGCGTGCTCAGGGAGACCGCTGCGCGGGGTCTGTTCCGCGTGGTATACCTGCACCATTGCCCCCTCGCCGGGCGCGAAAAGTGGCGCAAGCGGCTCACTGACGCGGCATCGCTTGAGAGCGTGCTCGCCGAGGAAGGCGTGGAACTGGTGCTGCACGGCCACGGCCATCGAGGCCATCGCAACGAGCTGGCAACCCGCGCTGGCAACGCGCCGGTCATCGCCGTGCCTTCGGCCTCTGCGCTCGGTCTGCACGGCAGGGATGTGGCTGCCTATAACTGCTTCACGGTGGCGGCGCACGCAACGGGGTGGACGCTCGGCATCGACGAGCGTCGCTACAACAGCGGCACGCGGGCGTTTGTCGCGGGCACGCGCACTGAGGTTGCGATAGCACGCGCACGGCTGGCCGCCTGAAACTCAGGCGTCTTCGGCGGCGGCTTTCTCCAGGGCGCCTTTCACCAGCATCAGATCGGCAATCGAATCGACATCGATCGCGGCGTTGGCGTAGGGCAGAATCACCGCCCGAATGCGCAGGCCGAGGCGTTTGCTGAGCTTGGCCAGTGCTTCCTCCAGCGACAGCAGCCCAAGGCGATAGCGGATCACTGCCGACCACCCCAGCAGGCCGATCACCACCAGTGGCTTCTTGCGCTCCTGTTCAATACGACGCCAGAAGCGCGCGGCTCGACGCCCCTCGGGCGTGATGAACGCAAACAGGTTGCAGCCGCAGAAATCTCCATCACTGAAGCGCAGCACGGTCTTGCGGATGCCCGGGTAGGTCTCCGCGATCAGCGGGTAGGGCGCCAGCCCAACCGTCACATCGACATCGTCTACCAGACTCTGGCGCCCGAAGGCATCGACGATTTCGGGCGTCAGCAGGGGGTGGTCTGCCGTGGTCAACAGCACGGAGTCCTCGGCATCCAGACCAAGCATGGCGTTGTAGGCGCTGGTGCTCGGACTGATGCCCGGCTCGCTCCAGTAAATCTCCCCGTTGTCTATCCAGGCCTTGAGTTCGGCATCCGTGGCCACTTCGCTCGCCTCCGGCCCGGCCAGACGAATATTCCCCACTACCCGGGCGGCGCGCAGCGAGTTGAGCACACGGCGCACCATGGGCGTGCCGTCGAGATCGATCATGGCCTTGCTGCCGGCCGCAGTGTGATTGATCAGCGAATCCGCCTTGGTGCGGTCGCCTGCGAGCACGATGGCTGTCATCTGGTGAGTAACGGGATCAAGCTGCATCGTGGGATTTGGGGCTGATTGGCGGGAAATCTTTCTGGTACATGCGATAGCGTTTATACGCCTCGCCGCCGATGGTTTCAATGATATTGCGCATGCCCTCGTTATCCTCGAGTATCCAGCCCATCTCCACATCCTGAACCCCGCGGGCGTGCAGGGCCCTGCGCACCGCGTCTATCACCATAAACGCCAGCGTGGGGCCGAGTCGAGAGTGCTGGAAAGCCCGCTTGACGCCCATCAGGGGCACACGCGCAGTGCGCGGATGGCGCACTTTCAGCCGCCACAGCAGCTTCGCCCAGCCAAAGGGCAGCAGGCGCCCACCCAGGTCGCGGGCGGCCTCATTCACGTTGGGCAGGGCGACAATGAACGCCACGGGCTCGCCGTCGTACTCTGCTATCTGGATATAGTCATCCGGCATCAGTTTGGTTAGCGTGGACACGGTTTCGGCCCAATCCGCCTCCGCGAGCGGCACGAAGCCCCAGTTGTTCTGCCAGGCGTCATTGAAGATTTCGCGCATCACGCGCGTATCCCCGGCCAGGTCGGTGCGACGCAGGCTGCGCACCACCACGCGCCCGGAGGCCCGCTGCGCCAGTCGCTGCATCACCCGCGGCGCCTCGAAATCCGGTTTGATGTGGTAGGCCAGCAGATCCCTGACCTGGGCGTAGCCCTGCGCCCTGACAGCCGCGTCGTACCAGGGGCGCGCATGACCCATGAGCACGAAGGGCGGGGTGTCGAGGCCCTCCACCAGAAGCCCCACCTCTTCGTTCACGTGCAGGTTGAATGGCCCGATGACGCGCTGCATGCCCTCCTCGTGGAGCCAGGTCTCGGCAACGGTAAACAGGGCAGACCAGACGGCAGGGTCCTCCTCAGCCTCAAACATGCCGAAATAGCCGGCTGCATCGTGGTGCTGGGCGAGGTGCAGCTGGTCGATCTGCGCGGTAATACGTCCCACCGGCCGGCCACTGCGGTACGCCACCCAGGCGCGCATCCGCGCATGCTCCAGGAAGGGATTCTTCGGCGATAGCAGCGCCCTCTGCATGAATGCCAGCGGCGCGATCCATGCGGGATCAGAGGCATAAAGCTGGCTCGGCAGCGCGAGAAAATCCCGCCGCACAGCGCCGGTCGTGACCTCCCTGATCTGTACTTCACCGCTGCCTTGCGCGCTCATAGTTGTCTCACTGACCGATGGCTTGTATGCGCCAGCCGCGCAGTATAGCGCCCAACGCCGGGCGCGGGCGGCCAGCGCGGCCATTTTCCCAAAAATAACAATCGCTTGAGGCGTCCTGCACGCGGCCCTGACGGCGCCAGGCAGTGCCGGAGAAGAGCGCCACGAGCGACCCAAAAGGGGTATATTCACGCGCAAAATTGCCGTTATTACAGGGGGTTACAGGTGCTCCATTGGTATTATTACCTATAAGTTCGAACGCCTGAAATGCTAGGATACGCGTCAATCAGATGGCCAGCTTTTCCGGGCCTTAGTTCAGGGGCACGCCTGTACCGACAACACCCAGTGGGCCGCAAAAAGCTGTAGGGCATTTTGTAGTTTTCCGGTTCACTGGCGCCTCCCGGGGCGAGTAAACAGCGTGGTGTACCGACAATTGTGCACCAACCAAAGCGCAGTCGAAAAGCGCAGGCGAAAACAGTCGCCAAAAATATTGAGGACGGGTCATTGTCAAAGATACATTTGAGCGCCACACCAACCAGCCACGAGTTGCCGTTTCGCCCCGCCGACTTCTCCACTTTGACCGAGGCGCTCGACTACGCCGCGCAGGGCTCGACCGGATCCAACTATTACACCGGCCGCGGCGCTATCTACGCCAGTGTCAGCTATCGGGAACTGCGTGAGCAGGCCATCGATCTGGCGCACAAACTGCTTGGGCTTGGCGTGTCTCGCGGTGATCGCGTGGCGCTGGTCGCCGAGACCAATCCGGATTTCATCCGCTTTTTCTTTGCCTGCCAGTATGCCGGCCTGATTCCCGTGGCGCTGCCGGCATCGGTGAAAGTCGGCGGGCACCAGGCCTATGTGGCGCAGCTTAAGCGCCTGCTCGAGGCCAGTGATGCCGCTATCGGTGTCGCCTGTGAGGGCTATCTGTCTTTCCTCCAGGAGGCCAGCGAGACGCTGACCATGCGCATGGTGGATGTGCCCGAAGCCTTCTACGCGCTGCCCGCGAACGAAGAACCCCTGCCCCGGCCAGCACCTGACGATATTTCCTACATCCAGTACACCTCCGGCAGCACGCGCTTTCCGCGCGGCGTGGTGATCAAGCACGCCACCGCGCTCGCCAACCTGCAGGCGATTATCGCGCACGGCCTGCAGATGAGCGGCGAAGATCGCATGCTGTCGTGGCTGCCCTTCTACCACGACATGGGCCTGGTGGGCTTCGTCCTGGTACCGATGGCCGCACAGGTTTCAATCGATTATCTCGACACCCGCGAATTCGCGTTGCGCCCACGCCAGTGGCTCTCGCTAATGACCAAGACCCGCGCAACGATCTCCTTCGCGCCCTCCTTTGGTTACGAACTCTGCGCGCGGCGCGTCCGGGCAAGCGACGTGGCGCACTACGATTTGAGCAACTGGCGCGTTGCCGGCATCGGCGCGGAGATGATCCGCCCGCAGACGCTGGAGCATTTCGCCGAGATGATGGAACCCGCAGGCTTTGATCGCCGCGCCTTCCTGGCCTGTTACGGTATGGCAGAATGTACGCTGGGCATCAGCTTCTCACCGTTGTGGACAGGCTTTAGCACGCATTACATCGATGCCGACCACCTGTCGGACAATCACGAAGCCGTATTGATTCAGGACACCGGGAGCCGCGGCCGCGGCCGCCACTTCGTCAACTGCGGCGTGCCCCTGCCCAACTTTGAAATCGAAATTCGCGACGACGGCAAAGTCCTCGGCGACTGGCAGACTGGCGTCATTCACCTGCGCGGCCCGAGCGTCATGTCCGGGTACTTCAACCTGCCGGAAGAAACCGGCCACGCACTCAGCGACGACGGCTGGCTGAATACCGGCGATATCGGCTACATGGTGAATGGCGTGCTCACCATCACCGGACGCAAGAAAGACCTCATCATTATCCACGGTCGCAATATCTGGCCGCAGGACCTGGAACACGTGGCGGAAACGCAGACGGAAGTGCGCTCCGGCGACGCCGTGGCATTTTCGGCTCCCGATGCAAACGGCGAAGAGATGTGCGTGCTCATGGTGCAATGCCGCGAGCGTGACGCGCAAAAGCGCAACGCCCTCGTGCGCCGTCTCACCGCCCTGCTGCGCATGGAGATGGGCCTCGATTGCTATGTGCAGCTGGTGCCCAACCGCTCGCTGCCGCGTACCTCCTCCGGAAAGCTGTCGCGCGCCAAGGCGCGTCTCGACTTCATCAACGCGCACAACGTCGAGCAACTCGGTGCAGCCGCCGAGGAAATACGCCTGAGGGTGGCTTCAGCCTGATCCCGCCCGACCTCGCCGGAACCGACCACTCTCACGCGGGTCGGCGCATCGCCGTCACCGGCGCTACCGGGTTTATCGGATTCGCACTCTGCCAACACCTGATTCAGGCGGGCTTCAGGGTCCGCGCGCTCGCCAGGTCAGCGGCCCGCGGCGGCCCTCTGCAGGCATCGGGCGCGGAACTGATAACCGGCGACCTCAGCGACCGTGCGGCTCTCGCCCGGCTCGTGCGCGGTTGCGACACCGTGATACATGCCGCCGGCGCGGTGCGCGGCAATTCACAGCAGGATTTCGACATCGTCAACGTGACGGGCACCAGCGCCCTGCTGCAGGCGGTTCGCGCACAGGCCAGTGAAGCTCGCGTATTGCTGTTATCGTCCCTGGCCGCCCGCGAACCCCATCTATCATGGTATGCCAGCAGCAAGGCCGAGGGCGAAAACCTGGTGCGGGATTCTGCACAAGACTGGCTGATTCTGCGCCCGCCGGCAGTGTACGGCCCCGGAGACCGGGAAATGCTGCCCATTTTCCAGAGCATGGCGCGCGGGTTCGCGCCGGTACCCGGCTCGCTGCAGGCGCGCCTTTCGCTGGTGCACGTGGCCGACCTCACCGCTGCGCTCCTCGCCTGCCTGCGTTGCCCGGCCGCGGGGGGCCATATCCTGACCCTGTGTGACGGGCAGGCCGGCGGCTATAGCTGGCCCGAACTGGCGGCGGTGGCGGAGCAGGTTTTTGCACGTCGGGTGCGACTCTGGGAGGTACCGCACTGGCTGCTGAACAGCGCTGCCAGAGTGAATCTCGGGCTGGCGGGCATCAGCGGTCGGAAGGCCATGCTCACGCCGCCCAAACTGCGCGAGTTGCGCCACCCGGACTGGGTCGTGGACAACGCGGACATTGGCCGCCTCACCGGTTGGGAGCCTGTGATCGGCCTGCGCGAAGGGCTTGAGCAACTGCGCGTTGAACTAAGGTGACAACAACGCCGCGACACGCAACCGCGCTATTTATCTACAGTATTTATCCGCACTATGACCACGCAATGGGGCGGCGGCCTGCGTTATACTCTGCCGCTTGATTGCAAACTGATTTTCCAGGTTATTCTTCCGTGGCTGAGTTCATTATCGGCAACCCCCTGCGCAAATGGGCGCGCAAATACCCGCTCCTGCAACAGATGTTGTGGTGGCTGGATTATGCGCTGCTGTGGCTGCTGCAAAGCCTGCTACGGCTGTTGCCAGTCGACCTGAGCTCGAGGCTTGGCGAACGCATCGGCACCTTCATCGGCCCATTCATGCGCAGCAAGAACGCGATCCTTCGCGATAACATGGCGGTCGCCTTTCCGGGGTTACAGGACGCCGAGGTGGACGCGCTGGTGCAGCGCGTCTGGGGGCGCGCCGGACGAATTCTGGCCGAATACCCGCACCTCGGCACCATCGGGCAGGAGCCGGGACGCCTGCAGATCGAGATTCGCCAGGCAATCCCCACGTACGCCGACCCGACACGCCCGGCAGTGGTGATTTCAGCCCACCTGAGCAACTGGGAAATCTGCGCGCTCGCACTCGCCAGGATGGGCATTCCCAACGCCAGTCTCTATTCGCCGCCAAGCAATCCATGGCTCGATCGCCTGCTGCTGCGTTCACGGCGGGCGCTGGGTTGTGAATTGCTGCCGCGGGACAACAGCGCACGCGCCCTGCTGCGCGCCCTGCGCCACGGTCGCACCATCGGCATGATTATCGACCGGCGCGTCGACGAAGGCAGGCCAATACCTTTCTTTGGGCGCGACAAATCTTCCACACTCATGCCCGCCAAACTGGCGCTCAAGCACAACTGCGACTTCGTGCCCATACAGGTGATACGCCTCCAGGACGCGCGCTACCAGGTCATATTTCACCCGCCGATCAGGCCCGCAGACAGCCCGGCCGATGAACAGACACAAGCCATGGATATGACCCGCCAGGCGCACCAGTTATTTGAGCGGTGGATTGAAGGGAACCCTCAGGACTGGTTTTGTTCCAAGCGTCTGTGGCCAAAAGCCAAAAAGGCTAAACTGCCCGTAACAGAGGAGGCTCCCCGTGGCGCCCATATCAACTCCCGTGCAGCGTGACGACCAACACACGTCCATCCGACTGTTCGAGAATGACCTGCTCGAGCGGCTTTCGCACGTGCATCCCATCACCCCGCTGCTGGTCTGGGCGCCCATCGCGTTGTGGCTGCTGGTGCGCAGCTTCAGCGTATACGCGCTCGAGCCCCTGCCGGTAGCGGCGGTTGCGCTCGCGGGCATGTTCACCTGGACCCTGAGCGAATACTGCCTGCACCGCTACCTGTTCCACTTCCCGGCGAAAAGCAGGGCGGGCAAATGGCTGGTGTTCCTGTTCCATGGCAACCACCACGCCGACCCGAAAGACAAGACCCGGCTGGTCATGCCGCCGGCGGGCGCTATCCCGATCATGGCGTTGCTTTACCTGCTGTTCGGCCTGTTCATTCCACAGCCCTGGATACAGCCCTTCTGTGGCGGTTTTATCATCGGTTACCTGATCTATGACTACATCCACTATGCGACCCATCATTTTCCGATGCGTAACCGGGCGGCAAAGTTTCTCAAGCACTACCACCTCAAGCACCACTTCTCGGGGGACGGCGGGCGCTTCGGCGTGAGTTCGCCACTCTGGGATCGCATTTTCAGAACGGACCCGGGTCGCCGCTGAGCACGACGGCGTGCCGGAGTTCTATCTCGTTCCGAAGAAGCTGGCGCGCAGGGCACCGGCACTGGCACGCCTCAGCCATAGGCTGGAAGGCGGCATCTTTCGCAGCCTGTTCTGGCTCATCCGCAGGCTGCGGCTGGAGCACGCACTGGCACTTTCCGGAGCGCTGTTCGGCCTGCTCGGGAGATTCTCCGACAAGGCGAAGAAGGCGCGTGACAATCTCGCCATCGCGTTTCCCGAACGTTCCGTGGAATGGCGCGAGACGGCCACCCGGCAGATTTTCCGCTATCTCGGATACTCTGCGGTCGAATTGATCCGTCTCGAACAAATCTGGCAGGAAAAAGACCAGCGCATCGAATTCGTCCTCGAACCCGGCGCGCGCAAACATCTCGAGAGCCGGGCGCCGACTGTTTTCGTCACCGCGCATGTGGGCGCGTGGCAGGTTGCCCCGCTGATTACCCGCGAGTTCAATTTCAACGTAAGCGCTGTCTACGCCCCGGAATCCAATCCGGCGATGAATGAGCTCATGCAGGGCCTGCGCAGGTCCATCGCCGCGAACCTGATATCCGCCGAGGACGGCCCCCGCCCACTGCTGCGCGAACTGAACGCCGGGAACAGCATCATGGTGGCCATGGATACGCGTCCCGACACCGGCAAGTTACTGCCCTTCTTTGGCCGCGAGGCAATCAGCAATACCAGCGCCGCAGGTCTGGCGCTGCGCACCGGCGCCACCGTGCTGCTGGCACGTGGAGAGCGGTTGCCGGGCGCGCGCTTTCGCATCACCGCCTACGATCCGGTGGCAAGCCCCATACCCCACGCGCCTGTCAAGGAACAGGCGGTGGCGATCACCGAGCGCATTCACCACTACTTTGAAAGCTGGATTCGGGAAACCCCGGAACAGTGGGTGTGCTTGAAGAGACGCTGGCCGAAGGCGCACAAACTCTAGGCCGCAGGCCTGTGCGCTCAAAACCGCCGCGGGACGTCCGTGGCCGATGACAGCGAGCCGCTCATCGCCAGGCCCAGCAGCAACGTGACGAAATACTGGGCATGCGTGCCGTCGATGCGTACCTGGGTAAAATTGATCAGCAGAAACAGCGCCAGCGAGCCGCCGATAAACCGTCGCAGGTCTGCTGACAACGCGGCATGCGGCCGCAACAGGCCGCGGATCAGGCAAACCATGAACGCAAGATAGAGCAACAGGCCCACCAGGCCGATTTCCACCAGTAGTTGCAGATAGAGGTTGTGCAGGTGCGAATGGCGGGCGACCACCGGATCCTCCCGCACCAGCTCCGAGACACTCCCCGGGCCTTTACCAAACAAGGGGTATTCGCCCGCGCTGTGCAAGCCTATGCGCCACAGACTGATACGTTCGCCCGCGGCTGATCGCGGCGGCGTGTCTGTCTCCGCCGAGAATGCCAGCCGCGCAGACGCATAACCTTCCGCAAAACGTTGCTTGATTTCCCCGCCGCCCAAAAGCAGCAGCGCAGCGAGACACAGGGGCAGGGCTATCAGCAACCAGCGCGGAAACCGCGGCGCGACATCAGCCCTGCGCTGGCGCAGCGAATGCCAGGCGAGCACAGGAAACACCGCGAATACCGCCAGCAGTGCAGAGCGGTTCTGGTGCCAGACAAAAGCCAGAGCCAGCAATGCAAACACCGCCAGATACAGCGCCAGGCGCATTCTGTACAGCCAGGCCGCGTTCGAGGAACGGCCCTGCGTGTCCCAGGGCGCGAGCAGCAACACACCCAGCAGAGCACTGCTGATATACAGCCCGGCGGCATTGCCGAGGCCAAAAAAGGCGCGCTCTCCCTGCAGGTAAGCGGCGAGTTGCGCTGCATCCAGTTCGCGCATGATCGCCAGCAGCAGTGCGGCCAGCGCCACGTTCAACACCAGCAGAATACGCGCCCGGTTGGCGTCCAGCAGCAACGCGAGCACCACCGCGGGCAAACCGGCGGCTACCACGTAGTACCGCGTCCATTCGACGATCGCCGCCGCCTGTTCCGGGGCCTCAACATACCGCAGCAGTGCCCGGCAAAGCACGTACAGCGTGAATATGGCCGGCAGTAGCAGAAGCGGGTTCCGCCAGGCAGGCCAAACGACCTGTCGGCGCTTTAACAGCAACACTCCCAGCAGCATCGCGGCGGCGAAGCCCGCGGCCTCAGCGTACTGCAGGCCCGTTGCGGCAAACAGGCACAAGCCACCCACGCCGGAGATTTCAATCCAGCGCGCTGCGGGAGGTTGCATGGCTAGCTTCTCGAACAACACTATCACCGGCTAGTAGCGCAGGCTGCAGACAACGCACCTGCACAGGGTACGAACTCAGGCGCGCGAGTGTACCGCGCCAATAGCGGATCGCCCACCCCGAACAGCGGCAACAGCGCCCGTTGACAGCTTCTCTGATCTCGTCCCTTCCATTAAACTAGATTGCCCCAGACAAGGTCTGCGCGGCCTGAAGCGCCAGTACATTTCCGGGCACAAGGAGATTCGCATCTCAATCGCAGACACGCAGCGCGCAACATTGTGGCTGGCATCACCGAACTTCTACCCCACATACGGCGGCGCCCAGAACCGCTACCGCAGCTATATCCCCGGTTTCATCGAGCGCGGGCTCGAGGTGCATGTCGTTACCGGCACTCCACTTGCCTCCGAGCGCAGTGAGGCCGACAGGGATGCCGACTGGTACGCCGCCAGCCCGGGAATTTGGCTGCCGCGCACCAGTGTGGAAGGCGCTGAACTCGAGCGCATACGCCTGCCAGACAGCAATGACGCCGCGCGCCTGCGAACCTACTACAGCGCGTTGGTGGAGGTCTGTAGCCGTCCGGCCGCGGGTCCGGTCATTGCGCAGATGCTCACCTATATGCGCCCCGAGGCCAGGCCGTGGTTGCGGCGACTCCGGGAGAGCGGTGTGGCAACGGTTTTTTCGATCTCACAGTTTCCCAGCTGGCAGAAGAAGCGCCTTAAACGCCTGCTGCGCCAGCGCGGCTACCGGCGCCTGTACAACGAGGTGGACGCCGTGATCACCAACAGCAAGGCGATTGAGGATTTCCTGCACGAGCTGGGAGTGGACACCCGCGTTGAATACATTGCCAATGGTGTCAACCTGCAGCGCTTCTGTCCCCCGCTCGACCCTGTGCGCCACGCGCGCCGCCTTGCGCTGCGCGAGCAATTCGGTCTGCAAGACGACGCGCGCCTGATAATCGCGGTAGGCTCGGTGATGCCACGCAAAGGCCCCCATTTGCTGATACGTGCATGGCGTCGCCTGCTGCAGGACTTTCCGGCTACACAGCTCCTGTTCGTCGGCCCGCGCGCCGACCAGCACGATGCAAAACTGGCACAGTTCAGCGCCGAAATGACGGCGGATATCAGGGCGTCGGGCGCAGCCGGGCAGGTGCATTTCACCGGCGTGGTCGACGACGTGGAAAACTACCTGGCCGCGGCGGATATCCTGGTACTCGCCTCCGAGCGCGAAGGCACCCCAAATTCCGTACTGGAGGCCATGGCCACAGGCCTGCCCTGCGTGGTGACGCCCTTCGCCGGGCTGTCGCGCGCCATCGGCGACGCGGGAGTGCACTACCTGCCGGCTGAACGCAGCGCGCAGGGAATCGCCGCTGCGCTGCGCCAGCTGTTGAGTGACGGTGACGCCGCGCGCAATCTGGCCGCGCGCGGGCACGCCTTCGTGGGCTCTCACGCCGACCAGCAACACACGCTCGATCGCTACGCCGCGCTGTACCGCGAACTCGGCCACAACGCCCTGTCGCGCCGGGCCGGGCAATAGCAGGATGACGCAATCGTGTGTGGCATAGCGGGTTACTGGCAGGATCGACCAGCCGCTGATGCCGAACAGCTGGCTCAGACAGTCACCCGCATGGCGGCTACCCTCAGCCATCGCGGCCCCGACGCTGGTGGCTGCTGGGTGGATCCGGCCGACGGCATTGCACTCGGGCACCGGCGTCTCGCGATCGTCGATCTGAGCGACGCCGGCGCCCAGCCGATGCGCTCTGCAGACGGCCGCCTCGTGCTCAGTTACAACGGCGAACTCTACAACGCTCCGGCCCTGCGGCGCGAGCTGCAACAGGCAGGGCAAGCATTCAGCGGGCACTGCGACACCGAGGTAGTGCTGAATGCTTTTCTGGTTTGGGGCGTGGAGCCCGCGCTGCGCCGTTTCAATGGCATGTTCGCGCTGGCGCTGTGGAATGCAAACGAGAAATCCCTCGTACTCGCCCGCGACAGAGTGGGCAAGAAACCGCTGTATTTCGGACGTGGCGATGGCGCATGGCTGTTTGGCTCTGAGTTGAAAGCCCTGCGCAGGCACCCCGGGTTCAACGCGGAGATCGATCGGGATGCCCTGGCACTTTATCTCAGCTACGCCTGGGTGCCCGGACCGCGCAGCATCTACAACGGCATTGAGAAGCTGCCGGCCGGACATTACCTGCGCATCACCGCCGGGGGAAATACCTCACTGCACTGCTACTGGTCAGCCTTCGACGCCGCCAGCACGGGTGAAGCGCAGCCCTTCAGCGGTACCCTGTCACAGGCCGCGGATGCACTGGAGGCGCTGCTACTGGAGGCGGTCGAGCAGCGCATGCTGGCCGACGTCGGCCTCGGCGCGCTGCTGTCTGGCGGCATCGATTCGAGCACGGTCACCGCCCTCATGCAGAGCCTGAGCGCAACGCCGGTACAAACATTCACCATTGGTTTCGACGACGCGCGTTACGACGAATCCGCCTCTGCGCGCGCTATCGCGGCGCACCTGGGCACGCATCATACCGAACAGCTGGTCACGCCACAGGATGCCATGGCGCTGATACCGGCGCTGCCGGCAATGTACGACGAACCTTTCGCGGACGCGTCGCAAATACCCACGCACCTGGTGTCCCGGCTGGCACGGGAAAGCGTAACGGTGGCCCTGAGCGGCGACGGCGGCGACGAGCTGTTCGCCGGCTACGGTCGCTATCGCCGACCCGCGCGCGATCTGCGGCGCTGGGCGTGGTTGCCGGGGCCGCTGCACCACGCGCTGGCGGGGTTGCTCGAAGGCGGGGCCCGGCTCGGCTGGAACACGCTGCAGTCACGCGCGGGCCGGCTGTGCGCGCGGCTGGACAAGCACACGGATGCCTTGTGGGTGTCGGACGAGCTCTCGCTGTTCGCCCGCCAGCGCCAGCGTATCGCCGAGGGGGCAGCGCTGGTGCACGGCGCACAGCTCACCCACTACGATCTGCCGCATCTGCACGCTGCGCGGCAACTCGCCGCGCCGCAGCAGGGTATGATGCTGCTCGATTTCTACAACTACCTGGCGGACGATATTCTGGTGAAAGTGGACCGCGCGAGCATGGCAACCAGCCTGGAGGTACGCTCACCGCTGCTGGATTACCGCGTGGTCGAGCTGGCCTGGAGCCTGCCGCTCGAGCTGCGCAGCGATGCCGCCGGCGGCAAACGCGTGCTGCGCGAGGTGCTTGCGCGGCACCTCCCGCCGGCTTTGACCGAGCGCCCCAAACAGGGCTTTGGCGTGCCGGTGGGCGACTGGCTGCGCGGGCCCCTGCGCGACTGGGCAGAGGCGCTGCTGGACCCCACCAGAATCCGTGACGCCGGTTTGCTGAATGCATCCGAGGTAAGCCGCCTTTGGCGCCAGCACAGCTCACACTGGCGCGACCACAGCGACCCACTGTGGAGTATCCTGATGTTCCAGGCCTGGTGGGAGGCGCAATGCTGACAGAGCGCCTGCGTATCTACCGCGAACGACGGCGGCGAGGCGCACGCGAGGCGCGACGCATTCGGGAAGCCGAAGGCGTACTCTTTTCCCCCGGGAATAGCGGCCGCACCTGGCTCAGGGCCATGCTCAGCAGGGCGCTGGAACTGCACTTTTCCCTGGGGCCGGGCCCGCTGATTGATTTCGACAATCGCCACAAAGAGGATGCGCGGGTGCCGCGGATTCTGGTTACGCACAATCGCTGGCTCCGCTACTATCGGCGGCCCCGACCCGGGCGTGAATGTGCCTGCTACTACCAGAGCCGGGTACTGGTGCTCGTGCGCAACCCGCTGGACACAGCGGTGTCGCAGTATTTCCAGTGGCGCAATCGCAGCAAGGACGCGAATATCAAACTGAAAGGCTGGCCAGCGAGAACCAGCAATATGAGTCTGCTGGATTTCATGCTGCATCGCGACACCGGCGTGGAGCAACTGTGCAGGGAGCTGAATACCTGGCACCGGGAGGCGCCGCGTTTGCGCGCTGCACAGTTGCTGCGCTACGAAGACATGCTGGTGGATACTGCCACCAGCCTGGCCACGGCGCTCGCATTTTTCGGGATCGCAGCCGGCACCGGGGTGGTCGAGGACGCGGTGGCGCACGCAAGCTTCGAGAACATGCGCCAGCGCGAATCGACGGACGGGCCGCTGGTGCCGAATTCGACCAAGGCATCCTGCGGCGGCGCCGACAGCTTCAAAGCCCGGCGCGGCGGCGTGGGCGGCTATACCGAGTACCTCGGGCAGGAGGATTGCGCGCGCCTTGAGGCGCTGGTGGCCGACACGCTGCACCCTTCTTTCGGCTATAGCGCACTACCCGCGATTGCGCCCACGGGGTGGCAGTAGTGGCCTCCGGCCTGCTTTCGCAAGCCGGGCGGCGCTGGCGTGCCGCCCTCGACCGCTATCGCAGCCGCATCGGCCGCTTCGACCCGCCGGGGGGGAAAACCGTGCTGGTTTGCAGGGGCGATGCGCTGTCGCCAGAGGCGCTGGGCTTCGTGCAGCAGGTGGAAGCGGCGTTCCCGCGCGAACATGTGCTGTACCTGCGACACGGGGCACCGGCAGGCCCCGTGACCCATGGCGGCCTGCTGCCCTACCCTTTCCCCCTCTGGGGTTGCGACCGCTATCTGCGGCGACTGCGCGCCACGCTCATCCTGGTCGACCGCGGGGCCCGGCCACCGACCCGCTTCCTCAGGCGCGCCCTGCAACGCAGGATCGGGCTGGTATTTGTGGAGCGGCAGGCCCCCGTGGCGCTGGCATCACTCGCAGGCCCCGGACAGCTTCTCGTCGACGCACACAGCGACGGATTTCGTGCCTCGCTGACGCTGCTTGCCGCCACCATGGGCGCTGAACAGGAGACGCCGGAATCGTTGAAGAAACGACTCAAGACCCTGTACTGGCGCCATATTTCAGTGCGCTGGTTCGGGGGCGGGCTGCGGCGACTGCGCGACCTTAACGCGCTCGCGGAACAATTGGGGCATCCCCGTCACATACTTTGCCTGGGCAATGGCCCGTCATCGGAGGATGTGGCCGGCGAGGACGCGGCCGGCGAGGATGTGGCCCGAAACGGCTTGAGCACGGCGAAAGAGCGCTACGATGCGGTATTTCGGGTCAACGACCGCTGGCTGGAGCGGGGGCTGTTCACGCGCCCCGATGTGGTTTTCACCGGTGCCGCCGACACCCTGTTGCGCATCGGTCCGGCGCCGGTCTACGGTTTCCTCAACGATGCCCGGGCACTGCCCATCGTGCGCAAGGCGAGTCGCAGTCTCCAGGGGCTGCGCTTCTTCAGCGCTACCGACCTCGGCTTTGACCTCGCGGCGTTCGGCCGTCACAAGCCCACCAATGGCCTGCTGATGCTGCATCTGGCCGTCAAGCTGCAACCCGAGCAACTCACCGTCGCGGGCATCGATCTTTATCAGGACCCCCGGGGTTGTTATCCTGATGCGAGCAACACGCCCAACCACTACACCTCCGTCCACGACCCGGACAGGGAACTGGACATGATTCTGCACCTGCTCGCGTCCTACAGCGGGCAGTTGAACATCGTTGGCGAGAGCCTTGGCCTCAAATTCACACAGTACACACATGCAGAAACCGACTGATATGCAATCCCTGAAGCGCTTCAGCAAGCGCCTGTTGAAGGGCAAAGCCTTTCGCAAGAGCGAATTCGGCACGGGCTGGTCAGACATGACCGTGCGCGGCGCACTGAAAATGCGCGCGAGTCGCGACGCGGGGCAGCGCCGGGCACCGGCACGGCTGGATCTGCCGGCGGAGAACGGTAAGGGTGCCGGAGAGCCGCCGGTACGTATTTTTATCGGCACCGAACCCGCACAGCATCGCGCCGAGCGGGTGCTGCTGTGGTCAATTTACCGCAATCGCAATGTCGGCCGACATTACGAGATCTACCTCATGAAGGATCTCGCGGGCTTTGACAGGCGCAAGTGGAAAACCGGTTTCACCGCCTATCGCTACGCCATACCGGAGTTCACCGGTTTTCAGGGCCGCGCCATCTACAACGACGTGGACCAGATCTACCTGGCTGATCCGGCACGCCTGTTCGACCTGGATATGGCAGCTAACGCGGTGCTCGCCGTGGAGTCGCGGGACACCTCGGTCATGCTGATGGACTGCGCGCGGCTGGAAGAGCTGTGGACAATAGAAGACATCGGCCGCATCAGCGATGGCAAGCTGCACACGCCGATGCTGCGCAAACTCCGCGAGCGCCATCTCATTGCCAACCTGGACGGCCGCTGGAATGCGCGCGATCACGAGTACGACCCCGATAGTAGCTGTTTGCTGCACTACACCATTTTGCACACGCAGCCCTGGCAGCCGTTTCCCCGCGACCTGCGCTACCGGCGCAACGCCAACGCCGAAGCGTGGACAGCACTCGAAGATGAGGCGGACGCGGCACGCTTCGCCCCGGCGTGGAAAACGCAGGCATCGCGCAGCTACGGCGAAATGGACGCCATCTTCACCATTGTTGCCGATGAATAGGCAGCGCGCTTATGTGTAACTCAATCCTGGGTCGCAGGCGCGCCGGCCCTGCCGGCGTTGCGGACTGAAGCGTGCAGATCACCCTGTCATTTTTCCGGCAGTATCCCCGGGCCAGCCTGATCACGGTGTTTGCCTTCCTGTTTTCCAGTATCGCGGAGGGCATCGGGCTGCTGAGTTTCGTGCCGCTCCTCTACCTGGCTCTTAACAACTCACAGAGTGCGGCAAGTGCCGAAGGCTCGAAGTTACTGGAAGACGTCGAGCTGGTTGCGCAGATGACCAGCCTGTTCGGCCCGCTGCTGACGATCGAAAACGTTATTATCGTGCTGTTCATCGGCCTGAGTGTGAACAACTATCTGATCCTGCTGGCCAACCAGCAGATCGGCGTGATGCTGGCCAAACTGTCCTTCGATTTTCGCATCAAGATACTCAGCAGCATTTATCGCTCGCGCTGGGACTACTTCGCCTCGCAACCCACCGGCCACTTCAGCAGCCGCCTGACCAACGAGGTAAAACGCGCGGCCACAACCTACATGGATTCAGCACTGTTGCTTGCATTCGTCGCCCAGAGCATCACCTATCTGGTGCTCGCAGGGCTGGTGTCATTGCCGCTCACGGCGCTTGCGCTGGCCGTAGCACTGCTCGCCTTCCTGTTCTCCAACCGGTTTATCCGTGCCTCCGGTCAGTACGGCAAAGCCAACACAAACTACATCAAACAGATTTCCAAACGCGCGGTGGAGTCCATCAGCGGGATCAAGGCGATCAAGGCCATGGGCAAGGAGCCGCTGCTCGAGAAGGCCTTCTTCAGTGAAATAAACCAGCTACGGGAAAGCCAGACGGGGCAGATCACAGCCGCCGAGCGACTGAAAATGTGGCAGAAGGAAATCATCCTGTTCTTCATG
>TARA_R110002073_G_scaffold5521_6_pt1 | contig 18808 bp, 10 predicted proteins | sample TARA_R110002073 | Tara Oceans TARA_R110002073 (sample SAMEA4397174) | marine metagenome | biome: Polar Biome; feature: [DCM] deep chlorophyll maximum layer (ENVO:01000326); material: water (ENVO:00002006), including particulate matter (ENVO:01000060) such as... | depth 40 m
CGATAAGGTGGCAGGGCGAGGCAAGGAAGGAAAAAACAGGTCAAATCAGGTCAAAATTGGCTTTATTTGTCTGGGTTTGATAATGCCGTCACACTTCTAAGCTTTGGCTTGCTTTGGTCTAATTTAGAAGGTGCTGGTTATTGGTTATTGTTCAGGTTTGACGCATTCATCGCGCTCTGGTGAGCTTTGGCAGCGAATTTTCCATAAAAGTGATAAAGCCCTGCTGTCGAATTTTTTATTTACTTTCAAAGTTAAGCGAATGTTTTTATAAAACTCTTCGAGTTCATCTTTTGTTTCTTGAGAGGTTTCTATCCAATACTTTTTGGGGATAGAGGCTTCAGCATTGTCGATTAAATGTATGGCGGTTGCTAATTTATTGTATAGATAACGTCTCATCTGAACACCAAATGTGTCCGAAAACTCAGACTTTCGCGAAATAGCCTGAATCATGCCGTAAAAAAGTCGAATATCTAAAATACCGCCTTTATCACCGAGGCCTTTGTTTAACTCAAATGTCTCATAAGCTAGTGCGGGCATAAATGTAATATCAATATGGCCTTCATTGAAATGACTTGCGAATTCAGACAGTGAGGTTTGGAAAGGCGTTGCCCCAGCTAGTTCGGCAAACATTTGCGTTTGTATGTCGCCATTGAGTATACCTATTTTTTTTCCTCGGAATTTATCGATACTGTCAATTGATTTGTCGTTGACGTAAGCATACATAGAACCGACAGGCAGAGACGCGACCACTTCATAATTTCCATCAGACATTAGATCTGTTGCTTTGGGTGAGGTGATTGTTGCGAGGGTTTTCTTGAGTTTATCCTCAGATGTTATGCCTCCGATGGCATCTAACGTGCCGGCAAATTGCACAAAGTCGCGGGATAAAATGGCGGTCACGATGCCAATGTCGCACTCACCCTTACTAAGATCTTTCGCGACTTGATTCTCATCTTCATAAGGAATGAACTCCAAGTCTAAACCCCAGGGTATGGCAATTGCTTCAAGATCCGTAAAAAATGCCATAACAGGGCCTTGCCTGCCGACAGGATCCCACGTGCAGACTTTACGTTTGTCGAGTACTTCAGCCAAGCTAGGCTGGCTAACAAAAACGAAAAGAAATAGCGTTCTTAAAAAAAACATAATCATAATTAATTTGTCTCGATCCTTGAAGGTGCGCGCCATATTATCTAATACCCTAGAGCAAAATCCTAGTATCATGCGGCTTTGCCTGTATAATTGAGACATATACCCGTTTTGCTGAAAACTAAGTCACATCTATAATGAAAAATACTTAACAATTCAGCATCGACGGTTTACTGTACGCAATTACGAGTCAGGGCAGAAGTACCGTTAATAGTCTATTTTCTAATTATAAAAACTGCGCTACTTGAATCTCATTTTATTTAGCCGAGTGTACAAGGAATGTCTTTCTTAAAAAAAGTTCCATCAATAACTCTGTCTTTTGCCTGCCCAAGAGACATTCCTCGCTTGATATCTCAGGTATTTTCTAAACAGATACCTTCTAATCAGATAACTTACTCCTTATTGTTTATTATGATCTGTCTGGTTTTAACGACTTCAGCCAAAGCGGAAGAGCCACCTGAGCTGGATTTTATTGGTGGTTATCACGAAGACGGCGAATATCGTTGTTTTAGTGAGCCATGCTTCACTATTCATAAAGGAACAGATGCGGCGGTATCACGTATACGCCCCTTTTCACCAAGAGACTGGCAAGCAAAACGGGGTGAGTGCCAAAAAACCTATACTCAAGTCTTGGCTGACGCAAGTTTAACCGAGATCAAATATGCCAAGCATGAAGGTTGCGCTTTTGTAGTCTCGGGTAGTTGGCAAGATGCCTATACTGGAAAACCAATCGAAGATATTCGAGTCATCGCTTTGGATCATCGAATCAGCCCTTATGAAGCACATTATTGGGGGGCGGCATACTGGTCTTCTTCTCAGCGCTTTGCTTTGTTGAATGACCCGATAAATTTAGTCCCCGTATCCATAGAACAGATAAAACTACGCAAAGGTAAGTCACCAACAGATTGGATGCCAGACAGGAAAGCGTATTGGTGTGACTATGTCGTGCATCGAGAAATAGTGATTAGAAAATACCAGCTACGCCCACCCAAAGAACTGCGTGATTTCGATCAGGAAATCAAAAAACTGTACTGCAAATACTAGTCTGAATACCCATAATGCAGGTCATCAATCGCATTCAAATATGGTTAGTTGAGCCTTTTTCGATCCTATCCTTGAGTTTAGGTTTCATTTTGTGATGATTGTTTAAAACACTAGCTTCCTGAGTGTTTGTATGAAATGAGAGAAGACAATTCGCTTCCATTAACAGAGCTGTAAAATAAGATCTATGCTTAGCGAAAATAAAACAAGAATGACACGATTTATGAGAACAAAACTGATAGGTATTTTTCTGCTTGGCTTCTGTATTGTTTCACCGCATGTCTATAGCTTAGAAAATGTTCGTGTGCAATTGAAATGGCAGCACCAGTTTCAGTTTGCAGGCTATTACATGGCTAAGGAGTTAGGGGTTTACGAAGCGGTGGGCCTGAATGTCACTTTCGAAGAGGCGTTACCAGGTACCAATGTGCTTGAAGAGGTCTTAAGTGGGCGTGCAGACTTTGGTGTAGGTACTTCAGATTTGATCCTTAAAAGATCACAAGGTGTTCCGGTTGTTGTTTTAGGGGTTATCTTTCAGCATTCGCCTCAGGCGATGGTTGTTGACAATGAAACGAAAGACTTCAAGTTTAAAGACTTAATTGATAAACCACTCATGATAGAAAATGGCGCAGCAGATTTATGGGCGATGTTCCAGTCTCAAGGTATAGCGCGTCATGAAATTCAGCCACTAGAACACAGTTTCAATATAGAGTCTCTGTTATCAAAAGACGTTACGGGTATGTCTGTTTACATTACCGATGAGCTATATCGGCTTGAGCAAGCGAATTTTAATTATCAACTGTTTAAACCCATCGATTATGGTATCGATTTTTATGGTGATAATTTTTTTACATCAGAAAAATTATTAAAGAAAAAACCTGATTTGGCCGATGCGTTTATTAAAGCAACAAAAACAGGCTGGGCGATTGCTTATAAAGACCCCGAGCATGCCATCGAGCTTATTAAACTTCGTTATAATTCAAAACGAAGCGTCGATGAATTACGCTTTGAAGCGGAGCAAATGATCAAGCTAAACCAGCCGAATTTGCTTGAACCGGGGTATATGAATAAAGCGCGTTGGCAACATATTTATGATACTTACTCTAGTTTAGGCTTAGTTTCATCTATGCCGGATTTAAATGATTTTCTATACCAAAGAAAAGAAACCGACTGGGCTAAAATTTACAGGTATGGCTTACTGATCGCGGCTGTTTCATGTGTGCTCGCGGCTATTTTAGCCTATGTATTTCTACTGAATATTCGCCTTAGAAAAGAAATGAAGCGTAGAGAAAAAGTTGAAGAAGATTTGACTCGTTCTCGTGATGCGCTTAAAAAATCGAACGATGATCAGACAGCCTTGATCAATATGTTTTCACATGAATATCGAACGCCGCTATCGGTGATTAAAAATACCACTGCCATGTTAGAACAAAAGGTTACCCCGGTATTACCCGATACTCAGCCACGCTTTGATATTCTCTGGCGCGCCGCCAGCCGACTTGTCGAACTCGTGGATAATAGCTTATCGCCTGATCGAATAGTTGATTTTACCCAATCAGATAAGACCAAAGGGCCATGTGATATTTTAACGGTCCTTAAAGAAACCATTCAGTCATTAGATGTGCTGAGTAAGGCCAACATCATTTTTCATACAAGCGAAACGTCTAAAGTCTATATTGCCTTGGCGGATTCTGAACTCAGAAAATGTTTGGATAATATTATTTCAAATGCGCTTAAGTATTCAGGTGGACAAGACGTAGAGGTATTCTTTCAAAAGGATGCTGATTTTGCATGTATCGATGTTGTTGATAAAGGTATTGGCATACCAGAGCACGAGGTAAATGAGGTGTTCTTAAAATATCATCGTGCGTCTAATGCCGACGTTTCTTCAGGCGCCGGTTTAGGTTTGTTTATCGTTAAAAGTATACTGGAAAGTATTGGCGGTAATATTGTTATTGATAGCACAGTAGGCAAAGGTACGACAGTGTCGTTATTTTTGCCTCTGATAGACAAATAACTATTGAATAGTTTTATATACCTTAAATTTTATGGCTTGCATTTTAAGTAGATTCCTATGGAAAAAACCCGCGTAATTATAGTAGAGGATGATAAAGACCACAGTTTTCTTGTCAGAGAGGCCTTGGAGCAAGAAAACTTTGAGACTTACGAAGTGGCAAGTTCAGTCGAGTTTTTTCAAAGTTTATTGAATAGTAGTTTTGATATTTTGATTCTGGATATAGGCCTGCCTGATTTTTCTGGTTTTTCCATTTTAGACTACCTGCAAAAAAATAAGCTACATAACAATATGGGTATTGTTGTTTTGACGGCATATGGTTCAAGCGAAGATCGAATTCGAGGTTATGAATTAGGCGCAGACATATACATGCTTAAGCCTGTTGATGTTAAAGAGTTGTGTTTTGCCGTTATTAATCTAGCTAATCGATTAACTGCCTACGAGCCTTCAGGTAAAGAAATAAAAAGCTGGTCTCTGGATAAAATAAATTGGCTTTTATCATCACCTGATGGATCATCTTGTAAGCTTAGCGCTAAAGAAGTGGAATTGTTAACTCAGCTATCGCTTGCAAAGGGTGAGGTGGTTAATAAATATACCTTAGGGAGCGCTCTAGGCTATTTAGATAATGAACATGGCAAGCGCGCACTTGAATCCGCGGTGTTAAGGCTTAGAAGAAAGCTGGCTCAAACCGGTTGTTCAAATGTACCCATCAAAACAGTTCACGGAGTGGGTTATACGTTTTCTTCTGCTCTAAATATCATTTAGTTAATCCGTTTTCCTTTCAGTTTTGATCACTCTCTTTCTATTGCATTCCAAACAAGTAGAAATGATTCGTTTTTAAGTGGCTTCTTTTTGTAACACACTGTCAGCTTTTGCAGCACGATGTCAGATTTTGTAACTCAATGTTGCTCTCTGTAAGTTATCAGTAATGTTTTTCACATTAAACTGAATTTCACATCTGCTTCGTAGGTATTGGTAGGTTTTGGTTTCCATCCGTCGTTTTATGTATAAATAACTCAGTGTCGTGTTTTCACTTTGTGGTCTATTGTTCTGTGTCAGATTAACTATTTTTTAATTTTTTTGAGGTATATGCCTCATTTTAGCCTAGTAGAACACTTACGGGTGGATGAAAAAATAGAACTAACTCGCTGAATTTATTAAAAATTTTATTTATCGATGATGTTTCATTGTCCAGCATCATCGCATTAGATTTATTACCGCTGGATTTAAGGAATATCAAGAATGCAGTATCGACTAGAAAAAAATGGTGGAAAGGAGAAGTGTGTGTCAGTTTTTAAGCTCAGCCGTATTCAATGGTTATTGATGTTGTCTGTTTTGTTGTGTTCATTTTCGGTGAGCGCATCGCATTTCAGAGGGGGTGGTATCAGCTGGCAATCTGCCGAATTAGACGGTGACGGCCTTAAAAATGATGTTTTGATTACCGTCAAAACTGCATGGCGACTAAATGGCGACAGTATACCTTCAATTAGCATTACTCCCGCACTGACTATTACCACAGTTAGTAATTCCGATGTAAACATAGGAACGGATTATACCCTAAGAACAGATGTTTTTAGTGTTAAAAATCTAGACCCTAATGTTACTTACTCGGCGTATTACGGTAGTTGTTGTCGAATCAGTGGTTTAGAAAATAACTCTAGTGGAAACTTCAAAATACAAACTAATATTTTTATGGCCAATGGAAACTTAGCGCCAAAAATTGATTTACCGATTATCTACGAAGTTCCTAAACTGCAATCTGATGGTGTAACAACGTTAACCAGTTTTTCGTTCGATGTGGGGGCGACCGATGCCAATGCTGATAAACTTCGTTTTCGTGTAGCAAATAGTGACGAATTAGGGGGGGGGCGTAAATCCAGCAGGCTTTGCCATTAACTCGAATACCGGCACAGTCACTTGGACCAATTCCGGTAATTTAACTACAGGAATGTATAGCGCCGGCATTGTGGCAGAAGATATTGATTCTAATGGCAATGCATTATCTAAAAGCCATTTCGATTTCATTCTTGAATTGAAGAATGAAGCAAGTGTTGCCTTTACCCCTGATGCGAATATTCCTGAGAGCAGAAATGTTATTGTCGAAAAAGGAGATACTTTCGGATTTGAGATTACGGGTACTGCTATTAGTACTGCCAGTTTAGGTGATCTTCAAGGCGCACTCACCGAGCCAGTGAATGATAATTTTGTTTTTGCTCCAGGTAATAGCGGAGATGCTGTTGATCTGGATCCAGGTACTTACCCTATTACCTTTGAAATTAGTGATAACACTGGCACAGCTACCAAAAGCTATTTGATTTTAAACTTCATTGTACCTGACCCTAAAGCACCAAGCATTGCCAATGTAGAAGGTGATTTAACAGGCTATTCTTCAACGTTTTCACAGAAAGTTGATAAAGATGTCGATGCCGTTGTCGCTGATTTGGATAGTGCCGGTAACGCTGTCAACCATTTGAATAATGGTTTTATTCGATTCAATGTCACGTTTGCAGATGGTCAATATGAAACGCTCGATATTCAATCTGATGGAACGGGGTCTGGTCAAATAAGCCGCACGGGTTATGAGGTTTTTTATGAAGGCGTCAAAATTGGTGATATTGATGCATTTGAAGATGGCATAGGCCAAGCGCTTAGAGTTGATTTTGGTACAGTATCAATTGCAGCCGTTCAGGCGTTAGTGCGTAACTTAACTTATACCGATACCTTTGTATTACGTTCAAATGGCCAGAGAAATTTATCATTATTTATTGAGGACGAAGACGGCCTTAATCGTAATTATTCTCTTTATATCGATGTACAAGATCACCCTGATAAACCGACCAGTGGTAGTCCGGTTGTTGTTAATAATAAGTTGTCTTTATCTAATGCAGATACAGTGAGCATATCCACCGATAATATCTCTTTTGTGGATGCAGATAATGTTGCCGCCGATCTGACGATTAGTGCTACGAATGTCACGAATGGGCAATTCGAATATATTGCTAGCGCAGGCAGTGCGATTACAGGCTTTAGCCAAGCTGATGTGGATAACGGTTTGGTGCAATTTGTGCACGATGGTTCAAATAATGTCCCTACCTATAGTTTAACGGTAAGTGATGGTACGAATAGTTTTGGCCCAGATGCGGCGGCGATTAATTTTTCGAGTGGTTCAACTGATAATGTCAGTGTGTTTGAAAATCGAATTGGTGTGGCAACTGTCACGGCAGAGAATGTTGTGGGAACACCTGGTTATGCCATTACGGGCGGTGCTGATAGTGCCTCTTTTGATATTAATGCCGCGTCAGGCTCACTTTCATTTCAATCTGTACCAGACTTTGAAACAGATGCCTCATCCTATGTGGTTGAAGTCACTGTAAGCGGTTCAACATCTGGCACCGATGTGCGTACGGTCAATGTCACCCTTAAGGATGTGAATGAAGCCCCATTGATTAGTGGCACAAACCCATCAAATAAATTGGATCCTCGTAATCCTGATAATTATAGTTTTACGCCTACTTCAAGTGACCCTGAATCTGGTACTTTAAACTTCAGTATTACAAATAAGCCTTCATGGGCAAGTTTTAACGCATCAACAGGTGAGTTATCTGGAACACCCATAACTAGCGATGCTGGCTCATATAGCGATATTCAAATTACAGTTAGTGATGGCATAAACAGCGCGACGCTTTCCCCATTTTTCATTAATGTATTAGATGCAAATGGAAAGTATGTACTAGACGTTTGTTACACTGATGACTTTTTAGCGATAGGTACGGGGTCATTAGATGGAAGTTGGACCACATTAGCTAGCACAGGTTATACACCACAACCGGTTACTTCTAACGGAGAAGCCAGATTAAGGTTGACTGATGCAGCGGGTAATCGTGTGGGTGGTGTCAGTAAAGACTTTCCAATCCCTTCTTTAGGTGTGTCTCAGTTTGAATTTAAGGCCGCAGCATATGGTGGAAGTGGAGCAGATGGTATTGCTGTTGTACTCTCTGATTGGGATGTAACGCCAGTATTAGGGGCGCCAGGAGGTGCATTAGGCTATGGCGCTGGTGGTACAAATGGTTTTGCTGGTGGTTGGCTTGGTATAGGTATTGATGAATTTGGTAACTTCTCTAACGTCAATGGCAATCCAGCGACACCGAACTCGGTTGCGATTAGAGGTTCTGGTTCAGGTACAACAGGCTATAAATTTTTAAGCGGCACAGCGGGTTTATCTCCGCAAATAAATAACAACCTTGCCGGTCACCAATACAGAGTAACGATCGATTCTAGTGATGGTGTAAGTGCTTATGTCACTGTTGAACGTGATACAGGCGCTGGTTATGTCACCTTGATAAATGGTTTTGATGTGTTATCTGATGGCGATCAAACAGCCTTGCCAAGTCAGTTTCGTTTATCGATGGCGGCCAGTACTGGTGGGTCTACTAATAACCATGAGTTAACTCAACTTCGGGTTACCGGCACTAGCTGTAATTCTGTTATGGCCATTGGTGTAAATAATTCAACGGCTGTGGTAGACACGGATGCGGGTACCGTTACCTTTACGGTTGAACTCAATCAAGCCGCGCCTGCAGCTGGGGTGACAGTTGATTATGCAACGGTCGATGGAACTGCTGTTGATGTCGATGAATATACAGCTAAAACCGGCACTTTGAGTTTTGCGTCGGGTGAAACGACTAAAACGGTTGTGGTTAATTTGCTGACTTTAGATAATTCAGTCGATAACGGAAAAGAGTTTTATCTGCAAATTAGTAATGCAACGAATGCGTATGTAGGTGAAGCAACAACAAATGCCTTACTTGCTTTAAATACTGCACCTGTTGCGAGTGCACAATCACTAAGTACCAATGAAGATGTTGCGAAGGCGATTACTTTGGCAGCGACAGATGGTGAGTCAGATGCCTTAACGTATTCTGTTGTTGCAGGCCCATCAAACGGCGTATTAAGTGGCACAGCACCAAACTTGACTTATACGCCAAATACTAATTATTTTGGTAACGATAGTTTTACATTTAAAGCCAATGACAGTGTACTGGATTCAAACACAGCCACGGTTTCGATCACAGTCAACAGTGTGAACGATGTGCCCGGTGCAATTGCCCAGAGTGTCAGTTCTGCAGAAGATACCGCGAAAGCGATTGTCTTAGCGGGTACCGATATTGATGGCACGATTGCCGCTTACACGGTCGGCACCGCCAGTGATGGTGTCTTGTCCGGTACGGCACCGAATCTAACCTACACCCCGAATGCCGATTTCAACGGCAGCGACAGCTTTACCTTTACGGTGACCGATAACGAGAGTGGCGTTTCCACCGCCTCGACAGTCTCTATTACCGTTAGTAGTGTCAATGATGTTCCGACGGCCAATAATCAGTCGATCAATGTGATTGAAAACGGCTCTGTATCAATTGTCGTGACAGGCTCGGATTCCGATGGTTCAGTCAGCAGTTATTCAGTTGGCACCACGAGTAATGGCGCTATAAGTGGAACAGCACCTAACTTAACGTATACCCCAACTACTGATTACTCTGGTGCAGATAGCTTTACCTTTACCGTGACAGATAATCAAAGTGGTACGTCAACAGCGGCAACAGTCTCTATTACAGTCCAGAGAGACTTGGATGATGATGGCGTTCCGGACGTATCAGACACGGATAAAGATGGCGATGGCATTCCTAATACCACAGAAGGTAACGGTGATACGGATGGCGACTCTATTCCTGATGACGAAGATCTGGATTCAGATAATGATGGTGTTCCTGACGCAACTGAAGGTAACAATGATACCGATAATGATGGCACTGTTGACGCAAAAGATATCGACAGTGATAACGATGGTATTTTAGATGCGGTAGAAGCGGCATCAACCGGATTAGACTCTGATGGTGATGGTATTGATGATGCGTTCGATGTTGATGTAACCGGTGGTAGCGATGCTAATAATGATGGCGTTGATGATGACTACCTGGGCCGAGATACTGATGAAGATGGCACGCCAGATTATCTTGTGACAGACAGTGATAATGATGGTATCAGCGATACGATAGAAAGTGGCGCCAGTGGAATTGATACCGATAACGATGGTATTGATGATGCCTTTGATGTTAACCAAACCGGTGGCACAGACGCGAACTCAGATGGAATCGATGATGCGATTGTTCTGACGGATACGGATAAAGATAGAACGCCTGACTATAGAGATACTGATAGTGATAACGATGGTATTTCGGACGCTGACGAAGGCGTTGTAGATACCGACTCTGATGGTAAACCAGATTATCAGGATACTGATGCAGATGGTGACGGCATTGCCGATATTGATGAAGGTGCAAGTGATACCGATAGCGATGGTACCCCAGATTATCGAGACACAGACTCCGATGGCGATGGAATTTTAGATGCTGACGAAGGCACGGTAGATAGTGATGGCGATGGTACGCCAAACTATAAAGATACCGACTCGGATAACGACGGTATTAGTGATGCAATCGAAGGTGAATTCGATACAGACGGCGATGGACAAGCTAACTATATCGATTCCGATTCCGATGGCGATGGCATTGCAGATAGCCTAGAAGGTGTGCGTGATACAGATAACGATAACATACCAGACTATTTAGACCTTGATAGTGATGGTGATGGCATTCCAGATCGTGAAGAAGGTAACGGTGATACCGATGGTGATGGCATACCCGATGCACGTGATCCAGATTCAGATGGAGATGGTATTTCCGATGCTGATGAAGGTAATGGCGATACCGATGGCGACGGTTTACCTGACTACAAAGATACCGACTCGGATGGCGATGGCCTAGGTGATGAGCTAGAAGGTGATATAGATACTGATAGCGATGGCACACCTGATTACAAAGATACCGATAGCGATGCTGATGGTATTCCAGATTCGGAAGAAGGTGCAGGTGATGCCGATGGTGATGGTATCCCGGATGCAACAGATGATGATTCAGATGGAGATGGCATCCCAGATGCGGATGAAGGTAATGGTGATGTCGATGGAGATGGCATTCCGAATTACAAAGATACCGATAGCGATGCTGATGGTATCCCAGATGCAGAAGAAGGTAATGGCGACGTAGATAACGATGGCATTCCGGATTACAAAGATACCGACAGTGATGGTGATGGTATCTTGGATATGAATGAGGGTACCCGCGATAGCGATGGCGATGGCATTCTGGATTACAAAGATACCGATAGTGATGGTGATGGCATTTCGGATGCTGAAGAAGGCAATGGCGATACCGATGGTGATGGTATTCCAAACTATCTTGATACCGATGCCGATGGCGATGGTATTCATGATTCACTTGAAGGCACAAACGATACCGATAACGATGGTATTCCGAACTTCCTGGATACCGATTCTGACGGCGATGGCATTGGTGATTTAGGCGAAGGTGTTATCGATACCGACAATGATGGCACACCTAATTACCTGGATCTTGATTCAGATGCAGACGGCATACCTGATCAAACAGAAGGTGCGGGTGATACTGATACTGATGGCATTGCAAATTATATTGATAGCGATACCGACGGTGATGGCATTCCAGATGTTGTAGAAGGTGTGGTGGATAGCGATAACGATGGCCTGTCTGATTACAACGATCTTGATGCCGATGGTGACGGTGTGGGTGATGCAATTGAAGGCACGATTGATACCGACAATGATGGAACACCTAACTATTTAGACCTTGATTCTGATGGCGATAACATTCCCGATGCGACAGAAGGCACTGAAGATCTAGATGGCGATGGCATTCTGGATGTGATGGATCAAGACGCTGATGGTGATGGCATTCCAGATGCTGTAGAAGGTGTGGTGGATACTGATAACGATGGCACGCCTAATTATCGTGACAGTGATTCAGACGGTGATGGTATTCCTGACTCAGAAGAAGGTAATACAGACGCTGATGCAGACGGTACGGCAAATTACCTGGATGATGATAGTGATGCTGATGGTATCTCTGACGCAATAGAAGGTATTGCAGATATTGATGGCGACGGTATTCCTAATTATTTAGATACTGACTCTGATGGCGATGGTTTATCGGATCTGGACGAAGGTAATGGTGATGCAGATTTAGATGGCATTCCTGATTATTTAGATACCGACTCTGATAACGACGGCATTCCGGATTCTGTAGAAGGCGCTACCGATTCAGATAATGACGGTACGCCAGACTATAAAGATACGGACAGCGATAATGACGGTATTTCTGATCGTGATGAAGGTGCAGCCGATAGCGATAATGACGGCATTCCGGATTATAAAGATACCGACTCGGATAACGATGGCATTAACGATCTGATCGAAGGCTCTGGTGATGCAGATAACGACGGCATCCTCGATTATCTTGATACCGACTCTGATAACGACGGTATTAGTGATGGTGAAGAGGGTACAGCCGATACCGACAGGGATGGGACGCCAGACTATCTGGATCGATCTTCAGATGAAGATGGTGACGGTATCCCGGATATTGTTGAAGGTACTAACGACACGGATGATGACGGTATTCCAGACTTTAAAGATATCGATAGTGATAACGACGGTATACCAGATAGTTTGGAGCAGCCAGTAAGCTTGTCAGGCATGGATACCGATAATGACGGCATTGATGATAGTTATGATGTGGATCAGACCGGTGGCACTGATGATAATAACGATGGCGTTGATGACACCGTTTTTGTAGACACGGATAACGATGGTATTCCTAATGTCTATGATGTTGATAGTGACAATGACGGTATTCCAGACTTGATAGAAGCCGGCTTAAGTGGCACAGATTCAGATAATGATGGAATTGATGATCGTCTGGATGTTGATGTGACGGGTGGTGTGGATGCTGATGGAGATGGTATTGATGATGCTAGAAATGCAGTGGATACTGATCAGGATGGCATCTTTGATTATCTCGATTTAGATAGCGATAACGATGGCGCGAGTGATACTAGCGAGTCTCAAGTCACTTTGACCTTCGACGGTACGACTAACGTGATTGATGATGCGGATGGAGATGGTATTGCCGATGCATTTGATGTCGACGCTACCGGTGGCACTGATAGCAATATGGATGGCATAGATGATGATGTTATTAGTCTAGATACTGACGGTGATGGCGTTAGTGATTATCTTGATCTGGATAGTGATAACGATGGTAAATTAGATGTTATTGAGTTGGGGTTCCAAGATGAAGATAACAACGGTGTTGCCGATTCAGGTCAAACAATAACGAATGCATTGCTAGATACGGATAACGATGGCAAGCCTGATCTACGTGACCTTGATAGTGACGGTGATGGCGCTTTTGATATTGAAGATTCAACTACCGGGGCATTAGATACAGATGGCGATGGTATGATTGATGATATGGCCGATATCGATGGTGATGGTCTTTTGGATGTGGTCGATGGTGAGCCTGGTCAAAGAGGCACCATTCAAGATGGTGATAGTGATGGTGTTCCGAGCCAGGTAGATCTGGATGATGACGAAGATGGTATTGCAGATACGCTAGAAGGTGATGCCGACGATGATAATGATGGAACATCAAATCGACTGGATAGAGACAGTGATGGCGATGGTATTCCAGATCGCTTCGAAGCAAATCGTCCTGATATTATTGGTTTAGATAGCGATTTTGACGGGATAGATGACGCGTACGATGTTGATATAAGTGGCGGTGTTGATGCTGATAATGATGGTATTGATGATGCTTATCAGGCAACAGATATCGACAATGATGGCTTGCCAGATTATTTGGATACGGATACCGATGGCGATGGTATTGCAGATAATATCGAGCAAATGTTAGTTGCACCTAATGGTAATGATACAGACTTTGATGGTATCGACGATGCCTATGATGTTGATATGACCGGTGGTGTGGATGCTAATAATGATGGTATTGATGATGCACTATTAGATTTAAGTGATATGGATGGCGATGGTATTTTGAACTTTAGAGATACAGATAGTGATGGTGATGGTTACGGTGATGCAGATGAAAATGGTGATTTCAATAGAGATGGAATACCAGACTATATCCAGATAGATACCGGGCTTGAAACCGCATTAGATGGTAATGGAGGCAGTATTAACCTTATCTCGTTACTTGGCTTATTTGCTCTGGCCTTCATCCGCTTGGGGGCCGGCATTAAAAGACTTTTTATGCTGGGTTTAAGTGTTGTTTTGAGTGTGTTGTTTGTCAGTTCAAACGCGCAAGCTCAAGACAGCATTTGCCAACAGGATGATGACTTGAATATTGAGTTTGATGGCTGTGTTTATGCAGGCTTAGGTGTGGGGATAAGTATCTTAAAACCAGAGGATAATAATACAGGCTGGGAGTTAATAGACGATAGTGCTCAAGGGTACAAAGCAACCATCGGCTATCGTTTCTTACCGCAATGGTACACAGAGATCAGTTACGCAGACCTTGGTAGTGCCAATATAGAGAACCGAAACCCGGCTATTGTGGGGGTAGAAGGTATTTCATATAAAGTGCCTTCTTTGAATTTAGGTTATTACTTATATTCTCCCGAAGAGCAGCGTTGGAATGTCTTTGTTAAAGGTGGCATTGCAAGTATTCGGAACTCACCCAGTGCAGCACGCGTACCCTTTAAAAAAGTTGAAAGTACCCAGTTTGCATTCGGTGTGGGTGCCGAGTATCAATTAACACCTCATATCTTTGCTCGTGCAGAAGTTGATAGTTATGACTCAGATGCAAGACAGTTTGTGTTGTCATTAAACTCTTACTTTGGATCACGTTCAAAGCCGGTTACTGATGAGATGATAGCGCCTGTTCAGGTGCAGGCAGTCATGGTAGAGGAACCACTGCCAATAATAGAAGAGGCAGTCGTTGAAGAAACAATCGTTGAAGAGGTAGTGGTTGCGGTTCCCGTTGTGGTAGAGCTTGTGGTTAGTGATACAGATCAGGATGGAATATTAGATGATGCTGATGCCTGTGTCGATACGCCTCAAGGTGTCAATGTGAATGAGGTCGGATGTGCAGTCTTTGAAGGAGACCTTAAGGGTATTCAGTTTGAACTTGATTCAGCAGATTTAACCAGTGGTGCTCAATCAATATTGGATGATATAGCCATTTCATTGACTCAATACGATAAGCTTAAGCTCGAAGTGCAGGCACACACCGATAACAGAGGCTCTAAATCGTATAATCAGAAGCTTTCACAAAAGAGAGCGCAAAGCGTGCTTGATTATTTGGTCTCTAAGGGCGTTTCAAGCGAACGCTTAGAAGCTAAAGGTTATGGCGAAATGGAACCGTCTTCACCTAACGATACTGAAGAAGGTCGTTCTATGAATCGAAGAGTAGAGTTTGTTGTTTTAGAGAAATAAATAAGCCTGTTCGATGTTAAAAATAATCTTTTAGGCACGAAATTCGTGCCTTTTTTTATTTTCTTCTCCACATTAAATAACTTAAGCCTGCTATCAAACCAAAAATGCCACCGTACAAGTGAGCCATGATGGCAACATTTCCTCCTATTAATTTAGCTGTTTCTGAAGTGTCGCCCCAAGGTGATTGCTCCCAAACGATTTTGGCTGTTATAAGGCTAATGGCAAATATTGAGATTTTATTATGTTGTGGAAACGTTTTTAGGAAGTAATACAAAAATAAACCATGTAATACACCAGAGAAACCAACATAGTATGTTAATTCTGGGTTTAAAAAATAAAGCCCGATATTGATGCCAAAAATTGAAAAGAGTAGGGCAGGTAAATCTGCACGATAAGATATATCCTTCCAAAACATAATGATTAATAAAGCGAGTGCACCTAAATTCATTAGCGTATGTATCAGGTTTAAATGAACCAGATGGCCACTTAATAAACACCAGTATTCATGCTTATGTATGCTAGCTCTCTCGTAGCGTAAGCTGAGTAAGATATTGCTATCGATTAGACTAAAGTGATTCAGTAAACCTAAAACAAGTATTAATATGAATAAACAACAATAAAATGCCTTCACTTATGTGTTCCTGCTTTACTGAGAAGCGTTTGTGAAAAAGTAAGTAAGGACATGCACTCTTCAAAATAGAATAATAAAAAATATTTAATTTTCACTTCCAATGTTTATTTCAATGATTAAGAACTCAAGTTTCGGAGTTCAAAAATTAATTAAAATGTAGCGTAACCAACTGAATTATATAAATAAAGCAGCCTTATCATGGTAAAATGTACGTTACCTAGACAAAACATCAAACCAATCAAAGGCTACCAAATGAATCCTGACATAAGCTCCTCTATTTTGCCAACATTAAGCACCGATCTGCTTGCTCGTGCTGACATTCAAGTCGACAATCTGTTTAGCAAGGTATGGCGAAAGCTTGGAATCAATAGTCTGTTAAAGCAATCTGGCTAAAAGTGAACTCCGAAACTTGAGTAGATAATTTAGAATCTATACTTAGGGATGGACTAAAACCAAGAAGAGAGTTAATGCCGTTTAGTGATGTGGCTGATTGCGATATTTTAGAGTCTCGTCGGGTATTCGATCTTGATACAATGGTACCATTTCATTTTTTTGCTAGAAATCCTTTTGATGGTAGAGTTCAGGAAGACCACCTAATAAAGATTTTGTACTGGTTGCTGTCTATATATGTTAGAAATGTTAAATTGAGAGACCGAGTTATTGAACTTGTTTCGAGCTCGATCTGTAATGCTTATATTAATGTTAACTCACTAATGTTTTTTGGCCCGTAAATGACTAATCGTTACCCAAATCTTAATCCAGAAAAAGCGCTTATATGGCGTATCGTCCACAAGGATAATATTCCGTGGATACTGGATAATGGTTTATATGGTGGAAATAGTGCTATTTCTTCTAAAAGCTGGGTGCACATTGGAAATCCAGAATTAACCACTAAGCGAGCTACGCATTCTGTGGCTAAAGGCCCTGGAGGTTTTCTGAATGATTATGTGCCTTTTTATTTTACGCCCTTTTCACCCATGATGAAAAATATCCATAGTGGTTATGGTGGTATTAAGCGGCGTGCTAATGATGAAATAGTGATTTTGGTATCTAGTCTTCATCACTTAAGTGGATTATCAATTCCTTTTGTTTTTACGGATAGCCATGCTTACTATATGTGGGCTAATTACTATACTGAGTTAGAATATCTGGATAAAATTGACTGGAAAATATTACAGGCCCGTGATTTTAAAAGAGACAACGATGACCCCGGTAAGTTTGAGCGATACCAAGCAGAAGCTCTGGTTCATGAGCATTGTCCCGTTTCAGGCTTGCTGGGTATGATTTGTTATACGGATAATGTGAAACTACAATTAGATCAACATGTGTCACAACGTGGCTTGCAACTGAAAGTGCATACAAGAAAAGACTGGTATTTTTAATGATCAAATATACAAGTGGAAACTTATTAGAAGCGCCTGCAGATGCTCTCGTAAATACAGTTAATACTGTAGGTGTGATGGGTAAGGGTATCGCTTTGATGTTTAAAGAGCGCTTTGCGAAAAATATGCAGGCTTATGCTAAGGCATGTAAAGATAAGGAAGTGGTAACCGGTAAAATGTTTGTCACGGAAACTGGCGAATTAATGGGACCAAAGTGGATCGTTAACTTTCCAACTAAACAGCATTGGCGAGCAAATTCTAAAATGGAATGGGTTGTTGAAGGGCTCAATGATCTTCGTAAGTTTATTATAGAAAATAACGTTCGTTCGATAGCAATACCTCCACTGGGTGCAGGCAATGGCGGATTAAATTGGGCTGATGTTAAGCCAAAGATTGAATCTGCTTTAGCTGATTTAGATGATGTAGAAATTTTTGTTTTCCAACCAACAAGTAAATACCAAAATGTTTCTAAAAAGGCTGGTGTAAATAAATTAACGCCAGCCAGAGCTATGATTGCAGAACTTGTTCGTAGCTATTTGGTTTTAGGGATAGAGTGTAGTCTTTTAGAAATCCAAAAGATGGCTTGGTTTTTACAAAGAGTCATAGAATCAGAAGGCTTAGAAAATGAACTTAAACTTTCATTCGAAGCTAATTACTATGGGCCTTATGCAAATAACTTGGCTCACCTTCTAAATGCATTAGACGGTAGTTATTTGAAGGCAGATAAACGAATTCCTGACAGCGCTCCTGATGATGTTATTTGGTTCAATGATGATAAAAAAGAGTTTGTACAAAGGTTTCTTAAATCGGAAGGATCAAAGTATAGGCCTGCTCTCGAGAAAACACTGAAGCTAATTGACGGGTTTGAATCACCATATGGTATGGAGTTGCTATCAACTGTTGATTGGCTATTGGTTAAAGAAAAATGTGAACCTAATGTCGAATCAATTCAAAAAGGCATAAAAAACTGGCCTGCTGGCACCAAATGGGCCGAGCGCAAAGCTAATTTATTCCAACCTAAGCATATAGATATTGCTCTTAAACGATTGGAAACCAGTTTCTAATTCTGTCTGTTGTTAAATGATATTTCGGTGGAAAGGTGACAGATCTAATTAATCGCCGCTTAAAAAAAGCCCAGTGAACGCTGGGCTTTTTTCTGGTTTACAGATTGGTAAAGGGAAATCCCACCAACACCACTTCACCCAAGTTAT
>TARA_R110002073_G_scaffold129935_4_pt1 | contig 18777 bp, 16 predicted proteins | sample TARA_R110002073 | Tara Oceans TARA_R110002073 (sample SAMEA4397174) | marine metagenome | biome: Polar Biome; feature: [DCM] deep chlorophyll maximum layer (ENVO:01000326); material: water (ENVO:00002006), including particulate matter (ENVO:01000060) such as... | depth 40 m
CCTCCTAGACGTTATTCTTCCTGTCTTCTTGGTCATCGGTTTCGGGTACGTCGCAGTCTGGCGAGGCCTGTTCCCGGTGTCGGGCATCGACGGCGTGATGCGGTTTGCGCAAAGTTTCGCGATCCCCTGCCTGTTGTTTCAATCCATCGCAAAGCTTGATCTTTCCGCGTCATTCGACCCTGCGCTGCTCACCAGCTTTTACGCCGGTGCGGCCATCGCTTTCACTCTGGGCATCGTCGGGGCACGCTTCTTGTTCCAACGTGAATGGGAGGACAGTGTGGCAATCGGCTTTTGCTGCCTGTTCTCAAATTCGATCCTGTTGGGCTTGCCGATCACTGAACGGGCCTACGGGCCGGATGCCCTGACGGGAAATTTCGCCATTATCGCGATCCACTCACCGTTTTGCTACGGGCTTGGCATCACGGTGATGGAATTTGTACGCAACCGGGGCCAGACCGGTTTGTCGTTGCTGCGCAATATCGCCGTTGCCATGTTCCGCAACCCGCTGGTGCTGGGTATCGTATCGGGATTTGCGGTCAATTTCAGCAGTCTGCCGATCCCGAGCGTGGTCGACGATGCCTTGTCTCTCATCGTTCGCGCAGCACTGCCCGCCGCCTTGTTCGCCCTCGGCGGCGTGTTGATCCAGTACCGCCCCGAAGGCGATCTCAAGACCATTCTCATGGTCTGCATCATCGCGTTGCTCATTCACCCGGCAATCGTCTGGATGCTGGGGCGCAGCTTCGCGCTCCCCGATGACCTGTTCCGCTCGGGCGTGCTGACGGCGGCCATGGCACCCGGATTCAATGCCTACATCTTTGCCAACATGTACGGCCGGGCGCGGCGTGTCGCAGCCAGTTCGGTGCTGATCGCAACCGGTGCATCTGTACTGACGGCGTGGATGTGGATATCACTGCTGCCATGACGCCGCTGCTCTATTCCTTCCGCCGATGCCCTTATGCGATGCGTGCACGACTGGCCTTGCTCCATGCAGCCGGGCCACAGGTGGCGCTGCGCGAGGTGGCTTTGCGCGACAAACCCGATGCTTTCCTGCGCGCCTCTCCCAGCGGGACTGTCCCCTGCCTTGTGCTGCCCGACCGTGTCATCGACGAAAGTCTGGATATCATGGTTTGGGCGCTCGGGTCGTCCGATCCGCAGGGCCTGTCAACCATGCAGCCCGAGGGCTGGGCTTGGATCGAACGCTGTGATGGCCCTTTCAAGCACAATCTGGACCGCACCAAATACAGCAGCAGATATCCCGAACTCGATGCCGCGGTTAGCCGCGACCGGGCCGCCTTGTTCCTCCAGGACCTGAATGACCAGATCGGCACCTTTATTCTGGACCGGCCGAGCTTGGCGGACCTTGCGATTGTCCCTTTCGTGCGCCAATTCGCCTTTATCGACAAACCTTGGTTCGATGCCCAAAACTGGCCGCGGCTCCAACATTGGTTGAACCGTTTCCTATCGTCCGACGGGTTTGCCTGCATCATGGAAAAATACCCCCCGTGGGCCGATTCAGGACAATCGCAGCCCTTCCCGCCGAATGACGCCTCCGGCCGGACCGATCCGCCGCCGCTGTGGTAGCGCGCGGTATCAATGCGGGGGGCCATGCCAAACCCTTTTCATAATCGCAGGTAAGATCAACGCCCCCCGGCTTTGGCTGTGGGGCAAGGTGATGCTCTTTCCGGTTCCGGCCTATCCCGCGGCAGGCCCCGTGTGTTCACGCCGGCTCTGTCGCCGGAAAGGCTATGCGCACCGTCAAACCGGGCTTGTTGTCTTCAAGCGTAAGCCGCGCACCGTGCAGATCGCTTATCGCCGAAACAAGGCTCAGCCCCAGCCCGTTGCCCTCGGTCGTACGGCTTTGATCCAGGCGGTAAAGGCGTTGCAAAACCTTGCTCCGCTCGCTCTCGGGGATGCCGGGGCCGTTGTCGGAAACCGTCAGTATGGTCTCGCCTCCTGTGCGTGTCACCCCGACCACGACAGGCCCCCCCTGCGGCACGTGGGTGAGCGCGTTCTGAACCAGGTTGCCAATCAGTTGTGACAGCAGGTGCCGGTCGCCCCTGACGCAGGTCGCTACATCTGGCTGAATCCGCAAGCTCAGTGCAAAGCCACGTTCTTCTGCCTCCACCTCGAGAAAATCAACGATATCGCGCGAGATTTCCGCAAGATCGACCGAATGCAATCTGTCGCGCACCGCCCCGCCTTCAATCTGCGCCAACTGAAGCAACGACTGGAAAGTCTGCACAATCCGTTCGGTTTCTCCGATCGCCTTCGACAACAGTTCCTCTTGACCTTCGGTCAATGTCGTCTTGTTCATCACCTGATCAAGCACGACGGCCACCCGTTGGATCGGTGTCTTGAGGTCATGGGCGATATCGCTCGATACTTGGCGTATCGACGCCACCAAAGCCTCTTGGGCACGCGCCATGCGATTCACCTCTTGGCCGATACCGGAAAGGTCGTCATTTTGATCCTCAACCCCCTCGATCCGCGCCGACAAGGTCCCGCCTTTCAATTCGAGCAGGGTATGCTGGATCGCGTCAATCTTGATGCGTGCGCCCCTGGCGACCCACAGGCCGGCCAGCCCCGCGATCAACAGTGCCGGCAACAGTCCTATAAGCAAAACCGCCAGAAAAATTTCGCCCATTTCCTCGACCTGCTCGCGACTTTGCGCGACGATCAGATGACCTGCGCCGACCCGAGCGCTCAGCGCGAGATAGCTGTCGGATACGCTGCCTGATTTGGCCCGGATATAGCTGTCAGACACGACCGTCACCCCGCTGACGGGGGGGAAAGACGCGACGTTCGAGACCACCGATCCGCGATCGGGCACATAGAACAGGATACGGACATCCGCGTCCGTTTTTGCGGCTGCTTCCGCCAGACGCTCTGTCAGGTCATCGCCGTCCCGGATACCCCGATATTCATTGATCGTTTGTTGCAATTCGGCAGCGACAGCGGCGTCAATGCTTGTTCGGGTGACTTCGAAAGCGACAGCAAGACACGCGAGTGCCGCCAGTGCGAAGATCGTCAGCAACAGGAACGTCAGGCGCAAGGGCGTCGACCTGATTTGGTTAAACCCGAAAACCGGGGTCATACGTCGTTGATCCGGTAGCCCGAGCCGCGCACCGTTTCGATAAGCTCGGTTTCATAGGGTTTGTCGATCTTGCCCCGTAGGCGACTGATATGGGTATCAACCACATTGGTCAGGGGGTCGTAGTGAATATCCCATACAGCCTCCATCAACATCGTCCGGGTTTGCACCCGGCCTTTTCGACGTAACAGATGTTCCAGCAGGGCAAATTCGCGAGGCAAAAGATCAAGCGTCTGACCCCCGCGCGTCACCCGACGATGCAGCAGATCCATCTCAAGATCCGCGGCTTTCAGAATTGTGGGTTCCGCCTCTGTGCGCGGGCGTCGGCTGATCGCCATGATGCGGGCGCTCAGCTCTCCGAACGAGAAGGGTTTGACAAGATAGTCATCGCCGCCGGCAAGCAGCCCTTCGATACGGTCATCGACGCCGCCAAGCGAGGTCAGGAATAACACCGGCGTAAGATTCTTGGTGGCGCGCAGGGTTTTGACAACGCTCATCCCGTCCAGACCGGGCAACATTCTGTCAACGACCATTGCGTCGTAACTGCCCACTGTTGCCTGAACCAAGCCGTCAGCACCATCAGCAATCAGGTCCACCGAATGACCCTCTTCGCGCAGACCATCGGCGATATATGACCCGATGGCATTGTCATCTTCCAGCACAAGTATCTTCATAATATCCCTACAACCGCCCCCTGCTGGCAGAGATCTGCCCCCCGCCAGCATGATTTTCGTTCAGCGTGACAATCAGTTGTTGTCTGTCTCGCCCTTCTCGCCCTCGTCATCATCATCGGCTTCGTTACCCTGATCATCCGACTGCACCGCCACAACCTTGGCCGTACCGTTGTCAAAGCCTACTGCAACGGTTTTCGTGGTGCCATCGGTCATTGCGACTTCGACCTCGTAAGAACCGGTCTGACTGTCCTCATTGTCAAATTCCGCGCTCATCGCCTTGCCGCCCGTGTCGCTTTCGGCGGCCTTGATGGCATCCGTGATTGACGCGGATTCTTTCAAAAACGCCTGCACCTCGGCCTTGTCCTGCTGGTCAGAAGAGTCTTTGGCCAGAACCGCGGTGGATCCTGCTGCCCCTAAACCCAATGCCACAAGAATTGCCGCAGCGGTCGCCTTGGTTTTGGTCTGAGTAAACTTCATAGGTCTTCTCCTTGGTTGAACGTGGGCAACATCGCCTCACGACTACGAAGAACTTAGGAGGCCGTTGCGGCGCATGCCTGTCGCGTTCATTACAAATCATCCACGTTGAGCCGCGCGCCCCGCCATGTGCCCTTTCCCCTGCCAAGACTAAAGCTTTGTGAAAATACGCATACCTTGCGCAATGACATGGGCAAAGCATTCGGGCCGCCTATAGTATAGAAGATGACGCATGCGGCATTGCTGTTGCGACTATCACCTGCTGACCTGTCCGTTGGCACCCAGGGACACCATCGCCCACGAAAGGCTGACGTCACCACCATGTCTTATTCCATCGACCAGTTATTGCCCTCGCTCCAGTCCTTGGGGTTGTGGACCTATTGGGTTTTGGCGCTTTTTGCATTTCTCGAAGCAACCATCGTGACCGGCGTTATCGCACCTGGCGGGCTTGTTGTAATCGCTGGCGGCGTTTTGGCACAACGCGGCTATGTAGATTTTTTCGATATGGCGTGGTTTGTTGCCGCAGGGGCGGTAATTGGAAGCGAGTTGAGTTTTTATCTGGGACGGGTGGCATCCAACGGGCTGAAACGAACGACGGCGTATGCCAGTTCGCGCCACATTACCCGCGCCAGGGGTTTACTGGATACTTACGGAGGCTTCGCGATCGTTATCGGGCGGTTCTTCGGCCCGCTTTCGGCTTTCGTACCATTTTCCGCAGCTATGGCAGGCATGGGGCAACGGAAATTCCGGGGCTGGAACCTGCTGAGTGCGGTTCCCTATGCGCTGGTTTTGCCAGCGGTGGGGTATTTTTCGGGGCATGCCATCGGTATCTTGGGCGCTGCCGCACCGCGGCTTATCGCCGTCGGGGCGACCACGCTCATCGTCATATTCGTACTTTGGTTGATCATCCGACGCGTCTTTCGTTCACTGCCTCTGCTGGCCGAAATCGGCAGGTCTCTGACCGCCGGATTCGGGAACAGGCCGTTTATCCGCGCAAGGCTCGATCAATATCCCGGAGTGTCGTCTTTTGTATCAGCCCGCTTTAGAACGGGGCAATTTCTGGGCCTCACGGCAACCTTGCTCGTCCTGCTATTCATATATATCGCGGGCGCTTGGGCGGAATCTGTCTTTGATTTCATGGGGTCCGGTGGCGTCATATCGACCGACACCCGCATCGCCAACATTCTCTACACCATGCGCGACCCTAACCTGATAACCGTATTCACCTGGATCACCGATGCGGGCGGGCGACACGGGGTCATACCGATGCTGGTGGGCGCGACCGTTGCCCTGTTGATCCTGCGCCGGTTCGATCTGTTGACCGGGATGTGGATCGCCGCAATCGGCAACCAGGCCACAGTAACCTTGCTGAAAAGCTTTTTCGCCCGCCCCCGATCGACCTTGGGGTATTTCGTGGAAACCTCGGGCAGTTTTCCCAGCGGGCACGCGGCCGGGTCGGTGGCCGTTTGGGCCATGCTGTTTTACCTCGCGTGGAGGTTGCGGCTTCTGACGGCCGCAACAGCGGCGACGCTCGCCGTGACGATGGTGTTTCTGATCGGCCTCAGCCGCATCTACCTGATCGAACATTATGTGTCCGACGTGGTGAATGGGTACCTCGTGGGCGGCGTCTGGCTTATTCTTGGGATCGCCTTTTGCGAATGGCGCCGGACGGCACCGGTCGCGCCTGTCGGGGTTATGCGCAAAAGGATTGCGGCGGTCAGCGTGGCCCTGGCACTGGCGACCACCGGATATTTTGCCTTTAACACTGCCAATCCGTTGAACCCAACGCTTGAACCGGTATTACAGACGACGGCGACGCCGGCGACGTTGATACAAACCGGCATGCTGCCCGCCACCACGCAAACCCTGACCGGAGTAGATCGACAAAAGGTGAATTTGATCGTCACCGTGCCCGATCAGACAGGATTAAAAGACGCGATGACCGCGGCCGGGTGGGTCTTGGCACCGTCCCCCGGACCGTTTCGCATGATGACCGCCGTCGTTGACGAATGGACAGGACGGCCAGTCACCGACCCCATCGTCGTTCCGACTTTTTGGGATAACCGGCCGAACAAGCTGGCGTTCACACAGACGACAACCTCGGATACCGCTGATACACCGGTGCTTCATGCGCGGTTCTGGGACAGCAGGTTCAGGTTGGAGAGCGGCGCGATCGTGTATGTTGCAACCATCACACGAGAGCGGCAACTGGACGGTGCAGACGAGGAAAGCATCACCCCCGATACCGGCGCGATGAGCGATAAGGTTCTGGGTCAACTGGCGGCGGATTTGACTGCCGCAGGGGCTGGTACACACGTTCTGCGTTGATGTTGCGGCACGATCATTGCACGGATTCAATGTTTCCGAAAAACGCCTGCCTGTTTGCCTGGCTAGGTTAGGCAGCACAAGGGCGGGCATTTCGCCGTAAGACCCATGGACTGTACCGGCCAGCATATCATGCTCGCCAAATGATCGGAGCTCCCCCTCCCATGCGAAATTTTCTTCTCAGTACGGTATTGATTATCGTGCCCGTCGTTGTTTTTGCCGCAGGATACGCGGCGTTAACCCCTGCCACTGCGACACCTCAGGCGGCCTCTGCACAGGCGGCACCACCATTGGGGGATATGTCGGCCTTCGTCGCGATCACGTCTGATGTGCAAAAACGCGCATCGCAGAATGACCTTCCAAATGCGCAGGCCCGCATCACGGATCTTGAAACCGCATGGGATGAACAAGCCAAAGCCCTGCGGCAGGCGAACGCCGCGGCCTGGGGGAATGTCGACGAGGCGATAGACAACGCGTTAAGCGCGATACGTGCCAAAACGCCTGACCCTGCGAAAGTGGACCAGACGCTGACGATGTTGCAGGAAAAGCTGGCCAACCCTTCAGGTTCAGACGGTATGAAGAAAAACGGCACACAAGTCACTGTGGCCGGCATTGTCACCACAGACGCGAACGGCCGTGCCCTGCCTTGTGAGGTGATGCTTGATCAGTTCCGCACTGCTCGCGCTGCAGCGCATATCCTGCCGGCCAATGTCGATCGGGTTGATACTCTGGAGGTGAAAGGTACCGAACGCTGTAATGCCGATGACGATACCCGCGCTGACGATTTCTTTGCGCAGGGCATCGCCCTGATGTCGAACTGAGCCTCGGAAAGGAGCTTTACCATGACCTATGATCTTGCACATGAAGACACGCTATCATCCGCCTCATCCTCGGCTGATCACCTCACACACGCGGCCAACCGCGTGCCCGACGTAACGGTGGATTTCTGGCTTATCAAATTGATGGCCGTGACGATGGGGGAAACCGCGGCTGATTTTCTTGCCGTGAACCTGGGGTTCGGGCTTACCGCCACCTCGTTACTGATGGCCGCCGTTCTGGCGGTGGCATTGGTTTTTCAGTTCCGCCAAAAGCGCTATGTGCCCGCTTACTATTGGCTTGCGGTGGTACTGATTTCGGTTGTCGGTACTTTGGTCACCGATAATCTTGTCGATAATTTCGGGGTCTCCCTGGTTACGACCACCATCGTCTTTACCGTCGCTTTGGCGGCCACGCTGGCCATATGGTACGCCGTCGAAGGCACACTTTCCATTCACGAGGTCACCACCACACGCCGCGAAAGTTTCTACTGGCTGGCGATCTTGTTCACATTCGCGCTTGGCACCGCAGCGGGTGACCTGGTGGCCGAACATTTCGCGTTGGGCTACATGGCCAGCGGCATCCTGTTCGGAATGATCATCGCTTCGATCACCTTTGGCTACTTCGTGCTAAAGCTTGACGGTATCCTGGCGTTCTGGCTAGCCTACATCCTGACCAGACCGCTTGGCGCATCGTTTGGCGACCTGTTGTCGCAGCCGGTCGAATACGGCGGCATGGGGTTGGGGACCACAATTACCAGCGTTCTGTTTCTGGCGGTCATCGTGGGGATCGTCCTGTACATGACCGCACAGAATTCACGCGGTGATGGAATAACCGCCGCCTGACACGTTACGCCCAAGAGGTTCGGGGCGATGACCAGCGATGGCCACCGCCCCGTACTTTTGTCACGTCACTGCGCGGCAAATCGAAGCGGTGCGGCGTGGCGCGCCACCAGCCGTCGCGACCGGTTGTCTAGTCCTGGCGCTTCTGCAGCAACAACGACGCCAGTCCCAAGGCGGCGGAGACCACGATCAAGAGCAGTGAGACAGCATTCAGCACCGGCGTGGAGCCAAGCTTGAGCCTGTCAAACATCGTGATGGTCAAGGGTGCGTCGGACCCGACGAGCATGAGGGTGGTGTTGAAATTTTCAAAGCTCATCAACACCGACACCACCGCAGCCGCCCCCATGGCAGGGTACAGGAACGGCAAGGTTATCGCGCGCACCGCACCCCATCTGGTCGCGCCGAGGTTCAACGCGGCCTCTTCGAGGCTGGGGTCGAACTTTTGCAGGCGCGCCGAAATCACCAGAGTTGCAAACGTGGTGATGAACGAAAACTGCCCCAGGATAACCAGCACCAGCCCAGGACGCAGGCCGTCGAACCACATGCCCGTCGCATCCTCAAGATAGTTGGCGACAGAGGACGTGAATACCAGGATCGAAATACCAAGAATGATGCCGGGGATAATCAACGGAAGCAGCATCAGGATGTACAGCACCCCCTTGCCCCTGAAATCGTGCCGCACGAACAGAAAGGCATTCGTCGTTCCGACCGCTACCGCAAGCAGCGACACCCAGAACGCGACCACCCCCGAGGTCACGATTGACCGCAGGATGGCCCGTTCGTGAAACACGCCGATATAGGGGGCGTTGTCGCCAAAGAACCATGCCCAGGTAAATCCTTCCCAAGGGAGCGAAGGGAAAACGCTGTCGTTGAAGGCGAATACGCAGACCGTGGTCAAGGGCAATGCGAGATAGATAAAAAACAGCGTCACATAGGCCCGATAGGTCCATTTGAACGCGCCACTTTGCGGGATACCCGTGATCATGCCTGCCCCATCGTCTTGGTCAAGGATTGACGCGAAAGCTTGAGACCGACGAACACGATTAGCGACGACAGCCCCAGCAACAGGAACCCGAACGCCGACCCCAGTTCCCAGTTAAATCGGGTGATGAACTGACTGTAGATCAGGCCGGTGAACCACAGGCTATCCTTGCCGCCCAGAAGGATCGGTGTCAGATAGTTTCCCAGGCTCAGCATAAACACCACGATACACCCTGAAACGATCCCCGGCATCGCGTGCGGAATGATGATTTCGCGCAGGATCGCAAAGCTGCTGGCCCCCAGATCATACCCCGCTTCGATCAGGCTATCGTCAAGGCTGTCAAGCGTCGTCACCAGCGGGACCACCATGAACAGCATCGAAGTATAGACCAGCCCCGTCATGATCGCGGCGTCGTTATACAACATCTCGACCGGGCCGCTGACCAACCCGAGGTATTGAAGCACGTTCGAAAATACGCCGGTTTCACGCAACAAGATCATCCAGCCAAAGGTGCGTACCAGTTCGCTGACCCAAAACGGGATCAAGCACATCAAGAATAAGGTGGTCTTGGTACGCCCGCGGGTCAGTTTGGCAATGTAATAGGCAATGGGAAATCCAATTCCCAAGGTTAGCGCCGTGGCAGTGATCGACATATACGCAGTGCGCGCGAAGGTGTTCCAATACAGCGGTTCGTTGAAAAACACCTCATAGTTGGCAAAGCTGGTCTGGTATTCACGCACACCGATCTTTTCGCGCATGCTGACCAGAAACATGCCCACATGCGGCAGGACGATCAAGGTCACCAGCCAGATCAACAATGGTGCCATGAGCAACCAGAACGTGAGTTTGGATTTATCAGAGACCATGCCGCCCCCGTGCGCTGCTATATACCCGCGTTTGCTGAGGTTCCCAACCATAGGCTATGACGTCACCTTGTGTCAGATCGCGAAACTCTCCGGTTTGAGGCATGGCGATGTTCATCTCGGCACCAGAGGCCTGATCGCGCAGGATCAACTGGCTGTTCGCCCCGTTGAAAAGGATGTTTTCGACCCTGCCCGCACCGCCATTTCCCAGCTGTCCGGTTTGGGACACGTCGCGCGACAGGCGCACGGCTTCGGGGCGGACGAACACATCGACAGAATCGCCCCGTTGAACACCCTGCCCCGCGTCGACACCGCGCAACGCCTTGCCCTGGTCGGTGATCATCTGCACGTCCGTCCCGTTGACGCTTTCGACCGTGGCGGCAAAACGGTTTGCTTCGCCGACGAAGCCCGCGACAAAAGCTGTCGATGGTTCGTAGTAAAGCTCTTTGGCGGTGCCAAGCTGTTCAAAGACCCCGTGATTCATGACGGCGATCTGGTCGCTCATCACCAGCGCTTCGGACTGATCGTGGGTGATATAGACAAAGGTTGTGTTGAACTCGGACTGAAGCTGTTTCAGTTCGATCTTCATATGTTCGCGCAGCTTCAGGTCGAGCGCGCCAAGCGGTTCATCCAAAAGCAGCACATCAGGTTCAAGCACCATGCAGCGGGCGATGGCGACGCGTTGTTTCTGCCCGCCCGACAACGACGCAACCGGTCGGTCGGCCACGCCGCCAAGGCCGACACGTTCGAGCACTCGTTCAACCTGTTGCTTGATATCAGTCTTGTTCACGCCGCGTTGCCGCAGCCCGAATCCGACGTTCGCCCCGATATTCATCATCGGGAACAGCGCAAGGTGCTGGAACACCATCGAAACCGGGCGCTTGTTGGGCGGTACCTCCAACACCGAATTGCCCTTGATCAACAAGTCGCCGCTTGTGGGTTTCTGAAACCCAGCAATCATACGCAACAACGTGGTCTTGCCGCAGCCCGATGGCCCCAAGATGGAAAAGAAGGTGCCTTGGGGCACGCTGAAGCTGACGTCTTTAACCGCCTTGAAATCATCAAAGCTTTTCGAGATTGCGCGACATTCTAAGTCGGGTGTCTGAGACATTGTTAGGCTTTCAATAAAAACGGGAAGCGCAATAACCACGCTTCCCTTTCGTCATATCGTTAAGATTACTTTGCCGCGTTTATTCTGTCCAACGCTGCGCCTTCCAGCGCCTCTAGACCTGCAGGCACCGACGGATACCATTTGATGTTGTCGATCGCCTCTTGCGGAAAGCTGGCGTTGTACTTGGCTTTCAGCGCTTCATCTACATCGGCATCCCCGCCCTGAGACGCAGTGAAATTGCCCGCCGATTTCGTGATCATCGCCGCGATTTCGGGCTGCATGACAAAGTTGATCCATGCATAGGCCGCTTCATCCGCACGGCCCCGTGCAGGCAGAGCGAACGTATCAATCCACCCCAATGCGCCAGAGGTCGGAGCGACAAAAGTGATGTCTTTATTGTCGTCGTTAAGCTGCCAACCGCCTGTGTCCCAGGCCATCGACGCCACGACCTCGCCCGAGCGCATCAGGTTTTTCAGCTCATCACCGCCATCCCAATACGTTTTCACATTAGGTTTGCATTCGGCCAGCTTGGCTTCGACCTTGTCCAGAATGTCCTTGTATGCGGCTTCGTCCGCATATGCGGCAAATGGGTCCATGCCCATGGAAAACGCAAAACCGATCAGTGTTGGCCGCTTGAGGCGATAAGAAACCTTGCCCGCATAGGCAGGGTTGCACAGGTCGACATAATCTTTGACGTCGCCCGCCGCAGCGGTATTCACCACCAGGCCCGAGGTTCCCCAGATATGGGGCACGGCGTAAACTTCTCCGTCGACGGTCGTGTTGCCCTTGGTTGCTTCCAGCATCGACGGAATAAACAGGCTGGTGTCGATCTTGGACATGTCGAGCGGTTTGTAGATGCCAAACTCGGCCTGCGGGCCTGCGATGCGATCCTGGCTCGGTTGCGCAAGGTCGAACCCGCCGCCATTGGTCGCGCGCAGCTTGGCGATCATTTCTTCGTTGTTCGATTTGGTCACTTCAACCTTGTGGCCGGTTTTCTCTTCGAATTTGGCGATGACTTCATCGGGGGCGTAGCCACCCCATGTCAGCAGGCGCAGGGTTTCTGCATGTACCGCCGCAGATGACAGCATCATCGCCGCCGCCGTGGATAGGATCAGTGTCGATTTCATAATGATAGTCTCCATTGTTGCCCGCGTGAAAGTAACATCCACATTACGCCACACAGGAGTCCCCGATTATAAAGAGCCGATGCGACACGGATGTGACAGTCGCGGCCTGTTCGGGTTTCATGGAGCGATTACTGCATTATTCCCGTTCCAAGACAATGATTTTCACTTTTGCCGAACTTTTGTGAAAGCCGGGGACAGACCCCTGAGGCTTCTACACACCGAGATGGATCACCTGGCAGTGCCAAGCTGTAGTTAGTGAACGCAGCCCTGTCGTGATGATGTTGCTGGGGAAAATGCTGGCGATACATTTGCGTCATTGGCGATGGGCCAAAATAGGCCAGCCCGCGACACGGGTATCCCGCGCCAAGGATCGCAAGTCGGCGGACGTGCTCAATCCGAAATGAAATGGAATTATTGGGACACGGCAAGGCTGACCGGGCTATCCGTGTGGACTTTGCCAAGGCCGGGCTTGGGATGTCCCGCAGGCCAACACCTGCGAGACAACGGAGCTTGATCGGTATCAGAAGAACAGGCGCGTACCGATAACGAACGAAATGTTCTCGGTCGGGCGACCGGCTGCTTGCAGCAAGTCACCCGTCCCACCATAGGACTTTTGATAGTTGACACCGATATAGGGCGAGATCGCGCGATCAACGAGATCATAGCTTAGCCGGGCACCCATTTCTACGGTGGCACCCCCGGCAACCTGCCCCGACGCAAGATCGTCAACGAAGGGCATGGTGATCTCGATACTCGGGGTCAATATCACCCGGTTGGTGAACAGCACTTCGTATTCCGCTTCGAACCGACCGAAGGAATACTCCGAAAGATAGAGATCGGCGTCGATTTCGAACCATTGCGGTGCCAGCCCCTTTACCCCGAGCACCACGTTGTAACGCTCGGGTGCGTTGGTCGGCGTACTTGCCCGCACCCCAACGACCGCGTCAAAGAACGTGGAAATCGGCTTTTGCAAGCGGATCTGGTTTTCGAGCGTTTCGAAATCCTTGGTGGCTGTCTCCATTTCCGCTTCGCTGCGGTAAACCAGGCGTAATTCGTCGTTACCGACGATCACATCGAAATCCCAAACAAGAATTTTCTCGTTGTTCTTATCAATCCGGTATTCAAGCTGTTCAGCCTGAAGCCCATAGATAAGCGGGCCTACACCCGGCTGGGCAATGGCGGCACCGCCACTCAGCAGCGCCAAAGACGCCACCCCGCTTGCAAGAAGTTTGTTCATTGATCTAGCCTTTTTGAATGTCTGATTGATCATGCCGGTCCCCCGACGACGACGACCCGGCGGAACATGCCCGCTTCGGCGTGATAGGACAGATGGCAATGGAATGCCCACTGACCCGAAGCGTCAACTTCGGTTTCGGTATAAACGGTGGTACCCGGGTTGATGTTGACTGTGTGTTTGATGGGGTTCCACTTGCCCTTACCTGTATCAAGCAGTGACCACATGCCGTGCAGGTGCATGGGATGTGCCATCATGGTTTCGTTGACGAACTTGAAGCGAACGCGTTCGCCGTAACGCAGAATGATCGGATCGGCGTCTTTCATCTTCACACCATTGATCGACCAGATATAGCGTTCCATGTTGCCGGTCAGACGCACTTCGATCGTGCGCGCTGGCTCGCGATCGGCAAACATCGGAGCGCTTGCTGTAAGATCGCTGTAGGACAAGAACTTACCACCGTTGGCAGCTTGGGGTATCAGGCCGCTTCCCGCTGCGAAGAACGGATTTGCGTTGGACGCGCCGTGGTCCATGCCTTCCATCCCCTTCATGCCTTTCATGGATGACTTGGACATTTTCTTGCCGCCCATATTCATGCCGCTCATGTCCATTCCAGCCATGTCATGACCAGCTTTGGCACCAGCTTTCTTCTTGGGCATCTTCATACCGCCCATGTCCATGTTCTTCATGTCATGTCCGGCTTTGGCATCGGCCTTCTTGGGCATCTTCATGCCGCCCATGTCCATGTTCTTCATGTCATGTCCAGCTTTGGCGTCAGCCTTTGCCGGTGCCTTCTTGTCGCCCATGTCCATGTTCTTCATGTCCATGTTTTCCATGTTGTGACCGGCCGCTGGCGCGGTTTCCTTGGACATGTCCATCGTGCCCATATCCATGTTTTGCATGTTATGGCCCGCGTGAGGATCAGCCTCGGCGGCTGGCTTTTCCATACCTGGCATTTGCGCCATTTCGGTATCCATGAGGTTCATTTTCATACCGCCCATGTCCATGTTACCCATGTCCATACCGCCCATGTCCATGCCGCCCATATCCATACCCATGCCGCCCATCATGCCTGACATGTCAGCCATCGTAAGCAGTGGTTTTTTACGCAACGGTGGAACTGGTCCTGCAAGACCGGGCTGCGGTGAAAGCGTACCACGAACCAATCCTGTGCGACCCATGGATTCGGCGATTACCGAATAGGGCATGTTCTTGGTAGGTTGAACAATAACGTCATAGGTTTCGGCAACTGCGATACGCAGTTCGTCAACCACGACGGGTTTGACATTGTTGCCGTCGGCCTGAACCACTGTCATCTTGAGACCAGGTACCCGAATATCGAAATAGGTCATCGCCGACGAGTTGATCAAGCGCAAGCGCACCTTTTCGCCCGCTCTGAATATCCCTGTCCAGTTTTGCATGGTGCTCTGGCCGTTGATCAGGGCCGTGAAACCTTGGACATCCTCGATATCTGTCGGGGTCATCCGCATCTTGCCCCACATCCGGCGTTCTTTCAGAGTGGCCTTGAGCCCATCTGCACGGGAATCCTCGATCAGGTCCTCCAGCGTACGCTGGGACCGGTTGTAGTAGTCCGCCGAACGTTTCAGGTTGCGGAAGATCTTGTAACCGCTATGGGGGTGTTTGTCAGTCAACTGGACCACATAATCGCGGTCCGCGCGGATCGGATCGCGGCCCTTTGGTTCAATTACAATGGCACCGTAAGCACCATCGGGTTCCTGGAAACCGGAATGGCTGTGAAACCAGTACGTGCCCGATTGCTTGATCGGAAAGTTGTAGGTGTGCGTCGTGCCGGGCTTGATCCCGACAAAGCTGATATCAGGCACCCCATCCTGTTCGAATGACAAAATCAGCCCGTGCCAATGGATCGATGTCCAGTCACGCAGGTTATTCTTGACCCTGATGGTGACGTCTTCACCTTCTTTGAATCTCAAGACGGTCGGAATCTGGCTATTGTTATATCCGACGCCTTTCTTAACAAAGTTGCCTGTATTGATGCGGATGTTGTCAACAGAGATGTCATAGGTTTCAGCCGCTGCACTGAAGGCACCTACCGCAGAGACCGCCAGCGCAAAAAGAGCTGTACGGAATATGGATTTGGAACTCATTTCCATTCCTTTCAAGGTTATAGGGCGAAGCGTTGCGCAGAACACGCAGCGTTCAATGTCTTGTTATTGGAGTTTTATGGGCTGAATACCCGCTTCGATACCGTGCCGGCCGGAAGACAAGCCAATGCACCGACAGTAACGGTCAGCAATTTAAGTCGATGTCACGCCCGTGGTGGAGGAGTGTCGATCGAGTTAAAACTGGTATAGGATTTTACGTGAAATGGGGGGTGAGTCACGTCAAACTGAATCTCGAACAGCTCTGTCATCACGTAAGAGTCACACGATACGGTCTGACAATGCCCCGCAGTCGCCCCGCAGGCATTTGCTTCGTCAGAAGGACCCTGCGGCAAGCCACATTTGTTCATAACTTGATCAGCGTTCGCCTCGGCCAACCGGTTTTCTTCCAGCATGGCAGCATGGGAAACCGTTTCGTGCAGCATCGCCCCTTCAGAAGCGGCGTGCGTGGCATGTGACATCAACGCGGACACCGAAAGCGCCAACGCGAGTATGTAACCCATAACTGGATTCAAAAACCTTGTCATATGCTTGGCGCGAAGACTTCCCATCCTTGGCTCGTAGCACGGCTGTTACAAATTTCAAAGACCATTTGCGCCTGAAACGTCACCTTAGGTTGAAACTCACGATCCTGTGTAGTGGACCGGTCAGATATTCGCGAGACTGGTGGAACCTTGGCGCGGACGCGCTATGTGGTTGATCCATAGGCGCTGATTACACCTGCGTCTATGGATTATTTCAAGGAAACTTCCCTTGCATCATGGTAGCAGATTGATGGTTAGAACGTTCTGCAACAGGCAAGACATGTCTCTTGTTTGGCTTACATGATAAGCATAGCATCACAGAAAATTCATCAAGGTAGCAGATTATGGCGTATAATAACCTCTCGTCTCGTAGTCACAAACACCAAGAGAAACATGGGCTGATACTACGACTGGCCCATGGCGGACTGGCCATCGCGGTTATCAACCAATTACTGACCAGTTTGGTCCTGCAGGCCCCTGCCCCGGATGCGACTGGAAACTGGTATTTCGAGGTCCACGAATACGGGGGACTGATCGGCTTTGGTTTCGTGATATTGTTCTGGTTGCGCCTGTTGGTCAAAATGCGCGAGACGTCGTTTGGCCTGCTGTTTCCGTGGTTCTCGGGTGAACGGCTGGCTGCATTGTGGGAAGATATCAAACACCACGTCAGATATCTCAGCAAGTTTCGGTTTCCGCCCTTTGAGAATCACGCCCCCCTCGCGTCGGCTGTGCATGGGCTGGGTCTGCTGCTTATTACCGCAATGGCCGGTTCGGGAACGGTGTATTACTTCATAAACAACGACAACCCGGATGCGGGCGGTCTGGTCGGTGTCGTGATGTTCATTCACCTGACGCTGGCCAACCTGGCCTGGGCATATTTGATCGGGCACGCCGGTCTTGCACTGATCCAGCACTATCTGGGCAACATCAGTTTGTCGACGATGTGGTCGTTCAGCCGCGACTAGGTCTCTGGGTCAGAGCCCCAAAGAAAAACCCCTGGACTTTCATCCAGGGGTACCGGGTATTCATGGAGTACGGTGCACACAGGACAACTGGAAACACGGCACCTGTTGACTGCGCTGCGTGTCAAAAGCGCATGCGGATACCGACGTTCACCGACGTATTGTCAACATTGTTGCCAGCAGCCCGAGCGAGATCAGCCGTATTTCCGAAAGAACGTTTCCACGAGACCCCTACATAAGGTGCAAACTGTCGGGTGATCTCGTAGCGTAGACGGAGGCCGACACCAACATTGTTCAGCCCCGAGCCTATGTTGAATTCGGGGTCGGCCTTTGTGGCGGCCATGGTTTCAAACCGCCCTTGCGCAATGAGCCTTTGGGTAAACAACAGATCATACGTCCCTTGGAACCGGGCAGCGACGTTGCCTTTGTCACTGATGAAAATCGCCGGCTCCGCCTCGAACCAATAGGGCGCGAGCCCCTGGAAACCCACCACCGCGTAGGTACGCGTGGCATTGGGACCGGGGCCGAATTTCAAATCCTGACGCACACCAAATTGCATGTCCCAGAACGGCGCAACCATGCGGCTGTAAAGCAACTGCAATTCCGCTTCGCCTTCCTTGTTGGAATTCGTGCTGCTTTCCCCTTCGGTTTTGACCCAGAATTTGTCGCGGTCGCCGCCATACCAGCCCTGGATATCCCAGTTGATGGTATTTGATCCTGATTTGTTGTTTCTCAGCTCAAGCTGATCGACGGTAACGGTGCCAAAGGATACGTCGTCCATTACCTGCGCATCTGCGGACCCGGCCGCGGAAAACGCGCCCAAAAGTCCAAGACACAGAACCGAGAACACCAAATTCCGACCGCTTCTAGTTTTCATATTTCGCACTTTTGAAATCCTCATTCTTTCAGGAAACCGTGACAACGCGGAACATTCCCATTTCGAGATGATAGAGAAGATGGCAGTGGAACGCCCAGTTTCCAGGCGCATCGGCCGTCACCAGAACAGAAACACGTTCGGCAGGTTTGACGTTGACCGTGTGCTTGCGGGGCAAGTGTTGCCCCTGCCCGTTTTCCAGTTCCATCCACATGCCGTGCAGGTGAATGGGGTGTTCCATCATCGTGTCGTTTCTGAGAACCAAGCGCAGCCGCTCCCCGTAGCGGAACTGGATCGGCCCGTTCACTTCCGAGAACTTCTTGCCATCAAACGACCACATATACCGTTCCATGACCCCGGTCAGGTGCAGTTCGATCTCACGCGATGGCTTGCGCTTGTCTTCGTATGGGACAAGCCTGCGCAAATCGCTGTAGGCAAGCACCCGACGACCATCCTGCCCCAGGCCGATTCCGGGGTTGTCGGTCTGATCGGTGGCGTACATCGACACCATAGCACTGCCTGGCAGGTGCTTGTCCGGTCCGTGCTTATAGGATTTGCCCGCGGGTTTGGACGGCATCGCCATTCCAGCCATTTCCCCGGCTGGCACAGGCTTTTTGCCTTTCATGTTTTTCATTCCAGCGGATGGCATTTTCATGCCTTTAGCCATGCCGGACATATCGTGGGCGGGCATCGACTTCATGCCGCTCATGTCCATGTTGCCAGCCGATTGCATATCC
>TARA_R110002073_G_scaffold43875_1_pt1 | contig 18774 bp, 18 predicted proteins | sample TARA_R110002073 | Tara Oceans TARA_R110002073 (sample SAMEA4397174) | marine metagenome | biome: Polar Biome; feature: [DCM] deep chlorophyll maximum layer (ENVO:01000326); material: water (ENVO:00002006), including particulate matter (ENVO:01000060) such as... | depth 40 m
TTATGACGACGCTTGTTTTTGGCCACAAATCCCCCGACACCGATAGCACCGGCAGCCCGATCATATGGTCATGGTACCTGAACGAAGTCATGGGGATAGACGCCTCGCCCGCCCTTTTGGGCGAACCCAACACCGAAGCGTTGTTCATGCTGGACCATTGGAAACTTGATAAGCCGCAGATCATCGATGGTGTCCAACCGGGCCAGCCTGTTGTCATCGTTGATACTAACAACCCCGCTGAACTACCCGAAGACATCAATCAGGCAGAGATTAAGGCCATAATTGACCACCATCTTCTGGTTGGTGGCCTGGAAACCAAGACCCCCATCCATATCGTGATGGAGCCAGTGGCCTGCACTGCTACGATCATGCACAAACTGATCGGCGAAAACATGTCCCGTATGCCGGAAAATGTAAAAGGGGCGATGTTGACGTGCATTCTGTCGGACACGCTGGAATTCCGCAGCCCGACGACCACCCCAGAAGATCAGACCATCGCGCAGTCGCTCGCCAAAGAGCTTGGCGTGGAAATTTCCGATTACGCGGCGCAGATGTTTGCTGCGAAATCCGATGTATCGTCGTTCTCCGAAGCAGAGCTTCTGCGGATGGACAGTAAAGAATACGAAGTCGGCGGCATGCAATTTCGCGTGTCGGTTCTGGAAACCACATCACCCGCATCGGTACTGAACCGTAAGGATGCGCTGATGGCCGCAATGCCCGGTGTTGCAGCGCAGGATGGCGCTGATCAGGTGCTGTTGTTCGTTGTGGATATCCTTAACGAAGAAGCCACCATGCTTATCCCGAATGCACTCAGCAAATCCGTTGCCGAGAAAAGCTTTGGCGCGACGGTTGACGGCGACACCGTTGTGTTGCCCGGCATCATGAGCCGCAAAAAGCAGATAATTCCAAACCTCAAGGTCTGACCGACCAAAGGTTTTTTGACGATGCGAATGGAAGCTCCTGCACTGCGGGAGCTTCCTGAGTTTTCGGGCACCGTCGACCACGGCAGATAAAGCGGCGTCATATCGGTGTTGGAACGGCTGGCTTATTGCTCCGCACCGGGATGTATGCTTTCTGCGCGTATACCAATCGGAGCGGAGCACGACATGACCCAGATCATCAACAATTTTCACGAAATTTCCGACCGCTACGAAGCCTTGTTTGTAGACCTTTGGGGCTGTGTGCATGACGGAGTAAAAGCGTTACCCGATGCTGTCACCGCGCTTCAGGCTTATCGCAGGTCAGGAGGCAAGGTCATTCTGGTTACCAACTCTCCGCGCCCGCGCGACCAGGTGGTCAAACAATTGCGTCACTTTGGCGTGGCGGAAGACGCATGGGACGACATTGCCACGTCGGGCGATTCAGCGCGAACAGCGATGTACCGCGGAATGGTGGGTTCGGATATCTGGCATCTGGGCCCGCCCACGGACAAACATTTTTTCGACCCGATCGACATTTTGGATGACCCTGTAGAAATCAATCAAGTTGCATTGGAAGACGCAGAAGGCATCGTTTGCACCGGCCCCTTTGATCCGCTGGCCGACCCCGCGATCCTGCGCCCGCAGTTGCTGCTGGCCAAACAGAAAGGGCTAAAGCTTCTCTGTGCGAACCCTGACATCGTCGTGGACCGGGGCGACATTCGCGAATGGTGTGCCGGTGCTGTCGCAGCGCTTTACACCGAAATGGGTGGTGAAAGCCTCTATTTCGGCAAGCCGCACCCGCCGATCTATGACTTGGCGCGGCGCAAGTTATCGGCGTTGGGCGCGGAGGTCGCCAATAGCGACATTCTGGCGATCGGCGACGGAATTCATACGGATGTCAAAGGCGCAATCGGCGAAGATATCGATTCTCTGTTTATCACCGGAGGATTGGCCGCGCAGGAAACACACACGCGGACTCAGCCCGATCCAGAGGCTCTCGCGCAGTTTCTTGACCGGGAAATGTCGTCTCCAACCTACAGCATAGGGTTTCTAAGGTAAAATTTATCCTTGCTTTTCTGCGACTGCGAAGTAATAAAGTTTCATACCAGCCTCGACAAGAGTCACTTTATTACGGGAAAGGTGCAGTATGTTGGATAATTTACCCCGCGGCACAATCTGTATCGAAGATATTGAAATCGGCATGTCGCGCCACTTGCAAAAGGTGGTGACAGACGAAGACATCGAAATGTTTGCTCAGGTTTCAACGGACCGCAATCCGGTACACCTGGACGACGATTATGCCCGCGACACAATCTTTGAAGGCCGGATCGCGCACGGCATGCTGACCGCCGGGCTTATCTCGGCTGTAATTGGTGAACAATTACCCGGTCATGGTACCGTCTATATGGGGCAGTCGCTCAAGTTTCTGGCACCGGTACGGCCCGGTGACATGGTTTATGCAGAGGTCAAAGTAACCGACATCGACTTCTCCAAACGCCGGGTAAAGCTGGATTGCCACTGCGCGGTAGCTGGCAAGAAGGTATTGGTAGGGGAAGCGACGGTGTTAGCACCGTCACGCAAGTTCGACTGACCTCGCCCTTGGCAAAACGATCCCGGACGGCCACGAAACCCGTATTCGCATCACCACCACGCCGGTATCCACCTGCCCTGTGCGCGCCCGGTGCGTCGCGCGGCAATATTCACACCGGAACAGGCCGAGCTGCTTGTCAGCGAGGGCAGACGCGTCTACCACCTAGCCCATGGAAATCATTCGCGACTATCAATATGTAGCACCTGTGGATCGTGGCGCGTCAGCGGCGATCGGAAACTTCGACGGGGTCCATCTCGGACACCGATCCGTTATAGATCTGGCGCGGGACGCGGTGCCAAACGCCCCTCTCGGCGTCGTGACTTTTGAACCGCATCCACGAGAATATTTCGCCCCCGACGCGCCTCCTTTCCGATTGATGAGCGGCGAAGCGCGCGCACATCAGTTGGAAAAAATCGGCGTTGATAAGCTTTATGAATTGAACTTTGACGCGGCTCTGTCGAGCCTGAGCCCCCGATCATTCGCGCATGATGTGTTGCTTAACGGGTTGGGGTTGCGCCATGTCGTTATCGGCGAAGATTTCAAGTTCGGAAAAGCACGGGCTGGCACGGCTGCATTGTTGCAGGGTTTTGGTGCCGAGATGGGCTTTGGTGTAACGGTAGCCCCGTTGATGGCGCAGGGGTCGAATACAGTTTCATCGACGGCGATACGCAATGCACTTGGCAGTGGACGTCCCCGTGATGCCGCTGCGATGTTGGGTCATTGGCACCGCTTCGAAGGCCCGGTACTACACGGTGAAAAGCGTGGACGCGAATTGGGCTATCCGACCGCAAACATGTCCATCGACAGACTGCATCCGCCGAAATTCGGCGTCTATGCGGTGTTGGTGGATGTACTTGAGGGGGCCCAAGCCGGCCGCTATCACGGTGTTGCCAGCCTGGGGGTTCGCCCCATGTTCGGCCAAAACAAAGCCAACCTCGAAACGTTTCTCTTTGATTTCAAGGGGGATCTCTACGGCAAGCATGTCTCGGTCGCGCTTGTCGAATACCTTCGCACAGAACAAAAATTTGACAGCCTCGATGCGCTGGTCACCCAAATGGACGCGGACAGCGACCGCGCCCGAAGCATACTGGCAGCATTATGAATACACCTATCGCCGCCAATGGTCTGGCACCGGATTTCTGGAAGAAAAAAGCTCTTGCCGAGATGTCCCCGGAAGAATGGGAGGCTCTGTGTGACGGGTGCGGCAAATGTTGCCTGAACAAGCTTGAGGACGAAGACACGCAGGAAGTCGCCTTGACCAGCGTTGCCTGCCGCCTGCTGGATGACGCGACCTGCCGCTGTACCCACTATGTCAACCGTCACCAGTTTGTACCAGATTGCATCGTGCTGAAGCCCGAAAACCTTGACACCCACGCCTATTGGATGCCGCTGACCTGTGCGTATCGGCTGCTCTGGGAGGGCAAGCCCCTTTATGATTGGCATCCATTGGTCAGCGGTGACCCTGACAGCGTCCATACCGCCGGGGTCTCTATACAGTACGATACCGTATCTGAATTCGATACGCCCTTTGAAGAATGGGAAGACCATATAATTGAGGAGCCAACCTGATGTTTTTCGCTTCCGACAATGCGGGCCCCGTCCACCCGCAAATCATGAGCAGGTTGACCGACGCCAATAACGGTCACGCCATGCCTTATGGAAACGACGCCATAATGGACGAGGTGCGCGATGCGATACGCACCACCTTCGAGGCACCTGACGCCGTTGTGTATCTGGTGGCCACCGGTACCGCCGCGAACGTACTGGCGCTGGCGTGTTACACCCAGCCTTGGCAGACAATCTTCTGTTCTGTGACGTCCCATATCAACGAAGACGAATGCAACGCCCCTGAATTCTATGCCGGTGCGGCCAAACTGACTGTTGTCGAAACCGATGACAAGATGACGCCGGACGCATTGTCCCGCGCCATAGAAAAGCAGGCAGAGGGTAATGTGCACGGGGCACAGCGCGGCCCGGTGTCGATCACTCAGGTGACTGAACGCGGCACCGTCCACACGTTGAACGAACTCAAGGCCCTGACCGAGGTCGCCAAGAGTTACGATCTGCCCGTGCATCTGGACGGCGCGCGCTTTGCCAATGCCGTGGTCGCCCTGGGATGCACTCCGGCCGAAATGACGTGGAAGGCTGGCGTCGATGTTGTGAGTTTCGGCGGCACCAAGAATGGCTGCATGGGAGTAGAGGCAGTTGTGTTCTTCGACGCGGCCAAGGCGTGGGAATTTGAACTGCGACGCAAGAGAGGTGCGCATCTTTTTTCCAAGCACCGCTATCTGTCGGCGCAGATGGCCGGTTACATGCAGGACGGGTTGTGGCACCAGCTTGCCACGCAGGCAAATGACAACGCAAGCTATCTGGCTGAAGGTTTAAGGAAGGCCGGGGCTGAATTTCTGCACCAGCCCGACGCGAACATGATATTTGCCCGCTGGCCGCGCCGGATTCATCAAAAGCTGCATGACGCCGGCGCAAGGTATTACGTCTGGAATGGCAAGCTGGAAGGGTCCGCACCGGACGAAATGCTGGGCGCTCGTCTGGTCTGCGACTGGTCGATCGAAAAAGATGCGATCGACCGGTTTTTGGCGCATTTCCAGAACTAGCTTCGCGCCAGGAATGTCCGTATCTGCGCTGCTACGGCCTCTGGGTGGGTCAACGGGGCCATGTGCCCTGCCCCCTCGATCTCACTTCGGGTCACATCAGGCAGCCGCTTGGCAAGTGATGTGCTGATCGCATCGGTCATGTCGCCAGAGGTAGCGCCGTCCAGCAACAGCACCGGCATCGACGCACGTTCGAATTTCCCCGGTGCCAGCAACCCCGCACTGTCATCACGTAGAAAAGGCTGGCTCGCCGGCACGTAGTGGATGCGGTCCGCCATGTATTGGCGCAGCTTTTGCGGCGTCTGTTCCCATCCGTTACCGTCGCCCCATCCGGTATTGAAAATCCGCGCGGCCTCCATTCTGTCGCCGCGGTCGAAAGCTGCGTTGAATCCTGCGCTGTTGCGATCGGCGGCGGCAACCCGAGCGGGGTCATCAACCAATGCCGCAGCGAAATAGACCGGTTCGATCATCGTCAGGCTGCGTACCAATTCGGGGCTTTCGACCGCCAGCCGCAACCCGATCGTCGCCCCAAATGAATGCCCGATAATGTCCATCGGTTCTGTCAGCAGGCTACGTGCCATATCGGTAGCGACATCGTGCACGTTGCCCTGACCATCCCAATCACCCGATTTTCCGTGCGAAGGCAGATCAAAGCACAAAAGGCTCAGCTCGTCTGCCAATGCCTCTCCTACCCCACGCCACGCACCGGAATGCGCAAGCGTACAGTGTATGCCCAAGGCCCGGCGCGGGCCGTGCCCGAAACGCCGGGTAAATATCTCTGGCCTCACAATTTGCCTGCCATCACCAGATCCAGATCCTCAAGACGGTCTTGCCCCCAGAACTTCTGACCGTCGTCCAATATATAGAACGGCGCACCAAACACGCCCTTTTCAACAGCTTCTTCGAGGTTGCGCGCAAAGGTATCGGCACCTTGCAGCATGCCCTTTTCGGCGATGTCGGGATTGAATCCAGCTTTCTCAAGGCAGTCACGCACCACGTCGTCTTGTGCGATATCGCGGTTTTCGGCCCAAACCGCCGCCATGAAAAGCTGGCAAAGCTTGCCCACGTCCCCGCCTTCGTTCTGTGCGGCGATAATCGCATAGCACGAAGGGGCCGCGTTGGTCGGCCAATGTGCTGGTTTCAGATTGAAGGGCATGCCAAGCTTCTTGGATTGACGCGTGAGTTCAATGGCACGGTATTCCTGACGGCTAGGGTGGCGATCCTTCGGAGCCTGCCCCCCGGTGCGCCCGAAAGCGGTTATCAAATCGAAAGGTTTATAGGTAACAGTCGCCCCGTGTTTGGCAGCTACGGTTTCGAGCCTGTCCCCCGCCAGATAGGCATATGGTGAAAGTGTCGTAAAAAAACAGTCGATATGGGGCATTTGGTTCTCCGATGGGGGCTTGTGTCGCTTTGCCAGACCGTAAGGTCATGTTAAGCGGTGTCAACGTAACGATTCTGTCACATGTTATGCAACCGGAGACCCTTTGCACATGGCTCAAACCTCTGAACCCAAACTAATCTCTGGTAACGCGAACATGCCGCTGGCCAAGGCGATTGCAAGGCGAATGTCTTTGCATCGCGGTGTAAATGTCGGGTTGGTCGACGCGCGGGTTGAACGGTTCAACGATGGTGAAATCTTTGTCGAGGTGTACGAAAACGTACGCGGTGAGGACATGTTCATCATCCAACCAACGTCGAACCCGGCAAATGACAATTTGATGGAACTGCTGATCATGGCCGACGCACTGCGCCGGTCATCGGCGGCACGTGTGACTGCGGTGCTGCCCTATTTCGGGTATGCACGCCAAGATCGCCGCACCAAGGCCCGCACGCCGATTACGGCCAAGATGGTCGCAAACATGATGGTCGGAACCGGTATTGAACGCATTTTGACCATGGACCTGCACGCGGCACAAATTCAGGGGTTCTTTGATATCCCGGTCGATAACCTTTATGCGTCCCCGGTCTTCGCGCTGGACATCAAGAACGAATTCAAGGACCGCATGAGCGAACTGATGGTCGTTTCACCTGACGTTGGTGGTGTGGCCCGCGCCCGCGAGCTTGCAAAGCGCATCAACTCACCACTTGCCATCGTGGACAAGCGCCGCGAGAAACCGGGCGAGATTGCTGAGATGACCGTAATTGGTGACGTCACAGACAAGATATGCCTGATCGTGGATGACATCTGCGACACCGCCGGCACCTTGTGCAAAGCCGCCGAAGTTCTCATTGAGAATGGTGCGAAGGAAGTACATTCATATATCAGCCACGGCGTCATGTCGGGGCCAGCGGTTGAGCGGATCAGCAATTCCGTAATGAAATCGCTGGTTATCACCGATAGTATCGCGCCAACCGCTGCAGTTAAGCAGGCCACCAACATTCGGATCGTACCCACCGCGCCGATTTTTGCTCAAGCGATCCTGAATATCTGGAATGGCACCTCTGTGTCGTCCCTGTTCGATGCGGAATCGCTCGAACCCATTTATGATGGCATGTATAAATCCAACTGACGCCAGCCGCCGGGGGTTCAGTAAAGATCCCAATCATCTTTTTGCGACAGCGGCCCGATCGACATCCAGGCAGCGCGCACCCGAGCAATTCGGGTGTCGCCCCAGGTACGAAACACCAGATCGAACCCGTCTTCCGAGATATTTTCACAGCGAATATCTGCGCGCATCACCGTCGCATTGTCGACGTCCCATAAAGCGAGTGACGCTTGCACGGTGGGGATCTCTTTGTAGCGGGCTGAAAACTCAATCCTGTTGCGACGCTCGCGGGGGCCTGACCCCGTCCACATTTCACCACCGTTTTCAAAATCGGAAAACAGCACTTTCTCTCCGCTGTCGATACCGACGCTATTCCCATTTATTCTTTTCATTTCAACCGCTTACCCGACCAATTTTTCTTGACTTCCAGTGATCAAGCATAGAACGCGTTCTTAAAATAGAAAAGGCCCCGCATATGCAGGGCCCTTTGTATTTCGATTGTTTGGAACCTGTCAGAGACTAGGTTGCTTGCTCGACAGTCCGATTTCATCGCCCATGGCAACCATGTCAGACAACAGTTTGGCTGCTTCATCTACCGGGCCCGGCTCATTTTGGAAACCGTCCTTGGCCGTCTGATAGGTAGTCTTGGCTTCTTCCATCATCTCGTCCAAATGCGCTTGGGTCATATCACCCTTGGGCACGGCGCGTTCGGCCAATACCGAAACACCATTGGCCGAAATTTCAGCAAAACCGCCAGTTACCACGTATTCAGCAGTACCCTCCGGGCCGTCAACACGCAGCACACCGGGGCGCAGCGTGGTGATGGTGGGGGCATGGTCAGGCATCGCCGCCATGTCCCCATCCGCACCCGGAATCTGAACGACGGTCACCTGCATCGAGGCCAGCCGCCGCTCGGGCGAAACGAGGTCGAATTGCATTGTGTCTGCCATTGTCAGCGCTCCTTAAGCGGCGTCAGCCGCCATTTTTTCAGCTTTCGCTTTCACTTCTTCGATGCCGCCGACCATATAGAAGGCACCTTCGGGAAGGTGATCATATTCACCAGCAACAACCGCTTTGAACGATTGAATTGTTTCTTCCAGAGGAACCTGCTTACCGTCGGAGCCGGTAAAGACCTTGGCAACGTCGAAAGGCTGGCTCAGGAAGCGTTCGATCTTACGCGCACGGGCAACGGTCAGTTTGTCGTCTTCCGACAGTTCGTCCATGCCAAGGATCGCAATGATATCCTGAAGCGACTTATAGCGCTGCAGCACGCCCTGAACGTCACGCGCAACGTTGTAGTGCTCTTCGCCAACGATGGACGGGTCCATCAGACGCGAAGTGGAGCCGAGCGGATCAACAGCAGGGTAGATACCCTTTTCCGAGATCGAACGGTCCAGAACGGTTGTCGCGTCAAGGTGCGCAAACGATGTCGCAGGTGCAGGGTCGGTAAGGTCATCCGCAGGAACGTAAACGGCCTGAACCGATGTAATCGAACCGGATTTGGTCGATGTAATACGTTCTTGCATCGCACCCATGTCGGTCGCCAGTGTTGGCTGGTAGCCCACGGCCGAAGGAATACGACCCAGCAGAGCCGAAACTTCGGAACCGGCTTGGGTAAAGCGGAAGATGTTGTCGACGAAGAACAGAACGTCGGTACCGGATTGGTCACGGAACTGTTCGGCCAGTGTCAGACCGGTCAGAGCAACACGCATACGCGCTCCGGGAGGTTCGTTCATCTGGCCATACACCAGCGCAACCTGCGATTTCTCAAGGTCATCAGGGTTGATAACGTTGGATTCGATCATTTCGTGGTACAGATCGTTCCCCTCACGGGTACGTTCACCAACGCCCGCGAAAACCGAATAACCCGAGTGCACTTTGGCGATGTTGTTGATCAATTCCATGATCAGAACGGTTTTACCAACACCGGCACCACCGAACAGGCCAATTTTACCACCCTTGGCGTAAGGGGCCAGCAGGTCGATCACCTTGATGCCGGTTTCCAGCACTTCGGATGAAGTTGACTGCTCAGCGAACTCAGGCGCGTCAGCGTGGATCGAGCGACGATCTGTCGACTGGATTTCGCCTTTTTCGTCAATCGCTTCGCCAACGACGTTCATGATACGACCCAAAGTGGCGTTGCCGACTGGGATCGAAATAGGGGCCCCGGTGTCCTCTACGCGTTGACCGCGCACAAGACCTTCGGTCGCGTCCATCGCGATGGTACGAACTGTGTTTTCGCCAAGGTGCTGAGCCACTTCGAGGATCAGCTTCTTGCCGTGATTTTCAGTCACAATAGCGTTCAGGATCTCCGGCAGGTGATCATCGAACTGCACATCGACGACGGCGCCGATGACTTGTGTAATTTTGCCGACTGCATTTGCCATGTCGTTTCTCCGATTTGTTCTACAGCGCTTCCGCGCCGGAAATGATTTCGATCAGCTCGTTGGTGATGACGGCTTGGCGCGAACGGTTATATTCGATGGTCAGATCTTCGATCATTTCACCGGCGTTCCGTGTCGCGTTATCCATTGCCGACATCCGCGCGCCCTGTTCCGAGGCCGCGTTTTCCAGCAGAGCCGAGAAGATCGCCGTTGCGACGCCGCGCGGCAGCAGATCGGCCAGAATGGCTTCTTCGCTGGGCTCGTAATCGAACAGTGTCGTCGCCTCGTTCGCGCCTTCTTCTGCATCGAAGGAAGCGGGGATGATCTGCTGTGCCGTGGGGATCTGACTGACGACGTTCACGAACTTCGAATAGAAGATCGTGGCGATGTCGTATTCACCCGCGTCGAACCGGCCAAGAATGTCCTTGGCAATGCCCTGCGCATCGACATAGCCGAGACGTTTGACATCGCTCAGGTCAACGTGACCGACGAGATTCTTGGCAAAGTCACGACGGATGCTGTCGCGGCCCTTCTTGCCAACGGTCAGGATCTTGACCTCCTTGCCCTCGCTGATCAAGCGACGGGCATGGGCTTTGGCAAGCTTTGCGATGTTGGCGTTGAAGCCACCGCACAAGCCGCGTTCAGCGGTCATGACAACCAACAGGTGCACCTTGTCCGACCCAGTACCGCTAAGCAGCTTGGGTGCAGAATCAGAGCCACCTACCGATGCAGCCAGCCGCGACATCACAGCGTTGAAACGCTCTGTGTAGGGGCGGGACTGTTCGGCAGCTTCCTGCGCGCGGCGAAGTTTCGCCGCGGCAACCATCTGCATGGCCTTGGTGATCTTGCGGGTCGATTTGACCGACGCGATCCGGTTTTTTAGGTCCTTGAGGTTTGGCATCTGCCCTCCCTCCCTTAAGCGAAGTCAGCGGCGAAAGAATCGATGGCAGCTTTGATCTTGTCTTCCAGCTCACCCTTCACCTTGCGGTCGTTGTTGGTGATGTCGGCCATCAGGTCAGCATTCTTGCTGCGCAGATGTGCCAGCAGGCCCGCTTCGAAACGACCAACATCCTTGACCGCGATCTTGTCGAGGTACCCGTTTGTGCCAGCATAGATCACGCAGACGATTTCTGCGTTGGTCAGTGGCGAATACTGCGGTTGCTTCATCAGCTCTGTCAGGCGCGCACCACGGTTCAGCAACTGCTGCGTGGAGGCATCAAGATCAGAACCGAACTGGGCAAAGGCCGCCATTTCGCGGTATTGCGCCAGCGACAGCTTGACCGGACCGGCAACCGAGGACATCGCCTTGGTCTGTGCGGATGAACCAACACGCGAAACCGACAAACCGGTGTTCACCGCAGGGCGGATACCCTGGTAGAACAGTTCGGTTTCAAGGAAGATCTGACCGTCGGTGATCGAAATCACGTTGGTTGGAATAAACGCCGAAACGTCGCCACCTTGAGTTTCGATGATCGGCAGAGCTGTGAGAGAGCCATTACCAGCGGCATCACCCAGCTTCGCCGAACGCTCTAGCAGACGGGAATGGAGATAGAAAACGTCACCAGGGTAGGCTTCACGTCCGGGTGGGCGACGCAGCAACAGCGACATCTGGCGATAGGACACGGCCTGCTTGGAAAGGTCATCATAGATGATCAACGCGTGACGGCCGTTATCGCGGAAGAACTCCGCCATGGCTGTCGCCGAATAAGGCGCGAGGTACTGCATCGGAGCAGGCTCGGATGCCGTGGCGGCCACAACGATCGAATAGGCAATCGCGCCTGTTTCCTCGAGCTTTTTCACCAACTGAGCAACGGTCGAACGCTTTTGGCCGATCGCAACGTACACGCAGTACATTTTCTTGCTCTCGTCGTCGCCGGCGGCGTCGTTGATCTGCTGCTGGTTCAGGATCGCATCCAGAGCAACGGCAGTCTTGCCGGTCTGACGGTCACCAATGATCAATTCGCGCTGGCCACGGCCAACGGGGATCATCGCGTCGACGGACTTCAGGCCGGTCGCCATCGGCTCGTGAACCGATTTCCGCGGGATGATGCCTGGTGCCTTGACGTCGGCAAGACCACGTTCAGTGGATTCGATGGGGCCTTTGCCGTCGATCGGGTTGCCCAGACCGTCAACAACGCGACCCAGCAGGCCGTTGCCGATTGGCACGTCCACGATCGAGTTGGTGCGCTTGACTGTGTCACCTTCTTTGATGTCACGGTCGGAACCGAAAATAACAACACCGACGTTGTCGGTTTCCAGGTTCAGGGCCATGCCCATGATGCCACCGGGGAATTCGACCATCTCACCGGCCTGGACATTGTCCAACCCGTAAACGCGAGCGATACCGTCACCGACGGACAGAACGCGGCCAACTTCGGCGACTTCTGCTTCTTGACCAAAGTTCTTGATCTGGTCTTTTAGAATCGCAGAAATCTCTGCTGCTTGGATACCCATTTATCCGACCTCTTTCATTACATTCTGGAGGGAATTGAGCTTCGCGCGGATCGACGTATCGATCATCTTGGAGCCCACTTTTACGATAAGACCGCCGATAAGAGTATCATCAACGGTCGCATTCAACGTTACTTTCTTGCCTGTGGTCGCGGCCAGCGATTTGGACAATTTGTCAGACTGCGCCTTTGTCAGCGCCTTGGCCGAGATCACATCTGCTGTGACTTCGCCCTTTTCCACCGCGATAATTTCGCGCAGATTCTGGATCAGTTGCGGCAACACGAATAGACGGCGCTTGTTTGCCATCAATTCCAATGTGCTTGCCATGGTCTGGGACAGGCCCATCTTGCGTGAAATCGCGCTGATCGATGCGGCTTGCTGTTCGCGCGTGTAAATCGGCGAATTGATCAGGTCGCGGAAGTCTTCGCTGTCAGCCAATGCGCCTTGCAACGCATCAATATCTTGTTCGATTTGTGGCAGGGTTTTGGCCTCTTGGGCCAACTCATACACGGCAGTCGCATATCGCTTTGCGATGCCTGTAGACATTGATGCTGTTTCGGACACGTCCATCCTCTCGTACGTCAGTGCCGGATATGCGAATACATCGCGTCACCGGGGTGTTGGCGCGGCTTGAATTTACCCAAGACGTCTAAATCAGGGCGGATGTAGCAGACAGACCCGCGTCCCGCAACACAGTATAGCGAGGTTGGCGCACGAAACCGCGCCTTATTCTTATCGCTTTGGGATGATGCGACGCTTTGACCAGTTTTTACCGGTGTAATTATTACGATCGTTCTTATTTCAACGACTGAAAACGATTCTTGTCGGATCGGATCGAAGTCACACCGGCCTCGGGACCCCGGCACCCGCCCCTTCAAGTACGCTTCCGGCTCGGCGTGCCGGTGTACGCGTCACTTTGCCCTTGGGGGGATAGACGAGCTTTGTCACCTCTACCATGAACACGCCTCCGGCCATCATCGTCGGCATATGGCGCCCGACTTTTTCGAACAACTGCCCCGAGCGGCGAAACACCCGTCGGGTAGAGGGCAATTGATACAACGCACCCAGTTGCCGCTCTGGCAAAAACTGATGCTTGCGAAGCTGCGTTTCCAGTTGACTAAGCGAATACGGCCGCCCAAATCCAAACGGCGTAATGTCGCTGCGCGCCCAGAATCCGGCACGGTTGGGCACAATAAAAAGCGCTCTGCCGCCCGGCCCCAGAACCCGCCAGCATTCCTCGAGCAAATCGCCCTGCCGATCCGATGTCTCAAGGCCGTGCATCAGTACAAGCCGGTCAACATGCCCTGTTTCGATTGGCCATAGCGTTTCTTCGGTAAGCACAGACGTGTTGGGCATGCCGGCGGGCCATGGCATCACCCCTTGCGGCCCGGGCATCAAACTCATCACCCGTCGTGCATCCCCGAGATAGGGCCGCAGCAGCGGCACCGCAAAGCCGAAGCCCACCACCGTCTGGCCCTTGGTCTCGGGCCACAGTTCCAGCATCCTGCTGCGTAACGACAATTGCGCGGCTCGACCCAGAGCGCTACGATAATAGAAGTTGCGCAGATCTTGAACGTCGAGATGCATGTGGCTGGGGCCTCTTATCGGGTTCTGATGGCTATGTTAGCCTAAACACAAGACGCGCAAAAGAGATCTCGGGGCGAAACCCGTTTGCAGCACCGCCGTCTCCGCGCTAGCGTTGCTGTCCACACACTTCTACATCTGACAGGAGCCATACCATGCATTTTGATCTTGTGACCATCCCGTGCCTGTCTGACAACTATGCTTTCTTGTTGCGAGATCAGGACAGCGGTTCGGTGGCGCTGATTGATGCGCCCGAGGCCGGACCAATAGCTGCGAGACTGCACGCGCTCGGCTGGACGCTGAACGAAATCTGGCTGACCCATCACCACCCTGACCATATTCAGGGTGTGCCTGAGCTATTGGCCAAATACCCCGCCCGGGTCATCGGGGCGACAGCCGATCAACACCGGCTGCCAGAACTAGACCTAGCGCTTTCGGATGGTGACACGTTCCAGTTCGGCGGACATGAGGTTCAGGTCATTGACGTCTCCGGACACACTCTCGGTCATGTTGCGTTTTATGTCAGCGCAGCCGAATGCGTCTTTACCGCTGACAGCCTGATGGCGCTTGGATGTGGACGCCTGTTCGAAGGAACGCCTGCCCAAATGTGGGAAAGCATGCAAAAGCTGATGCGACTGCCGCCAGCTACCACTGTCTGCTCGGGCCATGAATATACGCAATCAAATGCAAAATTCGCCCTAACGGTTGATCCCGAAAATGCGGCACTTATATCTCGTGCAAGAGAGATTGATCAGGCGCGCGCCGATGACGTGCCGACTGTCCCCTCGACGCTTTCACTGGAACTTGAAACCAATCCGTTCTTGCGCCCATTCGACCCGAACATCCGCGCGCTTCTCGGAATGGTCAACGCCACCGACACTGACGTGTTTGCCGAAATCCGCGCGCGAAAAGATCGGTTCTGATCGCCGCAATCATGGCCAAAAATCGACGATCACGATAAATGTGACATCGATATTGCAGAAAAACCTTGAAGCTTTGCCATGATCAACCAAACTCTAATACTATGAGGCCATGTTCGGCTGAGGTGCTCGCGTTAATGGGCTACTTGGTCGACACAGTTCGAAAAGGAGCACACCTGTGCCTTCATTCTCGTCTACCCTAGAACAAGCAATTCACGCAGCGCTTGCGCTTGCGAACGCGCGCAAACATGAATTTGCGACGCTCGAACACCTTTTGCTGGCCCTGATTGACGAACCCGACGCCGTTCAGGTCATGAAAGCCTGCTCCGTCGATATGACAGAGCTGCGCGAAACTCTCGTCGAATTCGTCGACGAAGATTTGAGCAACCTGATTACTGACGTGGACGGCTCCGAAGCGGTACCAACCGCTGCGTTCCAGCGCGTGATCCAGCGGGCCGCAATCCATGTGCAATCCTCTGGCCGGACCGAAGTGACCGGCGCGAACGTATTGGTCGCGATCTTTGCGGAACGCGAGAGCAATGCCGCCTATTTCCTGCAAGAACAGGACATGACCCGTTATGATGCGGTCAATTTCATCGCGCACGGCGTTGCAAAAGATCCTGCATTTGGTGAACCGCGGTCAGTCTCGGGCGCGCCCGAGCACGAGGAAGAAACCCCCGGTGTCACCGAGGGCGACAAAAAAGAATCCGCGTTGGCGAAATATTGCGTGGATCTGAACGCCAAATCACGCGAAGGCGATATCGACCCGCTGATCGGGCGCGAAGCCGAAGTGGAACGCTGCATTCAGGTCCTGTGCCGCCGCCGCAAGAATAACCCCTTGCTGGTGGGCGACCCCGGTGTGGGCAAGACAGCCATCGCGGAAGGGCTGGCACGTAAGATTGTAGCCGGTGAAACCCCGGAAGTGTTGGCTGAAACCACAATATATTCGCTCGATATGGGCGCGTTGCTGGCCGGCACCCGGTATCGCGGTGACTTTGAAGAACGGCTCAAGGCCGTCGTCACCGAGCTGGAACAACACGAGAATGCTGTGCTGTTCATTGATGAAATCCATACCGTGATCGGTGCCGGGGCAACCTCTGGCGGCGCGATGGATGCGTCGAACTTGCTAAAACCCGCCCTGGCGGGGGGCAAGTTGCGGACCATGGGCTCCACCACCTACAAAGAATTCCGCCAGCATTTTGAAAAAGACCGTGCCCTGGCGCGGCGCTTTCAGAAAATTGACGTGAACGAGCCCTCGGTGGAAGATGCGGTGAAAATCCTTAGAGGAATAAAGCCGTATTTCGAGGATCATCATTCGGTCAAATACACGGCGGACGCCATTCGTACCTCTGTCGAACTGGCACATCGGTACATCAATGATCGCAAATTGCCCGACTCCGCCATCGACGTGATTGACGAAGCAGGTGCAGCCCAGCACTTGGTTGCCGCGTCCAAACGACGCAAGACCATTGGCACAAAGGAAGTTGAAGCCGTCGTTGCAAAAATCGCGCGGATTCCGCCCAAGAACGTGTCGAAGGACGATGTGATCGTCTTGAAAGACCTCGAAGCGTCGCTGAAACGGGTCGTTTTTGGTCAGGATGCCGCGATCAGTGCGCTTTCTTCCGCGATCAAACTGGCTCGTGCGGGTCTGCGTGAACCTGAAAAACCCATCGGGAATTATCTGTTCGCGGGCCCGACCGGGGTGGGCAAGACCGAGGTGGCGAAACAGCTTGCCGATACGCTTGGCGTCGAGCTTCTGCGCTTTGATATGTCTGAATACATGGAGAAGCACGCGGTTTCACGGTTGATCGGTGCGCCTCCCGGCTATGTCGGTTTCGATCAGGGCGGCATGTTGACTGACGGTGTGGATCAGCACCCCCATTGCGTCCTGCTCTTGGACGAAATGGAAAAGGCCCACCCTGACGTGTACAACATTCTGTTGCAGGTCATGGATCACGGCAAGCTGACGGACCACAACGGCCGGACAGTTGATTTCCGCAATGTCGTGTTGATCATGACCTCGAACGCGGGCGCATCCGAGCAGGCAAAAGAGGCCATTGGCTTTGGCCGTGACCGTCGTACCGGCGAAGACACCGCAGCGATTGAACGGACGTTCACACCGGAATTCCGCAACCGTCTTGATGCGGTCATCAGCTTTGCGCCGCTTCCGAAAGAAGTGATCATGCGGGTGGTCGAAAAGTTCGTGCTTCAGCTTGAGGCGCAACTGATGGATAGGAATGTGACGATCGAACTTTCGACCAAGGCCGCCGAATGGTTGGGTGAAAAAGGGTATGATGCCAAAATGGGGGCACGTCCGCTTGGGCGCGTTATCCAGGAGCACATCAAGAAACCTTTGGCCGAAGAATTACTGTTCGGCAAACTCGCCAAGGGTGGCGTTGTCAAAGTCGGTGTCAAGAAAGGTGAACTGGATCTCACGATCCTGAGCGCCGAAAACCCCAAGCTGACGGGCAACAAGCCGCCCTTATTGACCGCCGAATGAAACCGATAGGCGCGGCTCTGGCCGTCGCCCTTCCCTTTGCCAACCCCGTGTTGGCAGAGGGGTTCACCGTTTCGCCCCCCATCGATTGTGACCTGACGTCTGACTGTTATATCCAGCAATACGTCGACAGTGACCCTTCCCCCAACGCATCAGACTTTACCTGCTCGTCCCTGAGTTATGATGGCCACAAAGGCACTGACTTTGCCTTGCCGAACCGCGCCAGAATAAACGACAATGTGGGCGTCTTGGCCAGTGCCGCCGGCAAGGTCAAAAGCCTGCGCGACGGAATGGTCGATGCGCCGTATTCCAATGCCAGAGCCACGGAAATCGCCGGTCGGGAATGCGGCAATGGCGTCGTGGTTGACCATGGTGACGGGTGGGAAACCCAATACTGTCACATGAAGCAAGGATCCATCAACGTGACCCGCGGGCAGGACGTGCAGCGGGGACAGATGCTTGGCTTTGTGGGGCAATCAGGCAAGGCTGCGTTTCCACATGTGCACCTTTCGGTGCGTAGGGCGGGCAAGGTGGTCGACCCCTTTGATCCGGATGGGATCACCCGGTGTGACAGCCCGGGTGACAGCAACTTGTGGACACAACGGCCCGCATATCAGCCCGGTGGATTGATCGAGATTGGGATCTCGTCAGCAGTGCCGGCCTATGATGACATAAAGGCTGGTTTGACGCCGAAATCCTCCTTGCCCGCTGCGTCCCCCGCGCTGGTTGTCTGGGGATTCCTCTATGGTACCCAGGCAGGTGACATAATCAACCTGTCAATCACCGGCCCGGAGGGTATGATCATCGCCGATGACGTGACCCTTACCAAGACCCAGGCACAGGCATTCAGGGCGATCGGGAAGAAGACCAGAACCGGCTGGTCGACAGGCGCTTACAGCGCCACGGTGACGATGATCAGGGGCCCGCAGGTCATCAGCCAACGCAGCACCGACATTGTGATTGAATAACCTTATTTTTCAGTCAACTTAAGCTCGATCCGGCGGTTCTGCGCACGCGCCGCTTCGGAATCGCCCAAAGCAACCGGTTGATATTGCCCAAATCCGTTGGCGGCGAGCCGTTCAGGAGGGATACCTAGAAAGTCGATCATATACTTGACCACAGACAGCGCCCGCGCTTGGCTCAACTCCCAATTGTCTGCAAACTGACCAAGCCCCGACAATGGTTGGTTGTCGGTGTGACCATCCACCCGGATCACCCAGTCAATTTCGGGCGGAATATCCGCCGCGATGTTGCGCAATATCGTGGCAACCTTGGCAATCTCACCGCGTCCATCCGGTGACAGGATCGCGGAACCAGGCGGAAACAACACCT
>TARA_R110002073_G_C9498393_1_pt1 | contig 18772 bp, 9 predicted proteins | sample TARA_R110002073 | Tara Oceans TARA_R110002073 (sample SAMEA4397174) | marine metagenome | biome: Polar Biome; feature: [DCM] deep chlorophyll maximum layer (ENVO:01000326); material: water (ENVO:00002006), including particulate matter (ENVO:01000060) such as... | depth 40 m
CGATGGTTTCTTTATTCAACAAGTTCTTGGTGAATAATGCGGGTTTACGACTTGGCACTCGTGCAAACCGGAACCGCGTTGTCTCAGTTTGGTTTTTCCGCTGCGATTGCCGCGTCGAATATCAAAACCGACACGCGTGCGAGTATCGGCGAAGCCGATATCACGTCTGGCATCGTGACCGTCTCGGCCAACGATACTCTCGATCGCGTCAACATTTTAGGCGCGTTCTTGAAAGGCAAACAGATCGGCGTGGGGACATCGATCGGCGTCAATGTGATCGATCAAAATGTCGCCGCGTTCGTCGGACGCGAGAATCGCGATTCTGCAGCGCTGTTTGCTGATACCGTTCGCCAACCATTGATCTTGAACATCGGCGCGAACGCCGACGGGGACATTTTATCGTGGGTGATCAGCGGCGGTTTGCAAGGCATCGGTCAGTCCACCGCGAAAGCCAACGCGAAACAGTTGGGCCCGATCTCGCTGAACGTTCCCGTGGCGGTGAACAACGTCACCAGCGATTCAATCGCCTACGCAGATTCGATTTCCGGTGACCTCCTTGGAATGAGCGTCAACGCGGCATCGGACATTGAGGTCGAATCCGTCGTGATCGGCGGTTCGTTCTCGGTCCAAACCGGTGGGGGAGTCAATGCGGGCAAGTTAAACCTCTCTGGCGCAGGCGCGGTGGGCGTCAACACCGTGGTCACCAACGTGGTCGCGGCTGTCAGTAGCAGCGAAGCCGATGTTGACCTTTTGAATGTGCAGGCGAATGACACGTCGCGTGTCCACGTCGATGCGGGTGGTTTTGCGATTGCCGCGTCGCTTGCACCTGGTAATCGTGTTGCCGCTTCGTTTGGTGTGAGCGTGGCGATCAACGACGTGAGCGGATCCGTATTGGCCGAGGTTTCTGATTCCAAATTGACGTCAGTTTCCGGCGACTATCGAGTACTAGCCGCATCGGAATCCGAAACAACCGCTTTGGCAATTGCCGGTGCCGCATCGGCGACTCCAGGAAACGGGTCCTTTGGAGGTGCAGGTGCGGCTGCGCAGAACTCGGTTGCCAAAACAATCAATGCGATTGTCAGTGGTGGCGAGCTGAATTTGAATACGCAACGGTTGAGTGTTCGCACGACCGACGACAGCAATGTCATCGCTGACGTTGGTGGTGTCGGCATCGGTGTCGCCGCCGGTCCCGGTGCCAGCATCGCCGGCGCCGTCGGCATCAGTCTGGCGTTCAACGAAGTCGCGAACGAGTTGAATGCGGAACTTAACAGCGTCACGGTCACAACGAACGGACCGGTGTTGGTCGAGGCAACAACAGAAAACGCGTCGATCGATGCATACAGTATCGCCGCATCGGCGGGCGTCGCTGGTAGCGCCGGGTTGGCCGCATCCCTTGCCGGTGCAGGATCCGGTGCGGCGAACCAAGTCGAAAATCGAGTTGAGGCAAAGATTCTGCAAGCCGACATCAATTCCGCATTCACCGGCACGGTCGACAACACCGACGCGATCACGGTCTGGGCCTCGGACAACACCTCGATTTCGTCCGAAGCCATTGGTGCATCGCTCGCCGCCAGCCTTAGTGGGACGACGGCGGCATCGGTCGCCGTGGGGATTTCTATTTCCGAAAACTTGATCGGCAATCAGACGTTCGCATCGGTGCTCGATTCCACGTTGGTTTCTGCTTCGGACATCTCGATTCGCTCGCATCAGTCCTCCACCATCGAAGCGACTGCCATCGCCGCAGCGCTAGCCGTCGCGGGAGGCAACGTTGGCGTGGGGGTCAGCGGCGCCGGGGCATCGGCACTGAACGAAATCAACAATCAAAACGCGGCCGTCGTTGCTGGTAGCAACTTGAGTGCATTCGGTAATGTGAATGTAACGGCGACCGAAGTTTCAGACATCGACGCAAGCATTTCGGCGGCAACCATCGCAGCAGCCGGCGGCAACATCGGTGCGGCGGCAGGTTTCGGTTTCGCAATCGCCAACAACCGCATCGGTGACGCGGCCACCTATCAAGACGATCCATTGCAGCCACGCGGCGAGCGGTCTTCTCGCGTCATCGCCGTGGTCAATCAAAGTGAAATCGATGCCAGCGGGTCGATCGATGTGACTTCCACGAACAACTCAACCGTCGATGCGATTGTCGAAGCATCCAGCATGGCCGCTGCGGCGGGCAACATCGGTGCGGCGGTCGCAGCCGCGGGCGCGACGTCAACTTCAACGATTGAAGTCGAACAGACTGCGGCGATCCTCGACACGGTTGGCAGTGGAATCGAATCGGACAAAGCAGTTCGGGTGCGAGTCCAACGGGATGCCTCGGCAACCAACTCGGTGGGGGCGGCCACCCTCGCCATTGCGGCGGGCAGTTATGCGGGCGGTGTTTCCGTGGCCGTTAGCGATGCTCGGACGAGACAGAAGAATAAACTTCAATCAATCGTTCGCGGTTCGGTCGTCAATGCAGGTTCGTGGACGCGTCTGGAAATCTACGACACCAGCGATGCCACCGCCACAGCACAAGCGAGTGCGGTTTCCATTGCGGCATCGCCAGCTGGACTTGCAATCGCCGGAGGCGGCGCCACCGCAATCAGCGAAACGTCGTCCATAGTCGATGCGGAACTTGCGGTGAGTTCGATCACCGGCGGAGGCCTTGTTTTTGAAACCTTCAGCAACGGGTCAGCGCAAACGAGAACCGAAGCGATCACAATTTCCGCTGCGCTGATCGGCATCGGAGCCAGTGGATCAACGGCAAGCAGCATTGCCAGCCCAACCGTGTCGGCCACGATTGCCGACAGTGACATCAATGTGGAAGCCATCACACTTCTGATCGGCGAGTACACCAACGCCGTCGCCGATGCGGCGGGATTGACGATCAGCACCGGGTTGGCGGTCGGTGTGTCGCAAGCGTCAACGCAAACGAATGGTCGGGTGACGTTGTTGATCGATAATCCAGACGATTCGATCGCCGCGGACTCCTTCGTCGCATGGTCCATCGCCGGGGGATCCGAGGCCGGTGGATCCAAAAGAAGCCAAGCGACCGCACAAGGCTCCGCGGGTGGGTTTCTCGTCGGTGTGGATGCGACCGTGACGTCGATGCAATCAAATCGTTTCGCGGACTTGTTCGTCTCCGATGGATCAAAAATCAACGCCACCGGTCATTTTAGTCTCTTTGCGGGCACGGAACCGCTGCAAGATGCGAGTTCTCTCAGTGTGGCAAACGGCTTGGTCGCCGCCGGTGTGACGTCCTCCACCGTCAATACCAACCTTCAATCCAAAGTCCGGATCGGAGAAAACGTCGCACTATCCGCCGGCACTCTCGTTTTCGGAGCCGACGCAAGAGACGAAGGCTTTGCTCACACAGTCGCCGGCGCGGTCGGCGGCATCAGCGGTGCGGTCGCTGTTCCGACCAGGAAGATTCAGTCGGACGCCATGATCGAAATTGGCGATGGCAGTCGCCTGAATGTCGAAGGCGACCTTACCATTTACGCGACGACGGACTCTGAATTCGACGCAACCTTGCTGGCCGCTGCCGGCGGCTTGCTGTCCGGCGGTGGAGGTGCGTTATCCAGCACGGTCAGCGTCAATTCACAGGTTGATATCGGTGACGCAACGCTGGCGGCGGGCAATGCAACCATTATCGCCTCCAATGAAATTCACAAACAAAACGATCGACCGCTGGGCACGGTTGACGCTTCCACCGGCGGATTGATTGCCGGCGTGGGCTCCGTCAGCACCACAAACTTGACTTTGCGAGGTGGCGTCACCATTGCGGGCGATCTGAATGTCGACAACGCGGGAGACGACAATCTCAACATCGCCGCATCCAATGAAATCAACGCGTTTGAACAAACGACACTCCGCAGCGGTGGCATTGCCGCCGGCGGCAACAACACGTCGACGATTCGAACGTTGGTTGACGATGCGATCGTTCGCTTCACCGGCGACGCTTCACTGCAAGCCACCGGCGGTGTGGACATCTACGCCGGTGGCGGTGGTGAAATCGAAATTCAATCCAACTCCGAAACCTTCGGCGCGGCAACCGTCGGGGCGGGAGTTGCCACAATTGAAATCTCACCGACCAACGCGATCACGTTTGAAAGCGGTTCGGAGATCATCGCACAGCGAGACGTGAACTTGTCCGCCGGCACCGACACGCGGTTCAACCAAGACGAATACAACATCCGGTCGCGAGTCGATTCGTTCGCCGGCAGTTTGATCCCGATCGACATCATGGACGCCGTCGCCACACTCACGCAAAACAATCGCGTCACGATTGGCTCAGGTGCAGCCGTTCGCAGTGGCGGTGAATTGCGAATGCATGCCGAACAGTTTGGCGACAACAACGTCATCGCGCAGGTCAAAGCGGTCAACTGGACGACGGGCGTGGCTGGTGCGATCGATGGTTTGTTGGGCGAAGGCGGCGTGGAACAATTCGGCGGTACCGCCGACATCAATACGACTGGCATCGTCACGGTCAATGGCATCGCCGAAACGGGAATAGCTCGCAAACGGGTGTTGGAAGTCACCGAGGTGATTCGAGACGATCCAGGCGTCGACGCCGACGGTAATCCGAACCCCGAAACCCCCGAGCTTTTCACGGTCGTTCTGGACGATCGCTCAACCGGTGACGTCACGTTTGAAAAGCGATTGTTGCCAGTCAATTCGGCGCTTGATCTGGCGTTGGAACAAGCCGAGGAACAACTCGATCTCTACAGCGACAATTCCACGCTTCGCAATTTCTATCAAGGCGAGGTCATCCGTTTGAAAGCGGAACTTGCTCGGCAGAACTTGGTCGAAACCTTGACCGATTCTAACGGCAACAGCATTCAGCAGCGGGTCGTCCGCAACGCGTTGACGTTGGCCATTGATCCGGTCTTTGCTCAAGCCGGTCGCATCGATGTGCGTGCCGGTGCGTTTCAACGTGGCAATGGACAATTGATCGCGCCGGGCGACGCCAGTGTTGAAATTATCAATCAGACCCCCGCCAGTTTGATTATCGAAGGCATCGAGGTCACTCAGGATGCCGGTGGCATTTTCTTCAACGGGAATCAAGTCGGCGGTGGCGAAGGTGGCGAAGCGGAAAAGAAAATTATCGTGGACAATCTGTTCGTGCCCGAAGCGAACTCCGTTTTCACGTGGCCCAACATCACCGTCGCAGGACCCGACCCGGTCACAAATTTGAGTGGCGACATCTTGCTACGAACACGTCCCAGCGGCGCGGGAAGCATCATCATCAACGCGCCCGTCAACGGACGATCCCAGCAGATCATCGCGGGCGACAATGGTACCGTTGTGATTAACTTGCCGGAGTTGGGAAGCATTTACGAAAGTGGTGGTGCCGAACACTCCGTCCTCCAGGGGTTCATCAGAAACGATCCCGTTCGTGGGAACGGAACCTTTAACGGAACGGTGAGGCTCGAAAGCAATGGCAGCAATCCCAACTACACGGCTTACCTCAATCAAACTCCCACAACGCCCAGTTTGACCGGCGCATCCATCTTTGTTTCGGCTCAGTACATCAACGTCAATGGCCTGATCCAAAGCGGCAAACCCGAATACAGCCTCACCATCACCGATGCGACTGCCACCGAGATCGCGGCTTTGCGTCAAGACACAAGACTGAAAGGGCTGGTAGATTTGACCACGGTTGACTCCAGCGACCTGCTTGCCCGATACGATGCTGATCGCGATCGAATCGTCATCGACGAACAACGGGTTAGCGGCGGGTTTGTCGATTTGACGGGCAATATCACGAACACACGCAATGGCGAAATTCGGGTTCTCAGTGATTATGCCAAGATTCACATCGACAACCAAACCGACATCGATTTGGAAGTGAACCGGCTGGACGTATCGCGGCGTGGTGAAGGCACCGTGATCATCAAAGACCTCAGCGGTGCGACCGCCGCCGATCCCAAGGTGACGCTTTACCAGCGTGAAGGCGACGTGATCGTCGCCGATATCAACGGACAGCAGAGCACACTCCCCAACGGATCCAGTGTCCTTTACCAGCCGCAGAATGGTCTTCGTTACGGTTGGACGATTGCGGAAGAACTACTGGAGCGGACGACCCGCTTCACAGTGACTCGCGCTTGGTTAGGTTTAGATTTTCTTGTGCCCGATGATGACGACGTCGTCCATACTGACATCCAACGAATCGGCACTCCCAAGATCACCGCAGCCGGAGCATTCTTCTACACCAGCCCCAATAACAACAGCCGCTACGACTATAGCAGCCGGGACTTTTCAATCAGCAATCGCAACTACGCTTGCTGTGGTCGCAGCGAAACAAACTGGGCTGGCACCACGACCTACTACAACCGTTTCATCACCGTCTCGGGAACGCGGACACTGCACACCCACACCGTCGAAGCCGACCGACCGATCGACATTCACTTCGAAGGTCAATCCGAAGGCGAAATCCTGATCGAATCGGACGGCAACGTATTCATCGCGGGTGCCCTAATCAACCCGGGCGGTACAACGACCATTCGCAGTGATGCGTCGGTGTTTCAAGAAGGCATCGACGGCGTCGTTGGTGGAGCGGACATCCGAATCGACAACGGGGGTGGGGTTGGTTCATCCGATGCTCCGCTGCGAACCAACCTGAACGAAGTCGTCCCGTTTGATTTGCGATCTGACCGCGTTGCCCAAGTCGACGGCGTCGAACAGGTGCCGACGGTGACAAGAATCTACGAAGGCACACGGGTGCTGTTCGTCGGCGGTTCACCGGAGCGGGGCGAAGTCGGAGCGGTCTACCAATTCCTGAGCGACGTTGATGATTTGGACCTTAGCGTTGTCGACTACACCGACACGGTAAATTGGCAGCTTGTCGAACTGTTCCCCAGCCTTGGCATCCTCACGACTGACGGAAACGTGTTTGTGCATGAGATCATTGGCGATCTGCCGATAGAGAGAATCCTTGCCAACCGCAACGGAACTGACTTGGCCGACGGCGATGTCACTTTGACAGCCGATGGCAGCATCGTGCAAGGCCGTGATTCGCGCGATGTTTATTATCAAGGTTGGGTTGACGGAAATTCCATCGACCTGACCTCGCTTAGCGGCAGCATTGGCAGCCTCGATGCAGACAGTGGCGGTGAGGACCGACCCCTACCCGTCGATGCCGGTTTCTTCAACGAAATCAAGAATCCCGAACATCGCGTTACCGCCACGGCCGCCGGCGACGTGTACCTGGAGCACTTCACCAGCGCCATCGTCGATTCAATCACGGCCGGTGGCGATGTGCGAATCGACTTCAATGGTTCTGGAACACTCATCGACGGAAACCTCAACGACATTCGCGATGATCGCGCGATCGAAGAAGTCATCGTCAGCGTTTGGGACGATTTGCAACTGACCGAAGGCCGTGGATCGACTGCCAAACGCAACGAACGCATCGATGCGCTCACGTCATCGCAAACTCAGTCTTACAACGCTTATTGGGACTTCCGCGAAACGCAAAACGACTCTTCGGTTTACGATCCCGACCATCGTGTCACGCTGAGCGATCCAGAGCGTGAATTCTACGAAAATGATGCGGACACGATCGCGACGATCGAAAACAGTCGAACGACACAGTACCACGAACTTCACGCGACTTGGGGGCCGCTCGGTGATTCGCGTGACGACGACTACATCCACACACCGACGGAAGGCGAACTTGCCGAGATCGACTCAACCATGAAGGTTTGGACCGAAGACGAATTGCGGAATCTCCGCAGCGTTGAATTTCTGAATGTGACTGATACCGAATTTGTCATCGAAGAACCCAATATCGTCGGTCACACGATTACTTTGAATGTGAACGATGGGATCGGTCGCTACGACAACGGTTCGACGGTGGATTTGCGAGAAGTCGATGGAACGCCACCGGTCATCACGCTTGACCAACAAGCTCTGATCACCGCGGCCGAACCCGGCGACATCGTTTACCTGCAACGGGCTCCCGACGAAGTCGTCGCATCACTCTCAAATTCTGCGATCCCGAACAGCACGATTATCTTCGTACCACGTACCGGTGAAGCGGCAACCTGGGCTGAACTTGGCTACAACGTCGGTGACCGCATCTTTTTGGAAACAAACACGCGCGACACCACCGACGAAGGCTTTTTCTTTCCAATTGCCAGCCTCGACGGGGTCGTGATGACGCTGGACCTGTCTGGATACGAGTTCGATAGTCTGCAACCCGATGCGGCTCGCCCAATTCGGATCGCACCTGTTTTCGAAGGAGCCGATACCAGTGAAGCACCATTCTTGCGTGTGCAACGTCGAGAAGACATTGACGTCACGGCAACCGATCGGATCATCGCCTTGTCAGGCCGTCACGTATATCTGGGCTCGGAAGTGGACGTTCCGATCGAACTTATCAGCGCAATCAACGACATTCAAATCAAGGCAACCGGTTCGCTGTTAAACGTCGCCCCGACACCGACGGGTAGCAACTTGATCGGCAGTCGCATGGTGCTTGAATCTGCCGAAGGAGTCATCGGGACGCTGGCGAGACCCTTGCAGATCCAGATGGACACGGAAGGCAGCCTGATCGCTCGAGCCGAAAGCGAAGTCGCCATCACTGAAAACAGTGGCGGCCACGACTTTCGAATCGACCAAGTGTTCTCGCGAACGTCGACGATTCAGCTTGAGACCTTCAATGCTCTCCTCGATGCCAACGACAACGACATCGAAAATCTGCGAGCCGCCACGATCATGCTGCGAGCCCAAGGCGGGATCGGCACTGCGGCCAATCCGTTCGATATCAACATGATCGACGACGGTAGTTTGACCGCGACCAGCAGTTTCGATATCCACGTCATCGAAGTCGCGGGCAACTTGGGCGTCCGTCATGTCCTGTCAAATCGCGGCGACGTGTTTTTGTCGGCTGATGTGTCCATCCTGGATGTGATCGACGTGGCTGATCCTTACGACCCCAATTCAGCCGACGCGACCAATTCGATCGCATCTTTACCCGTCGCCGATGTCATCGGGCGCAACGTTTCCTTGACGGCCAACCTGGGCTTCATCGGCAGTGCCGGAAACGAACTGGACATCGACAGCGACTACAACCCGGTCGCCGGCGAACTCGCAACGCTGACCACCAACAGCGACCAAAACACTTTCATCAACGAGGTCGCTGGAGACCTATCTTTGGCATCGGTAATCACCGATCAACAAACCGCGTTCATCGCTGCGATAGGAGGCAGCATCTTGCCAGCAATGTCAGGTGTTGAGAGCATTCGATCGGGCAAGGTTTGGTTGTTTGCACGCGACGACATCGGCCAGTCGAACAATCCCTTCATCGCGTCAGTCGACAATGTCGAAGGCGTCGCCACCACCGGGAGTGTCTATTTGATCGCAAGTGGCGATCTCACGATCGGTGGTGTGGTCAATCCACCGAGCTCGGCCGAAGGCGAAGGCACGGGCGGGCCTTCCGTCCCCACACGCGACCGAGGCTCCAGCGGCTTCGAAGCCGGCGACAGGCTTTCCCTACGATCGACGCGAACGCTAACGATTGCGGAGGGTTTACAAGCCGAATCCGCGTTGTCTTTACGCGGCGATCAGGCGCTGGACATTCCCGCCGGCGTGTCCGTGCGAACGCCCGACCTATTGCAATTCCATTCAAGTGCGCTGACGGTTTTCGGAACTCTTTCCGCATCGGAAATTCGGGTTCTTGGAACCAATGGCGATGACACGATCGAGTTCCTACCCGAATCCTCGTCTGTTCCGTTTCGCGTCGATGCCGGTGCGGGGGACAACACCATCGTCGGTGTTACGCTGCTCGATGAAGTCGTTTCGGCACCTGTGTCGGGTGGATCGACGACTCGTCAAACCGTGACCACAAAGGAAAACGTTTCACAGACACCCTTGAACCGGTTTGTCGATCTCTTCGATACCACGCCGATCATCATCATGAGCGATGATCGGTTTGAATTTGTAGATGGCGTTCTGCTGTTGAAGCCGGATGGCTTTCTTCAACATCCGCAGGACAATGAGCTGGAACTCACGATCACTTTTCAAGACGCCACCGATTCAAATCTGTCCGCGACTCAAGTTGTCACGATCCTGACGGAGGTCAACGAAAATATCTGGACCAATATTGACTTCACCGAAGATGTCAATCGCAACGGCGAAGCGAGCGCGCTGGACGCACTCGTCATCATCAATCAACTGAACCGTCAGGAGGATTCGTCCCTTCCGCTGTTCCGCCGGTTTGACAGTGACGATCCGTTCTACGATGTCACCGGAGACGGAAAGATCACCGCGTTGGACGCTTTGCGGGTAATCAATTATCTCAATCGCCAAACGCCAGTGTCAGGTGAACCAGAGGCTGTTTCGCGGGCGTTCTCTGCTGAAGCGGTACCGGAATTCATGGCAAATTTTGCATCATCTGCCTTTTGGGAAGAGGATGAGCTGGATGCCGAGATCGACTTGATTGCGGGCGATTTGGCTCGCCCGGGATTGTTCTAACACGATGTCAATGCCGGCACGAAAGCCACGTTGGAAAACGCAGCGCCCAAAAATCTCCGCGGCCGCTATACTGGGGGGGAACTCATCCGGAACCGTTCCTCGCCGCGAGTCTTTGCTGGACATGTCTCTCGCATCTGACGACCCCATCTCTCTTTGTTTGCGCGCCGTCGAAGCCGGTGATGAAGACGCGACCACGCGGTTGTGGGAAACTTGCTTTCCACGGCTGCTGAGTTACTCGCGTCAACGACTCCCCAGTCATTTGCGGCGGGTGTTGGATGAAGAAGACGTGGCCTTGAGCGCCTTCAAGAGCTTCTGCCGCGGCGCGCAGCGTGGTTCCCTTGGCGATATCAATGGTCGCGATTCTCTTTGGAAACTGTTGTTTTGCATCGCTTCCCGCAAAGCGAGATCTTACGTTCGCGAGCAGAATGCGGCAAAACGAGGTGGCGGAAAAGTCAGCGGCGAATCGGTGTTTGAACATCCGGACAGCAGAATGGTTGCGGGTCACGGGATCGAGAATATCGCCTCGTCCGATCAAGGTCCCGATGCGTTGGCAGTCTTTTCCGCCGATTGCCGGCGCCTTTTTGACGCGTTGGAAGACGACGTTCTGGAATTGATCGCCATGCTGCGAATCGAAGGTTACACATGCGAGGAAATCGCCGAGCGGACGGACATGTCCAAACGCACGGTCGAACGACGCCTCACCCTGATCCGTGAAATTTGGAAAGCGGAAGGGGCGATGGATGGAACCGAATGCTGATGAACTCGCCGTTCCGGATTTAGTTTCTCACTACGTCATCAAAGAACGTTTGGCGTGTGGGGCGTTCGGGGTTGTTCACTTGGCACTGGATCAACGAGACGGCTCGTCGGTTGCCGTCAAGTTTGCCTTGCTCGATCTGGACATTGTCGACAACGATCGATTCGAGGACGAAGCCAAACTCCTTTCGCAACTGAATCATCCAGGAATCGTCCGCTTCATCGACGCTGGCACAAGCGGTCGCTTTCATTATCTGGTTTCCGCTTTCGTGCCGGGCGAGACACTGGAAAGTTGGCTCCAGGTCAATCGACCAACGCCGGCTCAATCAGTCGATATCGCGATTGAATTAGCATCAGCACTGGCTCACACCCATGCGCATCGTGTGGTTCATCGTGATCTGAAGCCCCAAAACATCATTATGCGTGACAATTGCCATCCGGTGATTGTTGATTTCGACTTGGCGATTCATGATCTGATTGGTTCTACGGCCAAACGACGGCGAGGGGTGGTGGCGGGGACGCTGAGTTATATGTCGCCTGAGCAGGTGATGGGTCAAGGTCATCGCATCGACGGACGCACGGATATTTATTCCCTGGGAGTCATTCTTTATCAGATGTTGACCGGGCATTTACCGTTTCGCTCACGCGATGCGGAAGAGCTAAGACAGCAAATTCGACAAGATGACCCGCAGCCTCCACGTCAACTTGTGGGTGGAGTTCCCCCGATCCTGGAGCGTGTTTGTCTGAAGGCGATGGCAAAGGACTTCGCGGATCGGTATGCCACCGCCGATGACCTCGCATCCGACTTGGGCTATGCGAGTCGTCAACTTTCAGCGGGCGGAACTTTGGCAAACGAATCGATGCTTTCCCCGTTGGAAGTTCCCGCAGCAACGACGACGGATCAAATAGCGAATCGACGAAAGCCGACAAATCGATCGAGTATGCAGTGGCAGATCACGCTGGTAAATCTGGAATGCGATCTGTTCGTGTCACCGTCCGCGCAGACTTATCTCAATCTGGACCAGCAGAGCGAGATGCACGAACAATTCATGCAGTTTTGCGAAGAGATTGTCACGGCCCAGCATGGACGATTGGTCGGTCGCACGCATCTGGGGGGACTGTTTAGTTTTGGATTCCCGATCGCCGGTGACATTTGTTTGCGACGCGGTGTTCGAACTGCGATCGAATTTCAAGAGAAGTTCGCACCCTTTTCCGCGCGTTGGCAACGGACGACTGGCGTGAGCGTGTCGGCCACGGCGGTGGTGCATCGTGATCGAGCAGTCGTGGTCAATTCTGCGGATCATGCAAATCGCGACCAATTCGAAGTCAACGGACGTTTGCGGTATCTGGTTTCGGAAATGGCTCGCGTCGCACCACCAGGCCAAGTGGTATTGAGCGATGCCGGACGCCACGGCATCGAGAGCGTGTTCCAAACGAAGCCAATCAGATCGATCTCACTCAGCGAATCCGAGAAATTGACTCTGCATCGAGTATGCAGCCGCAGTGACGTCGGCCCCATGGATTGGGCAATGCTGCGTGGTCAGATCACGCCGTTGGTCGGACGCAACGATGAAATGGACGGTTTGAGCCGGCGATGGCACCAAACGATTCGCGGCAAGCAAAACGCCGTGATGATTTCCGGTGAACCTGGAATTGGAAAATCGCGTTTGGTTCAGTGGTTGTGCCAATCGGTTTGCGATCAAGGGAACTACCTCGACCAAAAAGTTCGAGAACAGCGTGAATCGCCGGTGATGTTCATCCGGTCCGATGCCTACTATCAACAAAGTAGTCTGCACGGCGTCATCGAGTGTCTGCGACGAAGAATCGGAATCAACGACGGCATTCCCGGCATTAAACAACTCAGTCGTCTCGTTCGTTATTTAGACGATCTTGGCATCGAAGGTGACCAGGAAGTGGCGTTGATGGCATCGTTGCTTTCCATCTCGCTGGCCGGATGTTATCCCGCTTTAAATCTTTCTCCCTCAGCAAAAAAAGAAGCCACTTTTCAATTGCTGATCCATTGGTTGCAAGCGACCGCAGAGCAGCATCCGGTTCTGATGGTCGTGGAGGATCTGCACTGGTGCGATCCATCGACCTTGGAACTGCTAGGTCGCATCATCTCCGCCGAGTCGCTCGATTCGGTATTGTTGGTTATGACACACCGCCCGGAATTCGCCGACGATTGGAATCATCGGCCGGGTCTTGATCGAACAACTCTGAAACGTCTAAGTGATGCTGAAGCTGAAGAAATGTTTGCTGCCTGCATGGGCGAAAACCGATTTGATCGAAGCGAAGCGGCAATGTGGCTCGAGCGTACCGATGGCATCCCTTTATTCGTGGAGCAAATTGCGACCATGCTGGAATCAGGGCCCGTTCCGCTTGATGACGCGATTCCTCATCGTTTGCAAGACTTGCTGCTTTCTCGAATGCAACTAGGTGGTGGAATTCCTGAAGCGATTCAAAGGGCGGCTGCAGTTGGCCGCGATTTTGGTTGGGACATTGTCAAGGCGATCTGTGATTCTTCCGATGACGAACTGCTGGGTGATCTCAATACTTTGGTCGATTCCTCGTTGTTGTATCGCCGGTCGGTTCCAGACGGTTGGCACTTCACGTTCAAGCACGCATTGATTCAAGACGCTGCCTACGAAACGATGATCGCGTCGCAAAGAAAGCTGACGCATGGACGGATTGCAAAGTACTTTTTGTCGCGAAATTCTGGCTGTCCGGCGGAAGTCGTCGCACACCATCTTCATCGTGCCGAAGAGTGGGACCAAGCGGTGGAAAGTTGGTACGACGCGGCGCAAACCGCGACGCAAGCGGCAGCCCACCAGGAAGCGGAAAGCCATCTCGGGTTTGCACTGGAGGCACTCGGCCAAACAAGCGAATCCAGCGACCGTGATCGCAAAGAGGTCGAACTGCGATGTTTATTGGGTGTTCATTTGCAAGCGATTCACGGGTACGCGGCAGCGGAAGTCTTTGAAAACTATGCTCGAGCGTTGCAAGTTTGCGAGAGAATCAATGACCCGTTGGTGACCTTTCCAATTGCTTACGGTTTGTTCCGTTACCACGTTTTGCAATCCCAACTTCGTCAAGCCAGCGAGTTGGCGGAGCTTTTGCTAGCGACGGCTGACGGGACTCAGGACACCTCGATGAGATTGATGGCTCATCGCGCGGCAGGCACAACCGCGACCTATCGTGGTCAACTTTCGTCTGCTCGAATCCATCTTGAAGCCATCCTCGCCGTCGCTCCCAGCGACGAACTTCGGCAAGAGATTTCGAAGACTGATGTGTCGATGTTTGGGTGACCGCTCGCAGCTACCTTGCCTTGACCCTGTGGTTGCAGGGTGAGACGGAACAGGCGCTTTATCAAAGCGAGCAAGCAATCTCGGAGGGCGAACAACTGCCGCATCCCATTTCGCTCATACTGCCGGTCGGATTTTCCCAATGGTTGCATCAAATGAGAGCGGATGTCGACCGAACCGAAGCGACTTGCGACCGGTCGGATCAACTCGGCAAAGACTTTGGTTTCCCATTCTGGAATGCATGGACGCTGACGCTTCGTGGCTGGATTCAATCCGCTCGGGGCGATCATGCGGGAGCACGCCAAACGATTCAAGACGGCGTAACTCAGTGGAGAGCGTCGGGGACGACCGCGGGGTGTCATTATTTCTATGCGTTGTTGGCCGAAAGTTGCCTGAAGGACGGCGACTTTGAGGCGGCGACGTTGGCTTTGGATCAGGCACAATCGTTTGCCGACGAGACGGGCGAGCGGTTCTATGAAGCCGAAATACTACGTCTTCGCGGCGAGATCGTTTTGGCGATTGATCCTAAGCAATCCCAAGTCGCTGCGGACTGGTTCCGCCGAGCAATCGCGTTCGCTGAGAAACAAGGCACCGTCGCCTTGAAACAGAGGGCTGTCGATTCGTTGTCAAGTCTTCCGCATGTCGCGTCTCATCCATCGGAACCACCGCGCGGGTTGACGAGCGAAGATGCATTGGGATGACCTCCACTGAATGAATTGAGTCGAACGTTTGCCCAGAAACGCTCGGAATATTCTTCTTGCTCCAGCGGTTCTATCGCAGGCTCGTCCAAACGCATTGCATCAACAGACTGCGAAGGAGTTTGCTGCCGAGTTTGTTGATCCTTTCGTGCCGATCTATCTGCCCGGATTGATACCTGTTCTAGTGCTTTGCTGGGCAGCCCAAGTTCCGTTCGATTATCACGCAACTGCCCCCCATTTTCGATCGCTGTATTGACTACCTTGCCATCAGAACCATTTTCTTATCGTGCACGACGCATGTCGATGAGCATCAACGTTTCCGTTGACAACGATGTGCTGGAGTGGCGATATGGTTACGCTGGCGATGAATGGAGACAATCCATTCCGCTGCACATGATGCTGCCGAAGCCGATGATGTCGATCGAAAGAGGAAGGTGTTGGCGAAAGCTTGGGCTTACTATTTTCGTCCCACTTGCTGTCGCTGCCCCGGTGCAATGGCTCGAATTCAGCTCTGCCGCCACCATCGGCGCGGGGTTAGGAGCGTTTCTCACACTTGCATATCATTATTCCTTGTGGTTCCTAGGACCGGTTGAATGGGCAACCTATGACACAACGCTGAATGGAAAAACAATTTTCCTGTTTCGCGGACGTGATGCTCCGGCCTTTGAACGATTTATCGAAAAGCTTGAAGAGGCAATCGAACGTGCACGCATCGACAAATCGAACGTTAGCGAAACATCCAAAACGCCCGAGTCTGCGAATTGGAATGATTGAAAAATGGAGCTATTCCGAAATGAATGGGTCTCCCTCGCGGCTTGCCAGGCAGACGAATGTATCCTGCGACTGAATCAATACGTCGCACCAGGAGATCATGGTGCTCGCAAGCTAATTGGGTATGTGTCCGCATTTTTCATCTTTGGCATTTTCATCCTGATTGCTGCGGGACTTCATTGGCTGGGATACTCGATCTACAAAGACGGGCTTCATCCATTTCACCAAATTGACTCGGACCCTGCACTCTCCACGATCCAAGAACACGCCGCTACCAAGTCAGCTGCCTCAGAAACCACCTCGGTCTCCCCTGAGAATGACGATTAGACAGGAATGCGTACGAAGCGGCGGTGCAGAACAGGTTCGCTTTGAAATCCCGATGGCGTCCACAGCCAGATAAACTCTACCGTTCAACTTCCAAGAATGTTTGCAGCCCCACCGATCATGAACCTCGCTGTCCTTCGGTCGCCTAACATCGACCGAGCATCCGAATTCTATTCAGAGATGGGACTGCTCTTCACGAAGCACCGTCATGGATCGGGTCCAGAGCATTACGCGTCTTGCGTGAACGGATTCATCTTCGAGATCTACCCGCTGAGCAAGCATCCGCCAACCATTGGGACTCGCATAGGATTCTCGGTTGATGACGTTGATTCGATTGTGCCCATGCTTGTCGCCATCGGCGCAGAATTGATTTCCCAACCTGCCGACAGTGAATGGGGCAGACGGGCGGTTATCAAGGATTTGGATGGGCACATTGTCGAGCTACTCACGCCGCCCGGCCGTGATCGAATCGTCGCGTCGGATAAAACATCAACGGGCGTGATCACTGAAACACACTCGGATGGAATGAATGTTGGCGACGCCAATCGTGAATGAGAAAGAAGACGAATCAGTCGTTGATCTCGCGGGAGACCACATGCTCCTCCCGGAAAACTTCTACGCGACTGCCGTGATATCGCAGTCGCTTCGCACGGAAGTTATTTTCAAGGCCTAGTGGCTGGGCGTTGCTGCAGCGTCAGCAGATTGAAAACCTCTCTGGTTGCAACGTCCATGAATGGCGATGCACTGAGATGGCATTTGAATCACCGGACGAGGAAAATCCGGTGTGGTGGCACGAATCGGTCGATGCGATGCAGTGTGCCGTCGTCGACTTGCTCATCGACAAAGTTTGGCAAAGGTTTCACACACTTCCTGGCGATAATCCTTTCTCCGACGACGGAATCGTTGTTCGTGACGCACCCGGGACGCAGGAACTCGTTGAAGCAAACACGTCAATCTATCGCAATCAACTGTCCTCGCGTTTACCCCGTGGGCTGATCCAATCGATCGAGACAACAGCCGACTCATACGGCACGATCGGCTGCGTTACAATGCAAATCGGTCAGGACATCGTCTCGCTTTCTGCTGGCGAAGTGTACGAGTCTGCGGACGGCGGCTATCGAATTGCGGATTTCGATGAATCCGTCCTTGTCCGGCTCAATGGTCGACACCCAAGAGGCTAACCGTCAACTAGATTTTTGCCGAGCAGCGGGGGCGTGCGAGCAAGCGAACATTTGATCGGTCTAGAATCTCAGCATGATGCCAGCGAATAAACAGCAGCACGTCAAAGTCATCGCCGAGTGCACCGAGGAACTTGAAGCATGCCCTGACGACCTCTACGCCTTGAACTTGCGGGGATCCTCTTGGAACGAATTGAAGCAATACGAGAATGCGATTGCCGACTTCGACAAGGTTCTATGCTGGGCCCCCGACCGGGTCGATGCCCTCAACAACCGAGGGCGAGCCTACAGCGGCCAGGGGCACCACAACCTCGCGATCGCGGACTTTACAAAAGCAATTGGTCTCGCTTCCAAACAAAATGATCTACAGCATATCTATTTCAATCGTGGTCGTTCCCAACGATTGAAGGGCAACCATGAAGAGTCAATTGAAGACTTCAACGAGGCGATTCGGCGTGATCCTCAATACGCCAAGGCAATCAGGATGCGAGGCTTGGCCTGGAACGACCTCGAGCAGTTTCGCAAAGCGATTTCGGATTTCGACCTCTCGATTCGCATTGATCCAAAGTCCGCAGCCTCCTACCACGGACGTGCCTGTGCATGGGTTCGTCTTGGCAAGCTCCGAAAAGGCATCGCGGACTTCACGCGGGCAATACTCGTCGATCCCAACGATCCTAAAAATGCTGCCACCCATGCCAATCGCGGCAGAGTCTGGCGTAGGAAGGGAAAATATTGCAAAGCACTTTCGGATTATGAACGAGCCCTCGAACTTGACGATTGTTCAGCTCAGCGACTGGTCGACCTCGCTGACTTCTTGGCGACTTGCCCAAAAGGCCGTTTTCGCGACGGTTCCCGTTCACTTCAGTTGATAACCGAAGCTTGCGAGATGATGGATCACATCAGTGCTGAGCACCTCGACTGCTTGGCGTCAGCTCACGCCGCTCGGGGAAACTTTTCGTCTGCCATCTCATTCCAGAAGAAGGCATTGGCGATCGCTCCTGAGGACGATGATAGAATTAATATGCGGCGATACATTGAGTCCTACGAAGCAGGCCAACTCTGCGTCGACGAACGACCAAGATGGCTCGAGCGATGGGCATGAAGAACTCATTAACGCCGGGCACTTCGAACGTCGGTTCTGCTGTCGGGAAGAGCGAGACCCCTTACGCTGCAAGCGTGTTGCCTGGTTAATTTGGAGGTCGTGCAGTTTTGAAGTGCCGTGCTCGCAAGGTTGAAAGCACCCTCCTGAACGCAGTTGGGGAGGGTCGGAATGCGAGCGTTCAGC
>TARA_R110002073_G_scaffold57184_6_pt1 | contig 18732 bp, 16 predicted proteins | sample TARA_R110002073 | Tara Oceans TARA_R110002073 (sample SAMEA4397174) | marine metagenome | biome: Polar Biome; feature: [DCM] deep chlorophyll maximum layer (ENVO:01000326); material: water (ENVO:00002006), including particulate matter (ENVO:01000060) such as... | depth 40 m
TCCCTCCATGTTGCTGGATCTGGAACTGGACGATGAACTCACGCCCTGTGCCCCCTATCGCAACAATATTTACTGCCGCTTGTTGTCCAGGGATCTGGCATGGTATGAAGCTGTCCTGCGCGGTGGCACAGACGGGCGTATCGTGAATGTCCCCGGTGGCTGGGAAGTATTCAGGGAGCTGGGATTGTTCTTTAATCGTGGGCACCGGTTCGACGTGCAAAGTCTGCGCGACCCCCTGCCAGGCCTGGTCGATATCGGCAGGCTACTGAAGGGCTATTCACAGCGGTTGGTTACCCTTTTCAGGGAGGCCAGCTTCTTTGCCCGGCAGCGTCGGGCCTGGAAAAAGGGCAAAGTGTCCAAAGGTATTGCCCAGGCAAGCTCAATGCTGTTCCTGTGTTATGGAAATATCAACCGCAGTGCGCTGGCTGACGTGATGGTGAGGGGATATGCAGAGGATTCGGGAATAGCCGTCATCTCGGCGGGATTTCATCACCACCCTGACCGGCCGTCGGACCCGGTGATGGTCGACGTTGCGGGACAGTTCGGCGTCGATATGAGCGCCATGCGATCGACCCGGGTCACTGAGCAGATGCTACAGGACAGCGATATCATCTTTGTGATGGAGAAAAGCCACTACGACAGATTGATCGCTGTGGATCCACGGCTTGCCGAAAAAGTCTATCTGTTGGGTGCTCACCCCAACACGTCGGGCTGGCCTGCGGAGATAGCCGATCCGTATGGTCAGGCCCAGGGCAGCTATGTGGCATGCTACGATCGAATCGCCGAGGCAGTCGATATTATCAAGGCCGTTATAGCGGAGCGGACTGGTGCCTAGTGTGATCTCGTATGTCTGAAAACAACGGAAAAATACTGATAGGACTCGGTTCCGGTCGCTCTGGCACTGCCTCCCTGACGTCGTTGATCGATCGCCAGCCCGGTGCCATTTGTTTTCATGAAATGAATCCATCGAATGCAGTTTTCAGCGGCAATCCGCAACCGCATTTGAATGCCATTCGCGAATACCAGGCGCTGTTAAACGGGGGGGAAACCGCCAGGCTGTCAGTCGACTATTCGCGCCCGTCGACCGTCAAAACCTATGAAAGACTGCAAACGATGGGGCCGGTAAAGGTGATAGGCGATATTGCATTCTATTACCTGAATTACATCGAGGAGTTGTTTCAGGTCGCGCCCGAGTGCGTGGCCGTCTGTATGAAACGCGATAAGGCGTCCACTGTCGCCAGTTGGTTGAAAAAGTCCTCTATTGGCCGCTGGCGATCACTGTGGCTGGCAGACAAATTGAAATCGTGGATCACGCGAATGCCCTTTCATACCGAGTACAACTTCTGGCAAGAGCACGACGGCAGCCGCTGGATGAAAGATCCGGTATGGGATAGCTGCTTTCCGAAGTTTGACGCAGCCTCCAAAAAAGAGGCTATTGAGATGTACTGGGATTACTACTATCTCGAGGCGGATCGATTACAGAGGAAATACCCCGATCGGTTCTGGATCTTCGACGTCGGTGAACTGAGTGAGCCACAAGGCCAGAAGCGTATTTTGTCATTGCTGGGTATTCCAGAGGAAGATATGGTTATTGGCGAAAAAGTGCATTTACACCAGTCGGGTATAAAGTCCGGCGGCGTACCGGGCTAGTTTGAAAACAGGAAAACGAGAGGCATGAAGAACAGCGATATCCAGCTCTTTCCGCGATTTCTGGGAGAGGAAGGCGAACGGTTTTTTACATTGCAGACTCGTTGTCGGGAGTACCTGAAAGCGCATATCGTCTATGTGCCGCCTTTTGGAGAGGAGATGAACCGCTGTCGTGCATTGGTGTCACAACAGGCCAGGGGGTTCGCCGAATCAGGGTATTCCTGCACCATTATCGATTTTTACGGGTCCGGTGACAGCGAGGGTGAACTGCGAGATGCGTCGCTGGATATCTGGCAGGGGAATATCCGGCTTACCCTGGAAACGCTGCAGCGGGAAACTCCCGCTCCTGTCATCTTGTGGGGGCTGCGTCTGGGCGCACTTATCGCAATGGACTTTGCCGCGAAATCGACTATCGATATCCAGAATATTATCCTGTGGCAGCCGGTGGTGTCGCCTGAACGCTATGTTACGCAGATACTGCGGCAGCGCGTTGCCGCGCTGGTAGGCAAGGATCTCGCGCCCGAGACGACGTCCCAGATTCGGAAGAAACTGTCTGACGGCGAGTGCGTGGAAATTTCCGGATATACTGTCGGTGGTGTGCTGATTCAGGATATTGAAAACCTGTCGCTCGCTGGGATGACAGCACTGTGTTCAGGGAAGGTGCACTGGCTGGAGCATGTCAGTGAGCCCGGCGCGGCGCCCACAGGTGCAACACTGAAGGCCGTAGAAAAGCTCAGGGGCCTGCAGAATGATGTTGTGGTGCATCCGTTTACCGGGCCGCAGGTTTGGCAACTGCATAAGCGCGATGCGCTCCCTGAACTGATTTCGGTTACCAGCGGTTTGCTGTCATGAGTACACAATCGATGAAAGAGATTCCACTGGTGTTTGACTGTCAGGGCGAGGACCTGATCGGGATTGTACATCGCCCACAGCGACCGTCTGAAATTGGTGTGCTGACGATAGTCGCTGGCGGGCCACAGTACCGGGCCGGCGTAGGTCGTGGAATGGTGAGTCTGGCGCGCAGTCTGGCCCGCCACGGTGTGCCGGTGATGCGTTTTGATTACCGCGGACTCGGCGATAGCAGTGGAGAATTCCAGGGATTTGGCGATATCGCCGAGGACATCCAGGCGGCTGTAAAAGCGTTTCGCCAGGAGGTTCCCCAGGTACAAAAAGTTGTGTTATGGGGAGGGTGCGATGCGGCCTCCGCAGCGATGATTCACGGGGCGAAAGTGTCGGGCGTGGAGAGTTTGATTCTGGGCAACCCCTGGGTGAGTACGCAGGAGATCCGCTCCGCCGTGCTCAGAAAGCACTACACCCGGCGTCTGGGCGAAGCGCAGTTCTGGCGAAAACTGTTGCGTTTCGAGTACAACCTGTTCGATTACACCTTGGCGGGAATGAAAAAAGTGGCGTCACGCCTCGCGCGCGTGTTTTCCGGGTCTCAATCGCCTGCGACGCAGCACGCCAGCGAAAGCGAGGGTCGGCCGATCGATCGCATGCTGACGGGTTTGCGGGATTTTCAAGGCCCGGTGTTATTCCTGATGAGCGGACGCAGCCTGGTTACCAATGAATTTGATGAGTTGATAAATGGCGATTCAGCCTGGCAGGCGGTTTACGAGCGCCCATCATGCCAGCGCATCGACCTTCCAGAGGCAGACCAAACCTTTTCTGATGGTGACTCCAGGGAACGCGTGAATCAAGCCATTCTCTCCTGGCTCAGGGGCCTGAACACCAGTAGTCACCAGTAATTCACGACTGAACGGGGTAGTTGCGAAGTATCACTGCGACACCGCCCTGGCATTCAAGGTCTATTCCAATCGTTGGCGATAGCGTATTACCCAGCCCTGAGTTTTTTTGCCAGTTGCTTCAGGGTGTGGCCTGCGAGCAGGGCGAGGCCTGCCGGCGTGCGCGGGTTGTAAGCGGCCAATCCATATTGCTCCTTGCGCACGGACATCCAGTCCGCTTTATAGGCATCATCGCCAGACAGGTAATCGATGCGGGCAATACCGTCCTCCTCAATCACCCGCTGCATCATATGTGCGGTAAGGACAGTGCCGGGTGACAGGCCTTTGTAGTCTTCATGGTAGGCGAGTTTGAATATGTAGGCAGTACCTTCGCACACCAGCCAGATTTGACTGGCAACCGATTGCCCGTCGTAACTTGCAATTCCCAGTCGCAGCCATCCCCGGTCTGACGACAGTCGCAGTAGCTCGGGAATGAAATCCTGGTAGGGCTCTTCATGTTTCCAACTGTTGTTGTATACCGTTACGTAGCGGGCGATCGCACTCTCCAGCGCATCTCTTCCCTCGACGATTTCCAGCGAACCGCGGTCGTCGGCGAGAAATTTTTTTGTCTTGCGAGCCAGAGTGTTCCGCAGTTTCGAAGGCCGCGACGCCAGGTAGGACGGATACGAGCGCGTCTCAATGTCGTGAATCCAGTTTCCGAAGCAGAAAAAATCGTGGCGGCCCATCCATCCGGACTGACTGAGGGCTTCGCGCAACAGTGAAAACTCGGGTGCCCCGGATTCCATCGGCGCAAGCGTCAGCGTAGAAATACGCTCCGTGCGTGCAAGATAGCGAAAAAGTGCCTGCAACAGCTCTTTTGGTGTGTCCGAGCTGATGATGGGCGAGTAGCTTGAGGTGTAGAATGTGCAGAGCGAGGAGGCACGCTTATGCGGCGAACTGATCTTCAGCGGGCAGGCGACAAAATTGTCCGGCCCCAGCCTCGCAATGTAAATGATAGCCTGATCGTTTTCGTCTAGTGCATGGGAGGCCAGATTTTTGAGCCAGTGTTCGCCATACTGCAGGTTTCTGGCTTCGTACCTGAAAAATGCACGCTGCAGCGGCGCATCCAGCGAGTCCTGTCCGAGAAGCAACTTCTCAATTCGAATGTGATGATGTGGGTCAGCCAACGGATTGATGCCGGGGTTTGATCAATAAAACACTATCGATGAAAAGGCGGAGAATGGCAATACTTCTGTCGATTATGATAGCCTGATCGCATTTTCCGGCTTGAGAAGACAGGATTGCAGGGTTAGCATGAAAGTCGATGCTCGCTGGCCAGCGTGTCATTCAATACTAGTAGTGTGAAATATGGATATTCAATCAGATGTCATTGCAATCCTGCAATCAAACCTGGGTATTCCAGCCGGAGCGATTCCCGCGCATCCAGACACCCGCATTCTGGGTGCGATTCCGGAAATGGATTCGATGTCTGTGGTCGGGATTTTGGCCAGCCTGGAAGAACAGTACGGCATCATCGTCGATGACGATGAAATCGACGCCGATGTTTTTGCCACTGTGGGTAGCTTGACTGCATTTGTGGAGTCCAAGCTCGGCTAGGCGATGAACCCCGGAGACTTCAGCATAAACGGCAGTTTTCTCGAGCATCGAGGCAGAAAGCTATTTTATCTTCTGTTGGAACCAGTCGCTGCCAGTGCGCAGGGTTCGATACTGTTCCTGCCCCCCTTCGCCGAGGAAATGAACAAGTCCCGCCATATTGTGGCCAGTCAAGCGCGTGAGTTTGCCGCTGCAGGCCACAGGGTGATGCTGCTCGATGTCACAGGTTGTGGCGATGCCGGCGGCGACTTTTCAGACGCCTCATGGCAGGTCTGGCTGGAGGATGCACTTTTTGCTGCCGATAAACTCGTCGCGATGGGAGCTGTGCCCCTGAATCTATGGGGACTGCGACTGGGTGCACTGCTGGCCTGTGAAGTGTCGCGACTGCGGTCAGATGTACAACAGCTGCTGCTCTGGCAGCCGGTGCTTAACGGTGAGCAACAGATTGACCAGTTTCTGCGCCTGAAGACAATGGTATCGGCCGTCAATGGCACCGTCAGTTTTGATCGCAAAACGCTGTGGAGCGAATTGCGAGCGGGGCGCTCGCTGGAAGTTGCCGGGTATGATCTTTCTTCCGCAATGGCTCTCGAATTGGCAAAAGTCCGGCTCAACGATCTCAACCCCGTTTGCCAGCAGGTACACTGGCTGGAGATCAGCGCACTGTCCGGCGACACGTTTCCGGTTGCCGCCCAGAGCGTTATTTCTCACTGGCAACAGCAGGGTGTCAATGTCGGCAAGCGCAGTATAGCGGGAGATCCTTTCTGGCGAACAGTCGATGCAGGTATCAATGCATCACTGCAACAATGCTCTTCCGATGTGTTGGCGCTGCAGTGACATCTTATAGCGAACAGGCAGTGGTCTTTGAGTGCGCAGGCGATCGCCTGGTGGGGATCACTGCGGTTCCAGAGGTGGCTGCGGACATCGGTGTGCTGATTCTCGTGGGTGGGCCGCAGTACCGCGTCGGAAGCCATCGACAGTTCACGCTGTTGGCAAGAAGCCTCGCCGAGGCGGGTTTTGCCTCACTGCGGTTTGATTACCGTGGTATGGGTGACAGTGAGGGCAAGAAGAGCGAGTTTGACGATACAGAGGACGATATTGCCGCCGCTATCGATGCCTTTATCCGAAGTGCGCCCGGCGTATCGAGGGTAGTATTGTGGGGGCTTTGTGATGCGGCCTCCAGCGCCCTGATTTTTGCGCACCGCCATCCCCGCGTGGCCGGCCTGATTCTGTTGAATCCATGGGTTCACAGCGGCAACTATTCACCACAGGTCAAGCTGGCGCATTATTATCGTCCTTCGCTGTCAACGCGAAACCAGTGGCGACGTTTGTTGTCCGGGCAAATAAAGCTGGTCCCGGCTTTTGCAGAATTGGCCAGAGACAGTGTGGCCTTACTTGGAAAGTCCTCGCATGGCCGTGGTTGGAAGAGTGCCACGCGTTCGTTTGTTGAGGTCATGCAGGAAGGTCTTGAGCAGTTTCAGCATCGGATCCTGATTGTACTGAGTGAGGCGGACCTGACAGCGCGGGAATTTTCGACACTGATTGCGCAGGACCCGGCCTGGAAACGCACAGTCGCAAAGCCAACAGTGAGCATTACTACACTGGCTGGGGCAGATCACACCTTCTCGCAGCGACCCTGGCAGGAAGAGGTTTCACGGATGACCATTGAGTGGGTGGCACAACAGTAAGATGAAACGCTTTTCCTCGCGGTGTCGCTACCGCGAATCGATCCCTGAGTGCCCCTGCATCCACAGTTCAAAGACGGTGAGAATCCACACCAGTTCGCCATAGTAGGCGGCGTGTTCGCTCTGGTGCATCTCTATCGCCTTGTCGATAAACGCAGGTTTGATCAAGCGCCTGTTCTTGAGTTTCAGCAAATTGTCATAGGCCAATTCACGCAGTGGTTGATAGTTTCGCATCCAGACACCGAAGGGGAGGCCAAAACCTTGCTTGGTCTTTTCTATGGTCTCCCGGGGCAACCAGCCTTTTAGCGACTCCTTATAGAAATGGCGCAAATCATTCCCTTTTATTTTCCAGGCGCTGGGTACCTCGCAGGAAAACTCCACCAGCTCGTCATCGAGCATGGGATAGACAACGTCCACACCGGCCAGCGCGCACATATGACTGACCTTGCGCAGGTCGTTATCTGCCAGAGTGATCTGCCAATCCAGATACAGCATTCTATTCAGGCTGGAGGCCGGTTCCGGCCGTTGATAAATCGAACGAAGAAGGTCAAGGGGCAGCGCTGTATCAACAGCTCGCAGGACCTCATCGGGGAATATTTCGGCGGCTGCATGACGGTGCAGGAAATTGTAGCTTTGCAGCCGATCCGGAAGCGGTGTATTGGCCTGCGCGATATAGCTCTGCGCTTTGGCTGCCAGCGGCACGCCGGATGGCATACCATTCACAAGCGGATCAATCAGGCCTTTGCGCAACAGTGCCGGAACTTTCGCATAGTATTCGAATACGCGCTGTTTCAGGTAGCGTTCGTTGCCGCCAAAAAACTCGTCGCCACCGTCCCCGGCTAGCAGTGTTTGCACACCGTCATCAGCGGCCATTTTGGCACAGAAATACGCCGGTAGAGCAGAGGAATTGCCAAAGGGCTCATCGTAGCTGGTGGCAATCGTGGGTAGAGCATCCACGACATCCTCGGGTGTGACATAGTATTCATTCAGTTCAACGCCAAAGTGCCTGGCGGTGATTCTGGCAAATGCCATTTCATCATAGCCCTCTGCAGCAAAGCCGATCGAGTAAGCGGTCGCCTGCCCCTCACGCAGTTCAGAAAACATACCGACAACAGTGGAACTGTCGAGTCCGCCGCTGAGAAACGCACCCACTTTTCCTGCCGACGGCAGGCAATTCTCGACAGACGACCTCAGCCTGGTGCGCAGTTGCTGCGCCAGCGCGTCGAAGGACTGCGTCTGCGTGGAGTCGGAGAATCGCGGGCACCAGTAGTTGACTCGCTGGGCTTTGCCGCCCCGATAGTCCAGGTAATGCGCAGCAGGTAGTTTGTGCAGATCGCGATAGACCGTACCCGGGCTCGGTACCATATGAAAGTACACGTAGTTGTATACGCCCTGTTCAAGCAGTTGCGGCTCGTCCTCGCTAGAGACCAGAGCTCCGCTGGCGAAACTGCCGAAGGCCAGTGCACCATCGCTTGCATGGTAGTACATCGAGTGTTGGCCGAGGCGGTCGATACCCAGTAGTACGCGATCTGCCGCGGTATCGATGACTGCACAACAAAACGAGCCCAAGAGTCGTGTGAAGATGCCCTCTGCGTACTGCTCATAACCTCTCGCCAGTGCCGCGCTATTGCCTTGAGCGAGTGCCACCCCGGTGAGTTCACTGTCGCGAAATCGGGGGTAGCCGGCAATGATGGCGACGCCACCGCCAGCAAGCGGATGAGTGCTGCCGGAGGTGGCAAGTGCAAAAGTGGGTGTGCTTTCTACTGTTACAGGAAGTGGAGACTGCAGCGCAGCGCGCATGGCGTCCACGCAGTCTGCAGCGCGGATTGAACTGCCGGGAGTGCAGTGCCGGCCGATGATACTGTGTCGCGTGAATCCATTTTCGACACGTTTGCTATTGTCGGAGCGTTGTTTCATTGCAGTGAACTCGTCCACCAGATTCCGGGCCTGTAATGCTACCATTTGGCCTGCACAAGGGTAAGCAGACGGGTTCACATCCTGGGCAATCCGGTTCCGCCGGCGACCGCTGTTCTGGTGTGGCGGCTGTGCTGCACCCCGTTCCTGCTGATATCCGGGGCGAATGTGACAGGCTTAATAAAATGCGGGTATTTAGGTGGTGTGATGGAGAGGAATCTGACACAGTAACTCCATAAAAAGGTTGCTCGGCGTGCGGACAGCTCAAACGTGCTTTTTAATTCTTACGAGTTCATTTTTCTCTTCTTTCCGCTGTGTGCACTCGGCTTCTTCCTCTGTGCCAGAGTTTTCACCCTTGATACTGCCCTGGGATTTCTGGTGTTCGCCTCGCTGGGCTTTTACGCTTACTGGAAGCCCGCCTATCTGATCCTGTTGCTGTTTTCCATCGCCTTCAATTTTGCCATAGGCCAGGTTCTGTCCAGGGATAACTACTGGCGAAGGCGCAGTGTTTTGATCTTCGGTATCAGTGTCAACCTGGCACTACTTGGATACTTCAAGTACGCCAATTTCTTCGTCGACAATGTCAACACCGTATTTGGCACACACTGGGATGTGGGTACTATATTTCTACCGCTGGCGATTTCATTTTTTACATTCCAGCAGATCTCTTACCTGGTGGATGCGTGGCAGGGCAAGACTCACGAGTATAATTTTCTGCATTACGCGTTGTTTGTCTGCTTTTTCCCGCAACTGATCGCGGGCCCGATCGTGCACCACCGGGCTATCATTCCACAGTTTATGAAGCCTGAAAACCTGACCCCGAGATGGTCCAATTTCGCCGTCGGTATCTCTATTTTCGCCATCGGACTGTTCAAAAAGACAGTGATTGCGGACAACCTTTCCGCCTACGTCGGGCCGGTCTATGACACCGGTACCGTCGGCGGTAACATCGATTTTTTCAGGGCCTGGGGAAGCTCGTTGGCCTATACGTTCCAGTTGTATTTTGATTTCTCCGGTTATTCCGATATGGCGATCGGTGCCGCACGGGTGTTCGGTGTGCGTTTGCCGGTAAACTTTTTCTCACCTTATAAATCGACCAGCATTATCGAATTCTGGCGACGCTGGCATATGACACTCTCGCAATTTCTGCGGGATTATCTGTACATCGCGCTCGGCGGGAATCGAAAGGGAAAGTATCGTCGCTACTTCAATCTGTTTCTGACGATGTTACTGGGAGGGCTCTGGCACGGTGCTGGTTGGCCATTTGTTGTCTGGGGCGGACTTCACGGAGGATACCTGATGGTCAATCACAGCTGGCGACACCTGATGTCCCGATTTGGCTGGAATCTTTCGGGGCATCCGGCTTACACGGTATTTGCCTGGTTGCTGACCTTTATTGCCGTGGTTTTTTCATGGGTATATTTTCGTGCCCCGACGCTGGAGCAGGGGAACCAGATCGCTATTGCCATGTTGGGGTTATCCGGATTTGAGATACCTGCAGGTATCCTGGCCAGGCTGGGTGATGTGGGGACGCAACTGGTGGCAATAGGATTCGTCCCTGTTCAGGGCGGTGGTACTATGATTGTGGGTAACTATCTCTGGGTGTTGGCGGTTGCTCCTGTCGCGCTGTTGCTGCCGAATGTCGCCCAGATATTCTCCCGGCACGAGCCGGTGCTGTACGAGAATGACAAGGCGTTCCGCACGCTCCGCTCCAGTAACCTGCTGAGTTGGGACTACAGTACCCGGTGGGCGGTGGCGATAGCGCTCGCGGGTGTGGCCGGTATTTTGACGCTGCAGCAAGTGTCTGAATTTCTGTACTTCCAGTTCTGATATGACGGCGAAATCTTACCTACTGCGCATATTGATCTTCGGGCTGCTGGCCTGTTGTGCTGTAGTCGGTATCAATTACGTGGCCGATCCCTACGGCATCACGGGTATGCAGCGCGTCCCCGGCTTTAACGAACACAAGATTGAGATCAACGAGCATACCCGGGTGCTGAAAAAATACCAGCCACTGTTGCGGGAACACAGTGCACTGGTGGTCGGGAACTCCCGTGTCGAATTGGGTATTGCGCCTGCACATGCCTGTTTTCGCGGCGCGGGAATGCAGCTATACAACCTCGGGATGCCTGGCGCCGAAGTAGAGACGCAACTCGCGTACGCGTTGAACCTGTTGTATCAGCAACCGGTGAAGACGGTGTTCCTGAGCCTCGATTTCACCGATTTTATCTCCACCAGTACGCTGCCACGCGACGGCGATTCCGCGCTTGACCGCGCGATGGCAGGATTCAGGTTCACGGCAGCGGGCGAGCAGAACCCCGACTATTACCAAAGCGTTCTGCGCGACTACTTCAAATCGCTGTTCTCGCTGGATGCGCTGGTGGCATCTGTCAGGACCATTGCCCTGCAGAGCGATACCTCCGCGGATCGCGATGACGCCGGTTTTAACCCCTCTAGAGATTTTGCCGAGGCGGTGCGAATTGAAGGGCCGCATGCCCTGTTCGCGCAGAAAATGGATAACCTGACAGCGAAATACAACCGTCCTTGGTATCTGCGGGACTCACAGGGGCAGTTGAATCCTGCGTTTGCGACCTTGGGGCACTTTCTCGATATCGCGACGGCGCGCGGCGTAAAAGTGTATTTGTTTACCAATCCGTTCCACGAGAGCTTCTGGGACTTATTGCGCGATCAGGGGCATATGGCCGCCTATGGCGACTGGATGCGCTCGGTTGAGGCGCTGGTGGGCAGGTATCCCCCGGGTACGGTTGAGCTTTGGGATTTTTCAGTGGACTCTGCGTATATACACGAGAGTGTGCCCGCTGCGGGCGTCAAGTCCGGCGCCCTGCAGTGGTTCTGGGAGCCGGCGCATTATCGACGTGAGTTGGGTGACCTGATGGTCAATGCGATGTTGTCGGACAGTTGCGGTACCGATGTCGCGTTTGGTCGCAAGCTTTACTAGCGGTTACTGCGATCCCTGGCAAGCAGTGACTCAACCTCCGGCAGTATTGCGGAGGGTTCAATTTTTCTACCCAGAATCCCCACGGCAATCCCCGCTTGAGCATCCTTGTCCGTGTCTCCCAGCATAAAGCTGCGAGACATCACAGGGTGCCAGTGTTCGATCAGGCTGACCAACATACCGGTTTCGGGTTTGCGGCAGTCGCACGCTCCTGACAGGCCCGGTACCGTGCCCTCGGGGTGGTGCGGGCAGTAGCGAATGTCATCGATATGCGCTCCCACTTCAGACAACTCGTCCGCCATCCACTGGTGCAGTGTGTCGACGGCAGTGGCGTCGTAGTAACCGCGAGCAATGCCGGCCTGGTTGGTCACAATGAATACCAGGTATCCAGCATCGTTGAGGCGTTTGATCGCGGTTTTTGCGCCGTCAATCCACCTGAAGTCTTCAATTTTGTGCGTGTAACCGTCATCGTGGTTTAACGTGCCATCCCGGTCCAGAAATGCGGCGGGTTTTCGGAGGTTCTCCGACAACTGCGTTCTGGCGGCTTCCAGGTCCTCGGGAATGCCGATATCGATAAAAAACCCACGGTAGGGGCGACCGATCATGCGCCCCTCCCGCACCAGCGTGGGAAAGACGTCCTGTTCCAGCGAGCAGGGGCTGTCCCCAATAGCATCCAGCATCGATGATCTCAGCCAGTACACGCCGCTGTTTATCAAACCAGACTTTGGCTCAGAGGGCTTTTCCCTGAAGGCGCTGATGCGCGGGCCATCGAGTTCAACAAACCCGTAGCGCGTGGCGTTTTCAACCGCAAGCAAAGCGACACGGCAGAGCCAGTCTTCAGGCTCATCTTCGCGGCTGCAGTTGCACAGATCGAGGTAATTGAAATCAAAGATGGAATCGCCGTTGAGCAGCAAAAACTCGTCATGTAGATGCTCGCGTGCGTATTTCAGCGCGCCGCCGGTGCCCATGGGAGAGGGCTCGACAACCACCTTGATGCTGGCCTGCAGATCCCGTGCAAACGGCGAGTTTGTTCCATATTTTTCGCGCACCAGCCCGGACTGGTAACCTGCCAGTAACACAAACTCTGTAAAACCAAAGCGGCGCAGGTTGAGCATGACGTGCTCTACGAAAGGTTGTCCACACACGTCCAGTAATGGCTTGGGCGTATTGCGTACGGCGTCACCCAGACGGGTACCCTTGCCCCCGATGAGAATGGCGGCTTGTTTCACAATTTTCATAAAAATATGTTTTCCGCAGGCCTGTAAGCGCTTTATCTATGCCTGTTCGCCCATTAGTATCTGAGGGCCAATATAACTGTGCCCTTATGACGGGGCAAGGGTACACCTTGCTGCAGTTGATCTGAAAAGAAACACAATGAAAAAATTGCTGTACCTGGTTCACCGATTGCCTTTTCCACCCAACAAGGGCGACAAGATTTCCTCGAATAACATGCTCAACTACTTTTCGGGACGTTGGCGCGTGCATTTGGGTACCTTCGTCGATGACCCTGAAGACTGGCAGTATGTAAATGTTGTCAAGGAAAAGTGTGAAGATAGTTGTATTGTTGATTTGCCCAGGCACAGGCGGGTAACTGGAAGTCTTGCGGGGTTGCTCACGGGGCAGGCACTGAGCCTGAGTTACTACGGCAATGCGGAGCTGCAAGCGTGGGTGCGCGCCAGTATCGAGCGCGAATGTCCCGATGCGGTTTTGATCTTCAGTGGTGTCATGGGGCGATTTGTCAAGGGACTGCTGCCGGCACATGTACCGGTGGTTTTTGATGCCGAGGATGTCGACAGCGAAAAATGGCGGAGTTACGCACAGGCAAAGCAGTGGCCGTTATCGTGGCTCTACCAGCGGGAGGCCGATAAATTGCTGGTCTACGAGCGTGAAATGGCGGCCTCGACGCATGTCAGTATTTTTGTCTCTCCGCAAGAGGCGGCATTGTTCAAGCAGTTGGCTCCCGAAAGTGCCGAGAAAGTGCACTATCGTACGCAAGGTGTGGACAGCACTTATTTCGATCCGGCGCTGTCCTATGAGAATCCCTACCAACCCGGGCAGAAAGTCCTGGTGTTTACCGGAGCGATGGACTATTGGCCGAATGTCGAGGCGGTAAAGTGGTTTTGTGAGCACGCGCTGCGGGCCGTGCGTGAAAGCGAGCCCGATTTTCTGTTTTGTATCGTCGGCATGAAACCCTCCGACGAGGTGTTGCAACTGGGCAAGCTGGACGGTGTGCGCGTGACAGGTGGTGTGCCGGATGTTCGCCCCTATCTTCACCACGCGCTGGCTGCCTGCCTGCCGTTGCAGATCGCACGGGGCATTCAGAACAAGGCGCTGGAAGCGATGTCGATGACCTTGCCTGTGCTGGCGACGCAGGATGCGCTGCTTGGCATCGTCGATTATCCAGAGGTGCTGTCCATTGTGGCAAATGATCCTGCGGCAATGATTGCTGCAGCGCTGGAACTGCTGGCCGCGCCGCGGCAGATAAACACTGCGGGGCGTGCCTGCGTGCTGGAGCACTATAACTGGGATACCAATTTGCGGCGTATGGAAGGGTTTTTGATCAGCGATGAGGGTGTTCAGTAATGCATGTACTGCACGTACTCGATCACTCTATTCCACTGCAAAGTGGCTATACCTTTCGTACCCGCGCCATCCTGAAGGAACAGCGCGCGCTCGGTTGGAAGACGTCGCAGGTGACAGGGCCCAAACACAATCCCGGAAAGGCGATTGCGCCCATCGAAAGTGTGGATGGATTCGATTTCTATCGCTGCCAGGGCTCCGACAGCCTGTTTGAACGCTTGCCGGTGATCGGGCAGTGGGCTGTGATCAGTTTGCTGACGAAGCGGCTGATTGAGGTGGCACGCAGGGAAAAACCCGACGTGATTCACGCGCACTCCCCGGCATTGAACGGGGTGGCCGCGATCAGGGCGGGCAGGGCGCTGGGCATCCCGGTGGTGTATGAGGTTCGCGGTTTCTGGGAAGACGCAGCGGTCAGTCACGGCACCAGCAGTGAGGGTGGGTTGCGTTATCGACTCACCAGGGCAATGGAAACCTGGGTGCTGAAACGCGTCGATGCGGTAACCTGTATCTGTGAGGGTATCCGCCAGGACCTGATAGAGCGAGGTATTGCCGCTGATAAAATCACGATCGTTCCCAACGCCGTGGATGCCAGCCGCTTTCAACCCGTAGGAGCCCGCGATACTGAGATTGAGGAGCGTCTGCAATTGGCCGGAAAGAAAGTTGTTGCCTTTATCGGCTCGTTCTACGCCTACGAGGGGCTGGATCTGCTGGTGGCGGCGATGCCCCGAATTCTGGCAGTGCGACCGGATACCCGATTGCTGCTGGTTGGCGGCGGGCAGGTCGCGGATGAGGTTGAACAACAGGTGGTGCAGCTTGGATTGCAGGATGCCGTGATAATGACGGGCCGGGTGCCGTACGAGGAGGTCGATGGCTACTACTCGGTCACTGATGTACTGGTCTACCCGCGTAAATCGATGCGGCTCACGGATCTGGTAACTCCGCTCAAACCGCTGGAGGCCATGGCACAGAAGAGTATGTTCCTGGCGTCCGATGTGGGAGGCCACAGGGAACTCGTGCGCGACGGGATAACGGGCACCCTGTTCAAGGCCGATGATATCGAAGATCTGGTGGATTCGCTCCTGGCGCTACTCGATCAGGAAGAACGCTGGCCGCTGATTCGACAAGCGGGCCGGGATTTTGTGGAAAATGAACGCAACTGGGTGAACAGTGTGGCGAATTTAAAACCGGTCTATCGGCGCCTGGTGCCGGGAGGGTTTCAGTAATGCTGATCAGGGCAAAAGCACCGCTCAGGCTTGGCCTGGCGGGCGGCGGCAGCGATGTGGCACCGTACTGTGATCTCTACGGTGGCGCAGTGCTGAACGCATCGATCAACCTGAGTTCGTATTGTACGATAGAACCCTGTGATGACGGCACCGTGACGTTTGTAGCCACCGATCGCGAGGAAGTCTTCAGTGCCCCCTGTGCGACAGAATATGCCTACGATGGGCTGCTGGACTTGCACAAGGGTGTCTACAACCGCATTGTTCGCGACTTCAATAACGGTGAACCGCTGTCGCTGAAGATCAGCACGCATTCCGATGCCCCGGCGGGCTCTGGCCTGGGGTCATCGTCCACCATGGTCGTTGCGATTTTGACGGCGTTTGCGGAGCTGTTGCACTTGCCGCTCGGTGAATACGATGTCGCTCACCTGGCCTTCGAGATTGAGCGTATGGATATTGGCCTCAGAGGCGGCGCGCAGGACCAGTACGCGGCCACGTTCGGCGGTGTCAATTTCATGGAGTTCCACGAGCAAAATCGTGTGACAGTGAATCCGCTGCGCATCAAGAAGTGGATTCTGAGCGAGCTTGAGGCATCCACGGTCCTGTATTACACCGGTGTCTCCCGCTCTTCCGACATGATTATTGCCCAGCAGATTGAGAGCTTTAAGTCAGGGCAGGGCAAGTCGGTAGAGGCGGTTCACCAGCTCAAGCAGGACGCGAGTGCAATGAAAGACGCGTTGTTGCGCGGGAATATTCGTCGTTTTGGCGAAATTCTCGGCCGTAGCTGGGAGGCCAAGCGACATCTGGCTGATAAGATCAGCAACCCCCAGATTGAAGAAGTAATGAATGTTGCCCTGCAGGCAGGGGCCTGGGCCGGTAAGGTTTCCGGAGCTGGCGGCGGTGGTTTTATCATGTTTATTGTCGATCCGGTTGAGCGAGTGCAATTGATCAGGACCCTGAATCAACAGGACGGCGATGTCGTTCCGTTTCAATTTGAATCACATGGAGCTTGCGCATGGAACGTCCCGACCTGAGTTACGTTGTCAATGAATTCCAGCAATCTGTGGCCGTAAAGCAACGGATTCTGGAAGACAGTGCATTTATGCAGCAGATTACGGACATGGGTCACCTGCTTATTGACCGCTATGAGGCGGGCAATAAACTACTGGTGGCGGGCAACGGTGGCAGTGCGGCCGATGCACAGCACATCGCCGCGGAATTTGTCAGCCGCTTCAATTTTGATCGTCCCGGCCTGCCGGCGCTGGCTCTGACCACAGACACTTCCATTCTTACCGCTGTTGGTAACGACTACGGTTACGACCAGTTGTTTCGTCGCCAGCTTGAGGCCAATGGACAGGCCGGTGATGTCTTCCTCGGTATCTCAACCTCTGGAAACAGCCCCAATATACTGATGGCACTGGAAGCGGCGCGTCTCAAAGGCATCACCACGATCGGGCTGACCGGGGAGAGCGGCGGCAAGATGCGCGAGCTCTGCGATCACTGTCTGTGCGTGCCCAGTGGTGATACGCCGCGCATCCAGGAGGCGCATATCGTGATAGGGCACACGCTCTGTGCAATGGTTGAGTTGGCACTGTTTGATGATCCGCGTTAGCGGGCAAGCGTGGAATAACGCGTTATTCGCTGCAAATAGTTATGTTGCGCTCTCCCTTGGGGGAGGAGTAAGGTGTTGGTTCATATCCGGCTCCTTCCGGGGTGGAGGCGAGAATGCCACTTGCTTTGCTCGTGATTGCGATGACGCTGGGCTTGATCGTCCTGTTCAGCTTGCGCCAGGCAAGAGCCGCGCTTGTAAAAAATCGAAGAACAGACCGAAGAAGAGTGCCAGGCGCTGCGCACCCATTCCACGCCGTGTCGATTGAGCCTGCGCACATCAGCTGTGTCGCCGTGAGACTGGCCGGGTCGCAGCGCTTTTTGAGCGAGGAAGCTCCCGCCCTGCCGTTGGCAGAATGTACTGAGGCAGAGTGTGAATGCCGGTATGTGCATCATTCAGACCGGCGCAGTGGTGCCCGGGATCGCCGTCTCGGTCCGGTAGAGGAATCCGACGAATCAGAATTTTGGAGTTTGCGCAATCGCCGAAGTTTCCTGGTGCGACGTCTGGCAGAGAAATAAAGTATAAAGTCTATCTCTGATTTCACCGCGTAATATTTTATGATCTACTGTTTGGTCTTTCGTGCAAGTGCGATTTTTCCGTGTTGAGATGTCTTAAACGATTTCCGTGGACGCTGGCGCTGTGAGTGTACGCCGGTCCGTCACTATTTTCTTTAGCGCAAAGTACGTAGAGCTGGTTCTGGGCCTGATAGCCAGCCTGATACTGGCGCGCCTGCTCACGCCCGAGGAATTCGGGATCTACAGTATTGCCGCTTCCGTTGTCATCATTGGCTATCTGTTACGGAATTTCGGCGTCGGGCAGTATATTGTCCAGGTCGAAGAGCTGAACGACGGCATCCTGAGATCGGCATTTACCGTAACGCTGGCGATTTCCTGGAGCATCGGCCTGCTGCTGCTGTTGGGCGCTCCCCTGCTGGGTGATTACTACGAGAACGCCGGTATCACGACGGTGTTGCGCTTTCTCTCGTTGAATTTTCTGTTATTGCCATTCGGCTCCATCGCCGATGCGGTTTTGCGGCGCAATATGGCTTTCGACAAACTCGCTGTGATCAATGTCAGTGCCGCGTTTACCACGCTGGTGGTCGGCACCACAGCCGCCTATCTGGGTGCCAGCTATCTATCCATAGCCTGGGCCAGCAATGCCTCCACTATTGTCTCTATTCTGTTGACGCTGTATTTCCGGCCTGCTGGTCTTCCCTGGTCCCCGGGAGTCAGCCATCTGAGGGAGGTGTGGAAGTTTGGTCTCAAGGTGGGGATGATGGACCTGTGCAACAGGGGTAGTGATGCGGCCACGGAGCTTATCATCGGGCGAGTACAAGGCTTGTTCAGCCTGGGGATATACTCGCGCGCTTACGGTACGTTCTGGTTGTTCGAGTACGCCTTCACACAGGGTATCCGGCCCGTCATCCTGCCGTATTTATCCAAGGCAAAGCACGAGCAGGCCGATCTCGGTGAACTTTATATTGGTATCGTAAATCTCACCTCGATCTTCCTGATTCCATTCTTTGTGTTTCTGGGCCTGAACGCTTCCGACATTATCCATGTGATGTACGGCGACCAGTGGACAGAAGCCGCCCCGGTACTACAGGTGCTGTGTATTGCCGGGCTGTTTTTTGCTCCCACGATATTTTTTGAACAGCTGATGATCGCCCAGGGCCGGCCCGGACAGGGGTTGCGATACATTGTTATCTCACAGGTGCTGCGCGTGCTCGCGTTACTGGCACTGGTCGGGATCAGTCTGCAGGCGGCGGCGGTGGCATTGATCTTCTGGG
>TARA_R110002073_G_scaffold62500_2_pt1 | contig 18721 bp, 6 predicted proteins | sample TARA_R110002073 | Tara Oceans TARA_R110002073 (sample SAMEA4397174) | marine metagenome | biome: Polar Biome; feature: [DCM] deep chlorophyll maximum layer (ENVO:01000326); material: water (ENVO:00002006), including particulate matter (ENVO:01000060) such as... | depth 40 m
AGTTGGACCTACCCATATCTTAGTATATGTTGTAGTATAATCTTTTACGTAATCTTTTGCATAGGATTCAACATATATTTTATCATAATCTTTTTCCCAAATCTTTGTATAATCTTTTGACCAAATTTTAGTATAAGTTTTTACATAATCTTTATCATAATTTTTAGTCCAAATTTTTGTATACGTTGCATCAAATGAACCTTCATATATTTTTGTATATGTCTTAGTCCAGATCTTAGTATAGTCTGCATCATAATCTTTAGACCATATCTTAGTATATGTTTTCACATAATTTTTAAGATAGTCGGTTGAATAGTCTTTAGACCATATCTTAGTATATGTTTTCACATAATTTTTAAGATAGTCTTTTACATAATCTTTTTCATATAACTTAGCATAACCAGCAACACCATAGTTACCTATACCTGTATATGTTTGTGCATAATTTACATCACCTACCCAAGGATATATACCTGTAAAGGATCTGTTACCAACAAACGTTGCTGTATAGGCTTTTGTAAAATTGATATCTCCTGTGTAAGTAATTGCTATACGATAGGCTTTTACATAATCTTCAAGACCAACATAAACTTTTGTATAGTTTGCTGTGTAACTTATAGCACCAGTATAAGTAGCTCTACCTTCATAAACTTTTGTAAAGTCAACCGAACCATCCCAGATTCTACTAAACTCAGTACTTGTCCATGCTTTAGAATATACTTTAGTATAATCAGCACTGTAATCTTTAATATAACTTTTAGTATAAACACCAGACCATATTGTTGTATAATCTGCTTGGTAATCTTTAGTATAAGTTTTTACATAGTTGTCACCTAAGCCATCTACATAATCTTTATTATAATCTTTGGACCATAATTTAGTATATACAGTAGTGTAATCTCCTGTGTAATCTTTATCATAATTTTTGGCATAAGCCTTAGTCCAAATTTTAGTATACTCAGTACTATAAGAAGCTGCTGTTAAACCTTCCCACACTTTATTATATTCTACTACACCTAAATAATGTTTAGTCCAAGCTCCAGTACCAACATACACACCAATATAATCTTTACTATAACTTTGTACACCAGTATAGTATATCAAACCTACATAATTTTTATTATAGTTTAATAATCCTACATAGACTTTGTTATAATCTGTGCCACCAACATTAGTATATGTTTTTGTGTAGGAAGCATTACCTTCATAGGCTTTTGTATAAGGTTTTGTTGTTCCAAGATAGTTAGTATCAAATGCTTCTGCACCAGTAAAGTTAGCTTCTGTTTGATAAACTTTTGTATATGTTCCTTCATAAGGTACTGTACCTGTGTAATCTTTTGCGTAACCTAATTCAGGACCAGCATAAACACCTTGCCATACTTTACTGTATGCTTTTTCATAAGAGTTCCATGCCTTAATATACTGTGCTGTATAGTCTCCTGTAAAGTTAATATCACCAGCATATGCTACTGCATAGTCTGTAAGACCTTGATATATTTTAACAAAGTTAACTGACCCAACATAAATTTTAGTATAATTTTGTACATCTTTTACATACGCATGTGACCACTCTGTGCTGTAAACAGCTGTGTATTCTCTAGTGTATCCTTTAATATAAACTGTGGTGTAATCTTTATCATAATTTTTTGCATAAGCCTTAGTCCAAATTTTTGTATAGTCAGCACCATACGCTTTAGCATAAACTTTTTCATATGTACCAGTCCACGCACCCACATATATTTTTGTATAACTTTTAACATAATTTTTATCATATACTTTAGTATAATCTTTAACATAATTTTTATACCACGTTTTAAGATAATCTGCACTATAATCTTTGTTCCAAATTTTAGTATATTGTGCTGTCCAACCACCAACATATAATATAGTATAGTCTCTAGCATAATTAGCACCACCGTATACTTTTGTATATACTTTTGTGAATGCTCCTTGCCATACTTTTGTATATACAGCAGTATAAGATTTAGTCCAAATTTTTGTATATAATTTATTATATTCTTTTATATAATCTTTTGACCAAATTTTTGTATAGGATTTCACATAATCTTTTTCCCATACTTTTGTATAGTCTTTAGCATATGCTGTACCATCATAAGCCTTAGTATAATCTTTAGACCATAATTTAGTATAAACTGTTGTATAATCTTTATTGTAATCTTTAGTATAAGTTTTAGTCCAAATTTTTGTATAATCTTTTGACCATACTTTAGTCCATATTTTTGTATAGTCTGCACCAAAGTTAAGAATAGTACCTGACATAAAGTTAACAACTGCATTATAATCCACAGACCAAATTTTTGTATAGTTAGCATTGCCTTCATAGGCTTTATTATAATTAATAAATGTTGCTACATAATCTACTGAATAATCTTTATCATAATTTTTTGTATATATTTTAGTGTAGTCTATACTATATGCTTTTGTATATGTTTTAACATAATCAGTTTCATATGCTTTAGTCCATATCTTAGTCCAAATTTTTGTAAAGTTTTTAGCATAAGAAGGTGACCATGCGCCAACATATATTTTTGTATATGCTTTACTATAATCTTTTTCATAGTTTGCTGTGAAAGATCCTTCATAATTTACTGCGTAATCTTTAGTCCAGATCTTAGTATATGCTTTTGTATAATCTTTTGAATATATTTTAGTCCATTCACTTGTGTAATCTTTTTCCCATATTTTAGAATAAACTTTATCCCAATTCTTAGACCAAATTTTTGTATATACTTTAGCATAGTCTTTACTATAATCTTTTGCAAAGTCCCCAACATATATCTTAGTGTAATCTTTAGTATATGTTTTAACGTAAACTTTTTCATATGTAACAGTAAACACATCACCATTACCATCAGCATATGCTTTTGTATAACCTTTTGTGTAATCTTTATTGTAATCTTTTGACCATATTTTAGTATAGTCTGCACCAGTGTAAACCTTAGTCCATATCTTATTATAGACTTTTGTATAATCTACAGTGTAATCTGTAGCCCATATTTTAGTATAGTCAGCTGTGTATGTTTTTGTATAAACACCTGTCCATACTTTAGTATAATCTTTTGCATATATTTTTTCATAATCAGTAGAATAATCTTTAGACCATATTTTTGTATAGTCACCTAACCATGCTTTTGCATAATTTTTAATATAACCTTTAGACCATTCTTTACTATAATCTGACGCATAAGCTGTTGAACTCTCATACTCTTTAGTATAAGTTGTTGTATAATCTGTGCTGTAATCTTTTTCCCATATCTTAGTATATGTTTTATTATAATCTTCAGCATAATCTTTAGTCCAAATTTTTGTATAATCTTTTTCATAAGACTTAGTCCATATTTTAGTATATGTTCCTTCACCAGAAAAATCTATGGCTCTTGTATATATTTTAGTATAGGTATCTCCAGTAAAGAAGCCTTCACTAACGTATGCTACTGCACCTAAAAATGATACAGGACCAGCATAAAGTTTATTATAATCTACTAGACCTATACCATAAGCACCACCAGCACCAGAAAACGCACCTGTAGTCCATGGTTGAATAAATGTTACATAACTTTTAACATAAGTTTTAACATAAATTTTTGTGTAGTCTGCAGAGTAATCTTTAACATAATCTTTATTATACGTAGCATCAAATGATCCTTCGTATATCTTATCATATGATTTAACGTAATTTTTTTCCCATAGCTTAGTATAGTCTTTACTATATGCTTTAACATAATTTTTATTATAATCTGTAGTGTAATCTTTTACGTAATCTTTTTCCCATATTTTTGTATAGGTAGTAGTATATGTCTTAACATAATTTCTTAGGAAGTTGGAATCAAAAGAACCTTCATATATTTTATCATAGGCTTTAGTCCATATTTTAGTATAGACAGCATCATAGTCCCTATCATAATTTTTTGTATATACACCTACATAAGAACCAACCCATACCTTAGCATAGATTTTAGTATAGCCTGTTGTATCAGATCCAGATGCAAACCCACCATAGTAAGTTGGACCTGTCCATATCTTAGTATAGTCAGCACCAAATGATCCATCAAAAGAACCTTCATAATCCTTGTCATAATTTTTAGTCCAGATCTTAGTATAAGTCTTAACATAATCTTTTTCCCATAACTTAGTATACTCACCTACAAAAGAACCAGTATAGTCTTTTATATAATCCTTTTGCCAAATTTTAGTATATTCAGTACTGTATGTTTTAACATAGTTCTTAGACCAAATTTTTGTATAAGTCTTAACATAATCTTTTTCCCAAAGTTTTGTATATACTTTGTCATAGCCTTTGACATAATCTTTATCCCAGAGCTTTGTATACTCTCCTAGCCAAACTTTAGCATAAGCCTTAACATAATTTTTAGACCAAAGTTTAGTCCATATTTTTGTATAGTCTTTACTATATTCTTTTTCATATACTGTTTCAAATTGAGCAAGATACTCAGCCACATCAGTAAATCCAGTATCACCTATCCAATGTTTTGTAAAATTGGCTGTAGTAGGACCGGACCATATTTTAGTATAAATTTTTACATATGGTACTTCAGTAGTATATGCTTTGACAAATGAGTGATCAATAACAGAAGTATCTTTAAGATAATTGCCTGTGTAGCCACCAAATGTACCTTCGTATGCTCTACTAAAAGATACTTGTGGAGTATGCGCAGTGGCGCTTTGATAAGACCTAGTAAAGGTCTGATAAGCTCCTATAAAGGATGTTGCATACTGTCTAGTGGCCATTGTCTAATTTATCCCACTAACTATATGTCTGATAATGTATGTCCCCATCAGCTCCACCAGATGGTGCACCTGTACTGATAGTAACAGAATATGCTGCATCTTGTGAACCATCAAAGGTTCTCTTTGTAAATTGTGTGGTTAAATCGTTGTTGGCTGATACAGTAGCTAACCCTTTAGTATCTACAGTAAGCGTAACACCATTAGCACCAGAACCATAAGTTCCATTTACTCCTGATATTGTTGGTAGAACTGCTGATTGTATGTTTGCTGTGCTGTTAACAATCTGTACATTATTTACCTTGAGTGCGCCCATCTACTATCTCCTTTAAGTCGTCGACTTCTTGTTTTAAATTTTTGACTGCATCTATAAGCAAAGGAATTAGAGATTGGTATTTGACAGATAACTTTCCATCATCTCTTTCATTTACGAGATAAGGAAGAACTTGTTGCACTTCTTGAGCAATAACACCAATATCAGTTTGACCGTCTCTATGATCGTTCGCATCCCATTCAAATAAATAACCATTTATTTGTTGAATTATTTCCCATGTATCAGGAATAGTTCTTACATTAATTTTTAAAGTTTGATCAGATGTATAACTGGCTTCAACGTCACCAAAAGCTCTTAGGTTATTTGCATATACATTACCCCACGCCTTTGTTGTTGTACCCAAATCTAATGTTAAGTTAGCAGCTGGATGTGTTGCTGAACCAATAATTAAATTAGCTGAAGCTGATGTTGTACCACCTCTTAACTGTGTGTTAGCTACTAGATAGTTACTTGAGAAGTATCCATTAACATGACCATTACCAGTTGTCTCAGCATGATTAGTACCACTTGGTTGAGCAACAGCTGCAGTAGTTATAACAACAGTACTTAAATCATATGTAATACGGTTGGTTAAATCTACCCACTCACTAAACGTATCAGTTGTAGGTGCTACGTTTGCTCCTGTATATGTTGTTTTAGCCATTGGACCCTCTTATGATACTATGTAGCATCTGTTTAATTTCGTGCATGTCTTGTTTCAAATTACTTACGTCTTGTACTAAATCATTAGCCTTTTTATCTTGTTCTCTTTTTGCTTTGTACATATTGAATGCATTCTTGTCAGTATTTATAACTGCACGAGAATTAGTATCTCTAACAAGATGTTTTTCTTCTGTTGCTACTCTTGCCATATTATATACTCAATGCTATTGCTCTGAAATCTTTAATAGCTGGAGCTGTAGCAGAACTATCTGAAAGTAAGACTATCTTAATTGCAAACATTTTGTAAGTATTAAATTTAGATCCATTACTATTAAAGTATGTTACTACTGAACCATTTTGAGGATCTTTAAATGCTGTCTGTGGAAGTGTAACTGTTGATACATCTGCTCCAACATTATTTGCAAATTGTATTGCTTCATCTAATACAATTGTTGTAGTACTTGCAGATTTTACTGTAGCTATTTGATAGTCAGTATCAGAATCACCGTTGGTCACTTTAACTAATGTACCTGCTGTTAATGTACTTGCTTTATTACTTGCTGTAGTAATAGTTGTATTACCAAATGTCTTAGCTTTCTCAACAAATACTGTTGCAGGTGTTTTAGGTATTTGGTATTGATACTCTCTGTAATCTAATCTATTATCATCATTACTAAAATGATCAGGTCCTATTAAATCCAGCTCAGTCCAATGTCTATCATAGAATGTATTATTATCTTCTTCGTTTAAAATTTTACCATACACTTTAATGTTACAATTGTCTTTACCAGGTTTAAATGCTGTTACATACACTCTTAAATCTTCTGCATCTAATCCATCATCTAATGTTACGGTCTTAGAAACATAACTACAAGTAGCATTACCTTGACCTGTAATGTGTTCATTAGTAGCATCATTGTTAATTTGATTCTCGTATATGTTAAATCCTAATGTTTGTGAATCTATTACAGGAGAGATTCTTGTATTATTAGTACTCATTTTAAAGTAAGTTTTAAAGTTACCAGTTAAATCATTACTCTTACTTTTAATAACTGCTACCTCTTTCATGTGGAATCTATCATTAGTTTTAATTTGTGTATTACCAATATCACCAGATGCTGTGTTAGCGTGTATAAACATTTGTACATCTGTGGAAGATGGGTTGGATTTGTATAATACAGGTTCTAAATAATTTACTGTTTTATTATCAATACTGCCTATTGTAGCATTAGCACCAGACTCTGCACCTACTATGGATGCAGCAGCTGCAAATTTAAATGTTGCACTTGATGCTGTAGAATCTTCTATATGCATATCTCTATCTGAGCTATCATAATAATATACTACACCTGTTGGTGTTTTACTAACAGCTATACCAGTTGTATTAGCTATTAATGGAAATCCTTTTAAAATAATTTGTGAGGAGTTTGTTACACTATCAATTTCTACTATATCTTGAGCAGTTGTATTTGAAAATGTAAGGAAGTCTCCTGCTGCATATTCAGTATTAAATGCTGTACCAGTACCAGTCACTATTGTATTAGATGTAGACATGGTAGCTGTACCAGTTGTTTGTGCTGTAGCATTAACTTGGAATACCATCTCTCCTTGTTTGAAATTACCATTAATATCTGTAAGTGATAAATATTCATTAGCTTTATTAAAGAATGTTACTACACCTGCATTTGCATTGTCAGTACTAAATCCAGCTCTATATAAAGTAAATTTAATATCTTCATCAATCATTGGTACCCAAGCACGATTGTTTGTTGACATAAACATGCTACCATTAAATTGATCAGAGTAAACAGGTTGGCTTGTGGCCACATCTGATCCACCAGTTTTAGATAACCACACTTGATAATCAGGACTATTACCATCAGGTATTATTGCAAAACAATATTCCTCAGTAGTAGAAAGGAATACAGGTCCATCAAAAACTACTACTGTTGCTGTTGAACCATCTGTACTTGTATTAACTTGGGAAGCTGTTAAATGTTTTCTACCAAAAGTTATTAGGTCTGGCGCTGGAACACCATTAACTGTTTTTCTAATTTCTATTGTTACACCAAGTGAAGGATCTTTAGATGCAAAAAATAAATCCATTGATGTCATTTGAATACCAGCTGTCTGTTCAAGATCAGGATTACCTATTGTAAATGTCTGAGCCATTGGATCAATATTCCATGATCTTGACCATCTTGTTAATACTGTTCTAGTTGAAATTTCTTGTACTGTGTTTAATGATATAGTAGGAGCTCGAGTACTCATGTTTATGCTACCTGTTTCTACACCAAAGTTATATGCATTAAAAGGTTCATCTGCTAATGATACTGCATTATTGGCTAACTCTGAATAGGTGGCATTATCAGCTAATATTACATGTCTTTCCCCAACATAAAATTCTCCTTGAGGTATATGCAGAACACCAAACAATTCTCCACTTGCATCAGTGATAAGACTAGAGCCATAACTACCAGCAGCATAAATTGTACTTCTACTATGTGATGTTGTATTTGTAGATAAAGCTGGTCTTGTATTAGCATCCATGTTTACACCATCAAAATATAAATAGTGTCTTGTATTTGGTCTTAGACCCCATGCATGGAAATGAATCATTTGTTCTCTTATGAATGGTCTCATTCTTACATCTGTTACAAACTCTCCAACTCTTGTTGTTGTAGTAGTACTGTCATTTCTAAAAAGACGTCTTGTTAATTGTTCAGTTACATCTATAGAATTTGTTCCTGTTTGAGAAACATTTCTCCCATTGGAATTTGTAACTACATCAAATGTCCTTGCGTTTGTTTCGCTTATTAATGTCCTATCAATTTCTGTTAATGCTTCAATTGAATTCAAACCCTCTATAAGTGCATCAAACGGTGTAGCCATATCTATATCTAAAGTTAATGCTAAATCAGGATTGTTTCTTGTTTCTGTAAAGCCATCATAATTAGGGAGCAGTGCTAACCTACCATTAAATTGCCAATTACCTTGAGTTACTGCTCGAGCAACTGTGGCAAATCTTTGGCTGATAAATGGTACAGCGGTATAAGGATGTGTAACAGCATCACCTGTAATTGCTGTATTACTATGGCCAACAATAGTTAGGTTTAAAGCATTCTGTTTAAATTTTGGAATAATAGTTTGTTCTGTTTTATTTCTACCAGCGTTCCAATCTTCGTCAGCTGTACTTGCAATGTTTAAGTCTACAAAATTATCTACTAAGAAACCTTGTTTAAATCTATCCACAGCATTATTAGATTCAGCAGGGATAGTTAAATCTTTTGTTTGTTTTTCTAATAAGTTTAATGAAGTATAATATTCAAGACGATTAACTCTTTGATCAAGTTGTCCTATATCTTTCATTGTGTAATTACGAGGTTGCTTACCTGAAGCTATAACTGCGTAATCTAATCTCTTTGCCACACGAGCTTCTTTAGTTGATAGTGAAGGATATACTGGTACCGTTACAGTAGCCAATGTTAAAGAGTCGTCTTTGTCTTTTGGTGTAAGTGGAGAAACACCAGGTGTGCCACTCTCTACTTCCATTGATCCTTGTGCATTTAAATATATTTTATCTATTCTTTGTAAGTAGTATTGGTAATCAAATACAAAATTTTTATTAGGAGCAGCTATTGATTGTTCACTTGCAGCAAACGCTACTGCTACATTAGGATTAATAGTTGCTGCACCTACTGTGGCAGCTTGTACTGCTGTGTTAGACGCTACTGGTCTAAAGTCTACTGCATCTCTTAAATCTACTACACTACCAGTTATTTCAGATACAAATAATGGTATCTCTTCTGTCTTAACATATTCATTTGAACCATTAGCAGTAGTATCATCAACCGGATATGAATCCACAGTGAAGAAACCTTTACCTCCACCAGTTGTATCTTTCTTAAAATGTCTTACTTTTGCTACAAAGAAATCGTTTGCTACAAATGCTTGTGCATTAGAATAATTTTTATATAATTTACCTAAACTATAGAAGGCATCTTTTTGACCTGTATCTAATCTAAAATTATCTGTGTAATCTAACACTGTACTATTAGCTGCAGTAGTTCCATCCCAATATGCTTGATTAGCAACAAAGACAGATTGTATATCTAATACGTCTGTTAAACCTAAAGACCATGGGCCATTTATTCCACCAGCATTATTACTACATACTATTTTTACAAATGATGTTGCTAATGTTTTATCTAATTGAGGTGCACTTGTTTTCTTAACATTATGATATACATGCACTGGTAATGTTTGAGAACCATGAAGTGCTTTACCTCTTGTAGCATTAATTGTTACCGTGTTAGAATTTGTACCAACAAATACATTAGATGTTGATCCATCCATATTAATTGCAACGTCTACAGGGAAGTAACGTGCATGTGTCTTACCTGATACACTTGCACCAAAGTTATTTGATGTTACCATTAATGTGTTACTAACTACAGATGTAATTCTATGAGTGTTAGCATCTGCAACTGTTATGAAGTCACCTTCTTTAAATTCAGTTGTGAATAATGTACTTGTACCAGTTACATTACCAGCTCCACTAGTTACTGCTACTGTACCAGTTAATGAAACTGTTTGCGCAGTACTATTATTAGATACTACTATCCAATCTTTTTCTTGTGTATCATTTAAAAACGCACTTGCTGTATATGGAAAAGTCTCTGTTCCTGTTACTGTAAATGTTACTGAACCATTAGTTGCAAGAGCACCATCTGTCTTTGCTGTTCTATAAATAAATTGGTTGTTGGAAGTGCCATTAATACTTAATGATTTAACTCCATGTCTACCAACATTAGTTACTAATGTTCTGAAATCTGTTTCTTTCAATGACGCATTAGAATTATCATCTAACACTACATCTGCTATACCTTGAGCACTATACCATATTGATCTTACGTCTTGATATTTTTTACCTTGGTTCATTGCTATATCAAATAAATATAATTTATATCTACCGAGAGCAGCACCAACTGTATTTCCATCATACTCTACAGATCTTATTTTAGCAGTACCTAATATGTTACCAGTATAAGAAGGATTAGCTCCTGTAATAACTGTTGTGTTAGATGTTGCTGGAACAGTTGGAACAGCTGTACCTAAAGAAGTGGATAATCTATTGGCTGCTGTATCTAATAATTTTACTTCAGCACCAAAGTTAAATGCAAAGTGTCCTATAGATTCATCTACCAATTGATAGTTGCCATAGTTACTTGATACAACTGCAGAAGAAACATTTTGTGTTGTGTCTGCTTTTGGAATTGATAGTCTTGATGTACCTATTGAACTTACATTGTAACCACTAACATAAGCATTACCAGGACCAATAGCTATATTAAGATGTGTGGTATTACTTGTTATACCTTCTGATACAGTACTAAATGATTTTGTTACATAATCACCACTTTCTTCTCTGGTACGTTTAGCTAATCTATCTCCAAGTTTATTATAATCTGATTCTTGTTTAAGTGTTATAATATTACCATCTTCATATTTTGCTATAATAAAGAAGTTGTTGGTAGATTCAGCATTAGTAACTGTATTAACTACAAGTGATGGTGTTAATTTTAATCTATAAGCACCAGGAGCATTTTCATTTGTAAACCCTGAAGCATTATCATTTAAAGAGGTGTCTATTGTATTATTAGAAATTGATTCAACAGTATTAAATCCTACTGCTATATCATCAGGTAACTTTGTAAAGTCACTAACAATTATTGATTGTTCAGATAATTGTGTAAAGTGACCTTTTTGAAATATAACACCGTCATTAACTTGAAATCTTTTTGCTTCACCCAATGTTAAAAAGTCTGTGTTACCAGTAGCACTATTAAAACTTGTATTAGCAATTGTTACTATATTTTTCTTTGTAAGAGATACAGCAAACAATTCTAAGTTAGCATTTGATCCTGTACTTGTTACAATGTTTGCTACTGAAGGTAGGTCTGTAATTTTAAACGATACACCTTGTGATGCTGTATTGTTAAATGATGTACCAATAATACCACCTGTACTATTAGTTGTAAGATTAGCAGATGCGTTTGTACCATATGTGGAACTAAATGTTATTGTATCAGCATTAGAATAACTTAATCCTGTATTGCTTGTTAATGTTACAGAACCAATTGTAGTATTTGTTTTATATACATCTAATGTCTGGCCAGCTGAAAATGAGGTTTGTTCTACACCAGCGTTATTACCTGAATTGACATAATAAAAATAAATTTGATTAAGATCTGGATTTGTAGATTCAAAACCTGATTTTCTTTCAAACACTTGAGCTATAAGATTAGCAGATGTTACAACGTGTGTGTTATCAAATTCTGACATAACCAATTGACTTGATGAAGTATTGGCATCATTAAGTTTTGCAAAATATATATCTTCATCAGAGATGGATGCCCCTTTTACAATAGAGCCTTCTTTAAATACATGCTCACCAAAACGCTCAACTTGGTTTTGCAGTATTGTTTGTAACTGTGTTAGCTCTCTTGCTTGGATAGGCACAGATGGACGGAACAATACTTTGTGGAATTTTTTATCCTCATCAAAGTCGTCATAATATGGGGTTACGTTTAGATCTGTATTAATTGGCATCTTCTATCCTTAAAATGTTATAACAAGTCGAACAACTTCTGTAGTTGTGTTTGAACGACTAACTGCGTCTATGTTATTTAGGTATAATATCTCACCAGCATTGCGAACTAAATCCGGATTTGTTTGTGCAGTTAACTTACTTGTTCTTGATGTGGTTTGTCCTATTACTACATTATCAGTTGCAATATTAAAAGTACCTCTAATACTTGTAGCAGATACCTTAGATGTGTTTGCAAAAAATACATGAGCATTTGCATTTGTATCATCTTGTACTATTTTTTCATCTTCTGAATATGCACTTGCAGAACCAAGATTATGTTTAAATATATGTCTTTGATCAAATGTAGTAAATGATGATCTTTGAGATTCATTTGATACATTAATAGTTGCTGCTTCTGTTGTGTTAACAAAAACAGATGTTACATTCATTGTAGCATCTGAACTACCACCAGATATGTTAGCATGATTGGTTGAGTTACCTGTACTTATATGTCCTACTACATTAGCAAGCAATACAGAACTACTGTTGGCTGATATAACATAACCATGACTTGTTGTATTAGCTTGTGTTACTAATTCACCTGTTGTCCATGTACCAGATACTGTACCATTTATATGTACGTTAGCATGTTTTGGATCTTTTAATATTCCTACTTGTCTAAAATCATTATCTGTTGGTATGTTTGCTGTTTCTGTATTTGCAAACTCTACACTGATTCCTACATGGTTACCTTCTAACTCATTGATTGGATCAAAGCCATGTCCACCTGTAGGTGCTATTGGTGCTCTTATTACAGCAAGGTTAGCAGATGCCATATTATTAGCTTGTATACTAATGTCAGCATATGTGTAACCAGAGCCTCTTGTTATCACTTCTACATTAGCAATAGTATTACTTGAAGTATTAATTAATGCTCTTGCTGTTGCGTTACTACCATCACCGTTTACAGTTATGCTTGGTGTTATTTCAAACACACTATCAGATGTACTTGGATTAGTACTCCATGCACTTTCTAAAGTAATTGTCTTACTACTGCCAACATAGTCTATAATTTTATTTAAAGCACCCGCTCCAGTACCAGATTTGATATAGATAGCACAATTATTAAAGAAATTATCATTAGTAGATAATGTAAAACTACTACTTGATAATACTTGTGATGTGGCATTGGTAACAGTAGTGAATGTACCATTACAAAATTCATTATAGTTGTTACCAGAATTAGTAACTATGTAAGCATCTATTGAGCCTGATACAGCATTAGTAGATGCATTAGTGTGTGCTATGTAAGGAATAAGAGTTGAGGTTGTAAATTTAGTATAGTTAGAACCTGTTATTGTATACATAAATCTCCACTGATAACCATCAGCTGTTTTAAGATATAATGTATTTAAACTTGAAGATACATCTGAGTATAAAGGTTTAGATGTACTATTGCCACTACTTTGATTATTAGCTATACATTTCCATACATGATAATCAGTACCTTCTGAAGTAACTATATGATATGCAGTATCTAATAAAGAACCATTATTATCATCATAGGCTTGATACGCATTATTAGTTGCCCATGTGTTCTTTTTTATCATATGCTTAGCATCATCTGTAGTAATTTGTTTACCAGAAATCATTTCATCCCACACTTGATACTGTGAGTTGGTTACACTATCTGTAGGTGTAGGTGTTGTAGCCTCCGTATATGATTGAGGTTTACCTGTGAAAACATAATAGACAGAGTTAGATGTTTCATCTAATGACTCTACAAATTGTTTAGCATTGTGTGTTTTAAATTCGTTTTTTATTAATGTACCCATACTACGCCTGACTTACACTTGAGTTTGCTATTGCAAAAGCCATATTAGCTGTTGCTGATGTTTGTACCATTCCAAATGGCTTTGATCCTGCAAGATGAACCACGTCTTTTATCTGTTGTTTATATTTATCAAAAGGAATTGCAGTCCTTACTTGATACGAAAACTCCTGATAGAAATCATTATCATGTAGATATTTATCTTCGTTTAAGAAGCCTTTATTATTTCTATGATGGCCAGGAGTAATTCCATGATTATTAACTATAGCAGCTCCTGATATTGATTCTAAATCTCCACCACTCATTGTAACTGTTTCCCCATCTTCATATCCATAACCAGATCTTACTATTTCTAATGTATTAATTAGTCCTGTTGCTGTTGTAGCAGTAACAGTTAAGTTAGCATTCAATCCTGCACGTTCATCTAATCTTATTCCTGTTGTTCTTGTACTTGTACTAGGAGAATTGTAATATACTTCAGCAACATTAGCTTGTGAACTATAGTCTTCTATTTGTATATTAGCTGATGTATTAAAATCAAACCTTGTATCATACATCATTACTTCTAACATATTAGTACTTGTGTTGGAAGTCAACACTTTTCCTTTAACAAATCTATTAACTATTGAAGTAGACTGCCCAGTTACATTACCTGTTGATCCAGAACTTAAACCTACAAATGTATTTCCAGTTGCCCATGTTATACTTGCATCAGTTAAGCCAACATTGATAGCTCCACCACTTTCTACTTTTCTACGTTTGCCATCTCTTATAGTAAATACTGTAGTGTTACCAGAAACGTATGTTGCATAATTATTAACAGTTGAATTGACTATCTGTACTATACCTTCACCAATTGTAAACGCTGCATCATTAGCTCCATTGTGAGTTATTGCTAAGAAAGATTGGGGCTGTGTTTGTACTAAAATATCATCAACAGCAAAATTAGATCTTGTAGAAGATATAAAACTATCATATTTAAGTTGTATATTTCTTTGATTAAATTTATCTACCAATCTATTTTGCACCAATACAAAAGGAGCAGCAGTATAATTATTGCCTCCACTTGTACTACTAAATGTTCTTATTGCACCTAATGTGTCAGAACTAAATGTTAAGACATCATTTATTACATTTGAAAATCCACCACTATGTGTAGTGTTAATTGTATTACCATGCTTAGCTAAACCATAACCATGTTTCATTACAGGAACCAAAGTACCAGAGCTACCACCTGATGTTGTAATAGTTATTGTTGGTGCACTATAATATCCTACTCCATTATTAGAAAGTGTAATACCAGTTATACCTCCACTACCATTTGTAGTTACTGTTCCTATTGCATTTGTTGTTGGTAGCTTACCTGTAGTAATTCCACCACCAGCAAATACTAGTGCATCATTGTTTGCATAACCAGAACCTGCTGCTGATATAGTTACTGAATTAACAATACCTACACCTGAGTTGGCTCCATTAATAACAACATCAAGCATAGAAGTGTTAGCGCTGTTATTAGAACTGTGTATAAAATCCGTGTATACATTTTTAGTTTCTAATGTTTCAACAGTTCCTATAGTTAAAGATCCACCAATACCTAATCGTATACCTGAAACATTAGCGTGTGTATTACTATCTGATCCTTTTATAAAATTTTGTGATGAAGTTAAAAAATTATCTGTACTGTTTGCAACAAGACCAATAGCAGTGGTATTAGCACCTACTATAGTTCCTGTTTTATATCCATTAGCTACTGCTGTTGAATTAGCATTGGAAGATACTGTAGCATTAAAAAATAACTTCTTTACACCAGTTTGAACTATTGCAGTATTCATTCCATTAGATACTGCACCTGATCTTTCTCCTGTTACACGTTGTGTTGTAACATTACTAAACCCAACAGACGCTGCATTAATTGTTAGTACAGTTGAGTTAGCTGCATTAAGTACACCAGTAACAGTTGTATTGACACTAACTGTTTCACCTACTTGGTAAGCTACTGTATTACTTTGATGAAAATATTGTACTTGATTACCAAATGTACCACTATCTACAAATAAAGTCAACGATCCATTAGCACCTGTATTACTAAACACACCAATTTTTCCATTAGCTAAATGATTAGAACCATTTAAAGAAGTTATACTACTATTAGTACCAATTACATATGAAGTAGTATTTAATGATTCTACAAATGTACTAGTTGCAGATGTAAAATCTAAAAATTCTACTGGTTGTGTAATAGTTTCTAATGAGAAAAATGTATTACCACCATACTCATTTCTAAATGTAGCATTACTATTTGTATAATTATTTACAGCTATCGTTGCAGTTGATACTAAAACATTACTATGAGCTGCATTTTCACTATAACCATACCCTCCATCATTAAGTGTATAAGAAGCTTGACCTGATCCATCTGTAGTGTCTGTTACTCTTACAACTCCTTGTGTACCATAGTTTGAACTTATAACATTTAATTCATCACCAATAGTTAAACCAGAACCATTAGCAGTAAGTGTAACGTCAGATAGTGAGCCAGTAATTTTTGGTTCTAATGTTCCACCAACATACCCTACAAGCTCTTCTCTTTTAAATGTGCCTTTCACATTAGCTAGATACATTACATAAGTTGTTTTACCAGATGCAGATGTTTTTAAACACGAGTCTACGGTTGCAGTTGCTCCTGTAATTGTTCCTGTAATATCTTTACCTTGAAAATTACTAAAAGCCTCGTCTTGATCATATGGAATTATTACTTCAATATATTTTGGCTCATAAAAATCTGCTTCAGAAGCAGCCATTAAATGCTGGCCAGGAATGTATATTATAGAATCTATACCGTATACTAATCTTAAAAATAATTCAACAGCTCTAGGTGTACCTTTAGATCTATATACATCCATTATATGTTTTATTGTAAAGGCTGTACCTTGACTAATATTTTTTGGAAAACCTAATAGAAATTCTTTTCTAAAATGTTCTAAGAATGTATCTACGCTTTGATCCACATCCATACGTTCAAACATTTTTCTTGTATTATAAAGATCACCATCTTCTTGTTCTAGATGTTCGTAGTAGGCTTGTGTAAATAAAACAAGTAGAGGTCCTTCGTCTCTGTAGACAGCTGGAAACTGTTGCTCAATTAACGGAGAGATAAAATCTTCAAAATTATTTAGTCCAGCCATTTTTATATTACTCTCTTATGCCATTTACATTTATAGTTGTATCATCTGTTTTAATTTCTATTATATCATTTAATTTGCCAACAATATCAGCTCTTTCACTTCTAGCATATATTTTAATTGTTGTTCCTGTAGCTATTGCATTAACTGTTACATTAGAGAATACAACATTACCAGTACCATAATCCACTGATCCTACATTAGCATTTAATACAGTTAAGCCAGAATTGTTTGCTACAATTATTTGTAAGGCACCATCTCCATCATCTCTAAATGATGCACCTGTTGTACTATTAAATGTAAATAGACCTGATTCAATAGCAGGTTCTGAATAAGGTAACGAAGCACCTTGAGCTACTGTTACAGGGTTATCAGGTTTTAAACTATTAAAGAAAGAAACAGTATCTGTAAAACCTTGGTTTAATACAGGATTAATTTCTTTTATCATTCTTGTTGATAACTCATTACTTAAAATAGAATTATCACTTTCATTAATTTTTTCTATTAGTTTACTTTGTCTAAATGTTTTATTGAATTTAGAAAGATTGTCTGTATCAAATGTTGATATAGTATCTTGTACAATTGTTTGAATACTATTTTCATTATTTGTAGTTTCATTTACATTATATGTTACATTACTTTTTACTTCTATTCTTAAAAATGTAGGGTCTTGCATAACAGGCTCTATAGTTAATGGAGACTTAGGATTAATAAAATTAATTATTTCTTGCTTTCTAAATGCAGGTAATGTATCATAAGTGTTACTGGATGCTACCATAACTACTTTACCAAATTGAGGTGGATTAGCTTCATCACCTCCATAAACAATCATATCTGTTATATCACCAAATTCATTTTGTACTAATGTTTTATAATCATTAGATGTAACAGCTCTTTCTTGAGTTGTTAATGCACGAGGTGCTGCAAATTTAATATCATCTAAAGATTGGAATACTTGTCCACCTGCAGATCTTATTTGTACATTGGCTGCTACTGTACTATAACCACTTACTGAACCTGATATACTAAAAGTATTTGCTCCGTCTGCTTCATTACCACTTGCTACTCTATAAGACGCCTCTACAATATTACCATCAGTTAGTTTTCTTCCAAAGGTGTCATTACCAAATACTAATTCATAACTACCATTGGCTGCTGGTTGTAAAAAATAAACATTAGATGTACCTGTTACATTATACAAAGTATTAGCTCTTGTCCATTCACTATTAGTAGTATCTGTATTAGATGTTCTAACTGTTACACTAAGACTTGTTGTATCTACATCAAAATTATTAATATAGAATGTGTTGGATGTAGCATTACTACTATAAAATTCTGTTACCAACTCACCTTCATGTATAGCTACATTAGAC
>TARA_R110002073_G_scaffold7768_2_pt1 | contig 18691 bp, 20 predicted proteins | sample TARA_R110002073 | Tara Oceans TARA_R110002073 (sample SAMEA4397174) | marine metagenome | biome: Polar Biome; feature: [DCM] deep chlorophyll maximum layer (ENVO:01000326); material: water (ENVO:00002006), including particulate matter (ENVO:01000060) such as... | depth 40 m
TGGCGATGAGGATTACGATCCTTACCCTATGCCTCAGCGAGAAGATGAGGACGAGGAAGGGGAAGATTTTTGCCAAGCCTGTGAGGATGGCACTTGTAGCGAACTAACAGCAGAGGAAGAGGAATGAATCATGATTAAATTAAAAGACATCGATACAGGCAAAATTTATTCTTGGTCACTAAGTCAAGTCATCCAAGAAATAAATCGAGACCGATCCGAAAGTTGGGCTGACTATGATAAATCAGATTGGTTGGAAGGATGGGGAGAATGGTGCGAGGGAGAGTGCTACACAATGTTATCGGAGGAGGAGTGACATCCTTCTTCACTGATACTGGCGCTGCGCTAGAAGAGGCCGAGTATTTAGCCAAGCTTACTCAGGTATCACACTGCCTAGTTAAAGATAAGAGAGATACTTCTTTTGGCATTCGGGTTGTGACAAAGGAAGAGGCTAAACTCTTGGAGTATCTGATACTAGAGACAGTTACACCTAACCAATTATTTGATATCTATGAATAGGAGTGATGATGGATATAACTTACAAAGAATTTAACGAACAGATGGATGTCGTAGGCATAGCAATTACTGAAGCGTTAAACGATAAGGCCGATAATATTTCAAGAGTGTCGGTGGCTGCGGCACTGATTGAGGTGCTGTCAGACCTTGTCGTTTACGACAGGCCGGACGGCCAAGACAAAGACCTACCAGAAGAATGGGTGTTTGCAATGTTAAAAGGTGTCATAGATGCCAAGAAAGAAACCAGAGACGGAGCCACAATTAACTAGGAGTTCACATGAGTAATGTCATTAGTATTAATCGTAGCAATAGCAGGGATGATGTTGATAAGAAGGAATCAAGAGATGTCATATACAATACAGCAGCAGACATCGAGAGGAGGTGTATCAGGATCAAAGAACACGCAACCGCAGGGAATAAGGATGCATTCCTATGGTCTAACATCGCTATGCTGCATCAAAGTTTAGCGATCATGACTAAACAGATCGACATTCTGATTGATGATATTAAATATGACGAGGGCTTACAGTCAGTAGAAGATCTTGACTTTGATGAGGCTGACATTAACTTCGATGATGACGATGAATTTTATTTTGATACAGATGATATCGAGGAAGATTAGCAATGGCACAGTGGCACGGCGGGAAGGGTAGCTCTCAGCGCAAGGTAGACAAGAAAAAATACAACGATAACTGGGATAGAATCTTCAAACAAAAAGCTGATACCGATTTAAAATTTACCACTGCTGAAGACTTTATAAATAGTGTTATTGATGGGGATCAAGACGATGATTGGGATTGCAAAAGTAAAGATAGAACTGAGTAATGGGGGTCAGAGACTCTTTAAATTTATAGTGAAAGGAGAAGGGTCAGAAGATATAGAGAGTAAGGTTGAGCAGTTCGCCAAGACTAAAGCTAAACAGCACAGGTGCGAACGTGTATTGACTTGGGAAGTGAAGCTAAAAGATAGGTTGACTCACTTAGGGTTCATACCTTACAAAGAACGTAGTCGGGGGTGACTCCAAGGGTGGCGCAGCAGCCCCTTACTCTATCGTATTCCCCCGATTTTATTTTGTGGTGCGATAGAGACTGCTGCACTAATCATCTAACTCAATCTCGCTCACAAATATTGGAGTTTCTTCTCCAACCCAAGCGCCGAGAACATTAAAGTCAAAATATTCTAAAGCTTCCTCATGTCCCATTCCTTGTGACATCAAAACTTGAATGCATTTTTCTTGATCATAGACAGCTATATCAGGCTGTCCACAACGACTCCCTACACCAACTAAACATTCTTCAAAACCATCTGCAAGTAACATTACGAATGCCCCATTCTGCGGTTAACAATAAGGTCAAGACTATCAGTGAGCAGACTGAAATTATTTTCAGCTAACTCATTTGATATCAGGCAATCATATAAAACCATAGCATATTCTACTCCCAAACCTTTCTTGACAAGAGTGACAGTCTTGCTGAAAGCACCGTAACCATTACTAAAGTTATCCTTATTGCCATTGCCTGCCGGAATCGCATCATATTTTTGCGCCCGAATATTTATACAGGCACGTTCAGCCTGACTTAAAAATAATTCAGCAGCCATATGCTGACTTAAAGTTATCCTACCATCCATCAACAGCTTATCAACAATCAACTGATCCATTACTTTTGCGCGAGGCATTATCCCGCCCTCGATCATGACGCTGTGCCTGTCGTGAATCTCTTTGGTTCCCAAATCAGATATCGACTTCGTCATACCAGTTAACTTTTGTGGTTGGAGAGTATGATCTGATGGCGTTTTGTTCGGAGTATCTGCCGCTGAGTAAGTCATAATTAAGATTCGTAACCCCTTGTTTTCCAACCCATTTGAACCTGCATTTCCAACAGTGAACCTCAACGTCATCATCTGTCCTGTGTACAGTGATACCCAAGTCAGCCTTAGCAAACCAAGCAGCACTACCAGAGATGCTCATTCCTTTAGGGACAGGGTATGTTCCGTCCTCCTTGGGATAAACCTTGGCAGGGTGCGCGACAAACCAACAGTGGATACCGTGAGCCTTACAGAATGTAGTGACCTTGGTTAGCATTGCAGAGATAGAGATATGTTCTTCTGTCCCATCCTGTTCGATGTAGTTATAGGGATCTATCACCAGACCCCTGACACCTAGCCTGAGTACCGCCTGCTTCGCTCTATCTATGATGCTATCTATGGAAGAGACAACGCCATCCTTCTGATCCAAGAAAACAAAATGCTTGTCAATGAAGTCAATTGCTGTGTCCAGTTCTTCATTACTGATCCTTTGATTAGGGCCGTCAAAAAACGGTTTGCCTATAATCTTCTCGGCCAGTTTAGCTATATGAAAATGAGGGGGGTTCTCAAAGGAACAGATAGCAAACTTCCAGTGACTTTTCTGTGCCATATTGATCATGATTTGATCAATGAATTCACTCTTGCCAGAGCTAGGTAGCCCAGTCACTACAGACAATTGCCCCTCACTAATAGTGAAGAGATCATCTACTGACTGTAGCCCAGTAGACACCCCACTACCCACGCCCTCAGTATAGATATGCCTGACCTCGTTAGCGTAATCCTGTGCCGCATACACGCCCTTCAATGGCATAGGTGTAGGGTTGGCTATCAGGTCAGCAAGTTTCTCAGCGCCGTGCTTGAGCAAGACATCATTACTGTCCTTGCATCCATCAGGAAAGTTAACTCGCCAACACTTCGCCCTGCCCACTCGCCTAGCTATCTCTTCAGCCAAGGCTTCGCCTGCCTGATCACTGTCAGTAGCTAATATAATTTTGGGAATTTTAGTAATGATTTCACGAGCATCCCAGAGATAACTAAATTTATTATCATCCTCTGGATTGATCCTGTTATTGCTTACTTTCTGAGGCGCACCATTAGGACATGACACAGCCGTCACACTAGCCGCTGACAGGGCGAGGACATCAACCTCACCTTCGCATATCACTAGCTGCTCATCTTCCTTAGAGACCCTCTCAAGGCCGTACAGCCACCTTGCCGCACCGTCCTGAGTGAAGTGCTTGCCTTCAGTAGATCGCCACTTGACTGCCCTCTCAGAGCCTGACGCATAAACAAACCCCACGGCAGGCAGCTCACCACTACCATTAAAATACTTCTTACCTGTTATAACCTCTGTGTTTACCGCAGACATAGGAATGCCACGGCTCGAAAGGAATTCCTCTAGCACGGCGTTATCCCTATTAGATTGGATATGAACGACTTTTTGTTTAGGTAATCGTTCGTAAGCTGATTGAATTTTAACTGCACCAGATGCGGTACAGTGATGACAGTAATAAAGTTTAGCGTCAGATCCTATTGTAACCGACAAAGTTTTGACGTTCTTCTTTTTCCTGTCGTGACCGCAAGCAGGACAGACTATCCTGCAATCATCGTAGATCCCCTCTACGATTTCTTCTATGACCCCCATTTTGTCCCCTCAGTTCTTTTGTGATTCCTTTAAGTAAATACTGACGTTGCACCGTTGAACGCTTGACCATATCTAGAGCGGATTCTTTGACCCAAACCGCATCTATATCAGCGTCTTCGCAGTGTTTAATTAGATCGTCAGATGTGAAAAATTCTAAAGCTTTTATAGACTCATCTGCCAAGCAGAGATCCCTGAAACTGCGATCAATAAGCTTACGCGCTATCTGTTTTGATAGCAACGAGCCTAATAGTGGAACGTGGATCTTCTCTGTCGAGCGCCCAGTAGATGTGTTTTTCTTTAACTTGTCTGTCATTTTTGTATGCCACTCCTTGCAGGCAATCTAGAATAACTGACTCATCTAGGTCTGGCCTGCGTGTCTTGTAATGAATGGTTATGTGGGCGGCAACATCACACTCGATAAGATCATCGAGAGCATCAACCTGTTCCTCGAAAGCCTTTACATAGTCCAAAGCCTTCTTGGACTTGATGAATCGCGGCCTTCCTCCGATTGTAACCAAGCGTCTGCTGTTAGCTTTTGATGCAGGCTCGCCTTTGACAACACATTCATAAATGATATTAGCGTTGACATCAACATTGTGCAACATTAATATTACCCTCCGAGGTAATTGATATGAGCAAGATAGGTCAATACGTTTTAGAGCTACAAGAGGCTGGTATCTTGCCAGACTTTAGTGATGATAACCAATACGGAGAATATTTAAATGAGTCTAGAAATACAGAAAGATGTACCGATCCCAAAGGTAAGACAGACGCTGATCCCATTCGACAAGATGGAGATAGGTGACAGCGTATTGGTTCCTTTTGATGACATGAAAGAAACAAACGTCAGGTCTCAGGCAAGCATCAGGTCTAACAAAGACAGTGAAAAACGCTTCACGGTGCATAGAGAAGGCGATGCCTGCCGAGTATTCAGAGTCTTATGAAGATAACTAATAAGCATAATCTGCCAGAGCCTGTATACAAGGCTCTATCCAAAGACAATTACTCAATGGGTGACGCTGAGATAAGCGTGACCACTATGATTGGCTCCCCCCGAATAAACATATTGAGAAAGAAATACTGGGATGAGTTAACAGAGGATGTGAGTGACAAGCTTTGGGCTGTCCTTGGAACTGCGGTTCACAATATGTTTGAGGCCGAAGCTTCTTGGGATTATATCTTGGAAGAAAGACTGCATATCAAACACAAAGATTGGAAGATCTCTGGCGCTATTGATGTGCAGAAAGTAAACCCGGACGGCACGATATCCATAGCTGACTACAAGTGTACGTCAGTCTGGTCAGTTATCTATGGCAAAGAAGAATGGGTAGATCAGCTCAATTGTTATGCTTGGCTAGTAAGAAATGCTAAGAAGCAAGAGGTCTCAGAGCTACAGATAATAGCGGTGCTAAGAGATTGGAAGCAGAGGGAGGCAGAGAACAATGCCAATTACCCGCAGGCTCCCATAGTAATCATTGATATTCCTATCACTGAACCAGATGAACAGACCCGCATCATTGAGGGCTATCTGGATGAACACGCTGACGCTAAATTAGCTGACATGTTGGGCGAACCAGTAGCATTTTGCACAGACAAACAGCGTTGGCTGCGTGGTGAGAAGTGGGCTGTCATGAAGAAGGGTAGGAAGAGGGCAATAAAATTGTACGACAATGAGGTAGAGGCAGATAAACACTGCAAAGAATCCTCAGAAAAAGTATTTGTTGAACACCGCAGAGGTGAGCCAACAAGATGTCTGCAAGATTATTGTAGGGTCAGTCAATTCTGCGATCAGTGGAGGAGTGATGATAGAACAGGATGAGGAATTTTACCGAAAGGCAATAGGCATTATGGGTCAGTTCAAAAACGATGCCGTTAAGTTGCAAATAAGTGGGGAGAAAATTTTGATATTTACCAATGGGAAAAGAACAAAGATAGATATTAGCATCTCCCTTTTCTACAAGATGAAAGGAAATGAAATCGTCAAGATGATTAAGGAGAGCGGGTATGTCACACGCTAGAATAAGGGAGATGTGGTTCAAGCTTTACGATATGGATCTGAATGGGATGCTACAGAAAGGGTATGATGGGAACTCATATCTTAACTGGGCAGATGCTTGGTCTATATTCGTTACTCATTACCCCGCTAGTTTCTACACATTCCACGATGAGACTCGTCACCCTGATGGTTCAGTGATGGTTAACTGCACGGTCAGAGTTCACCTCAATGAGGAGATGATTCACGAGGATTACATTGAGAGATCAATGTGGTTACCCGTGATGCAGAGTGGTAAATCAAAAGCTTCAGTGGTTAACCCGACCAGTAGACAGGTACAGGATACTAGGATGAGATGCCTAGTTAAATGTCTTGGAATGTTTGGTCTTGGGATTAAGCTATGGAGGCAGGCAGAGGGAGGTATGGATCACTCCGTTCCATCTGAGCCTGTCGTTGGGGAAGATGAGGAGCAAACAGAGCTAACACTTGAGGGACTTAAAGATATAATTTCAAGTGCCGAAAGTAAAAAGCAAATCATCGATTGTTTAAGCGCAAACGCACACATTACTGGCAAGCTGAGTGAGCAAGAGGCTCAAGAGTTTAGGCAGTGGTGCAGCAATGAAATACGAAAGTTTCAATAGGAGAAACATATGGAAGGTAAGAAGCAATACCCTAGCAGTAGAGAGGGCGGTCTTTGGGTCAAGCAAGATGGCGGCAACTGCTGCTCTATCTTAGGAACACAAGCTGCGTCTGCCAACAGGAAGCGCAGACCAGACTACAGCGGCAACATCGAGGTGACACCAGACATGATGAAGTTGCTTATTCAGATGGCGAAGGATGGTAAGCAGATGAAGATACAGATGTCTGCTTGGGAGGCCATACCTCAAGGAGGTGGAAGCCCATACCTTTCGTTGTCATCTGAAGTCTACTATAACCCAGACGCGCAACAGCAGGCTCCTCAGTATCAACAGTCTGCACCACAACCTGTACAGCAGCAAGCCCCACAACCTGCGCCACAGTATGTGCAACAGCCTGCACCACAGGCCGCGCCAACTCCTTCAAGTGACTTCATAGACGATGACATCCCCTTCTAGCATTCGTTCTAAGAAGTTACTTGCTGCTGCCAAAGGGCAAAGCTGCGTCAACTGCGGTGTCGATGATGGCACTGTGGTTGCCGCGCATTACTCTGGCTTAAGGCAACACAGTTTCGGGAAGGGCAAAGGCATCAAGGGGCATGACCTTTGCGTTGCTGATCTGTGCATGAAATGCCACAGCGCATTCGATAAGTATGAAGTAAGCAAGATGGATAATCAGTACATGAGAGACATCGATCAGTCCGAACAGTTCTTGTATCTAGTTATTCAGACTCTTATCAGGAGGGTTAATGACGGGGTTATCGAGCTATGAAATTCAGGATAGAAGATACTGAAGACATAGATAAGATAATTATTATGGCCGCACACGCAAGCCCTAATGACATCCAACAGATGGCAGCGTTATTAAACAAATGTGACAAGGGTTTGTCTGTGGAGATCAACAAGTATAGAGACTCTCGCAGTCGAAGACAGGAGGGTTACTACCGCAAGTGGGTAAGGTCTTTTGGAGAGTTTGTTGGTCTCACTGAGGGTGAGATGCATGAAGAAATATTGTGCCAGACCTTTGGCGAGACTGTAGTTAATACTAAGTTTGGTGAGAAGAGAAGGCCAAACAAAAGAAGCGAGGACACTAACACTGAAACCTATGGAAGACTAATAGAAACGCTATTTATTTTAGCGGGGAGTATGGGTTTCTCAATACCCCCTCCTGCTAGGAGTCTAGATGAAGATCAAATCAATGAGGTAAACGAATGGAAATTGTCTTGAAATTTACTTCTCAAGAAGAAGCCGAGACTGTTTTGCAAAGACTAAAGAACATAGAAGAACTACTAGAATTACTACTGGAGAAACCACATGTCGAGGACGCAATACGAAAGCAAGGAAGATCTAGCAAGAGAGAATGAGTTAGCAGATTTAATATCTATGAGGTGGAACTGTAAGCTTCACAAGCTTCCTCTCCAGTATCACTTAGACTTCGCTGCCGAGAGGGACGGAGAGATAGTAGCCTTTATGGAGTTCAAGTGCAGAACATTTGAGATGGATAAGTTCCCCACATTCATGATCAGTATGTCGAAGATGATGACAGCGCGATTGTTGTTTGGTGTGTCTGGGAAAGATACTTACTTGATCGTCAAGTGGACGGACAAGATAGCTAGGTGTGACATAATTCACTGCAAATATGACGTAGCTATGGGCGGCAGAAGAGACCGAGGGGATTGGCAAGACGTAGATCCTTGCTGCTACATCCCCTTATCAGAGTTCACCATTATTGGAGATACAGGTTCCTAAAGTTAGTCTTAGGAAGGTTTTCTGTTATTGGTTCCTGCCAATAAGAGAATCGTACCTGCGATTAAACTGCTTATAAATCTGAGATTTCTGCTCCTGTATCTTCTCTTGTTCACGAGCAAAAGTTATAGCATTAATTGTTGAATCCGCTGCTCTTGATTGAAGCAAATTAAGTCTTTTATTTAATGCTCTTATTCTTGCTTGAGCATTGTTCATAACCGGGCGAAGACGAAGGAAGTTTTTGTTTTTAATAACATAATCTCTTCTGTCTGTCCCGGTTTCTATTTTTGACTGCCTGTATTTAGCGTCTAATGTATCCTTGCGATCATAAAAATCTGTCTGCTGATCGAAGTCATTAACCTCACCAACTATTTTTCTGTAAAAAGGAACTTCATTGGGAGTAACCTCAAGGTCTGTAAGCCCTTTCTCTAGCGCATTCATACTCCGAATACCGAAAGCACCTGTGCCACCAAGAGCAAACTTAAACATATGATTCATAGTATCAGGAGAAAAATCTAGCATCCCTCCCTCACTTTCATCACCGCCAGATATTGAGTTTAAAAATTTAGCTGACCTCTTAAATACTTCTGGTGTTGTGCGGAATGCCATCTGACTAGCAGGAACATCCTGACCATACTGACTTTCAGAATATACAGGACTACCAAAGTAATTTTCATTAGCAAGTATTTCAACAATTGGTTGACCAACAGTAGGAGTTATGCCCCTCGCAATGGCATTGAAGTAATTATCTGAAGAACCAAAACCTACTGGAGAGAATGACCCTAGAGATGAGGTAACTAAAGATGCCGCAGCTTCTTCCTTAGACTGAGCGCCGGACATCGAATCCATAATTGATGTGCCAAGGACATGAAAGACATTGTATCCGTAAGGAAGAGGTATCTTATGGTATTGTTCAGGCGGCGCGTCAGGATCAAAGATACTCTTCATTATGATAATGTTTCGCTCTTTCTCAAATGCGGGTATCTGGGAATAGTAAGACCGCCCAGACTCATCATCGTCACTAAGAAGGGAATTCATATACGCCATTAACGCACCGAATCCAACCATAGAACCAACCATAGCTTGCTTCTTACGAGAAGACTCTGGGTCAAATACGTTCAAGCCACGAGCAAAATTAACCGTACCCTGCACCGAAGCGTTGAAGAATATGTAAAGACTATTCAGAAGATTACCTGCTTCACCTTTTCTATTGAAATTTACAGTCAGGTTTTTAGCAAGGGTAGCAGCTTGGGCGATAGCTTCATCTCTTGGTATACCATTTTCAACAAACAAGTCTCTGGCTTTCTTAAAGGTAGCGAAGCGCACACCGTTCTCAACGGCGGAATTTGTATCATCGACAAAGTCTCTAATATTTTCGTATCTCTTCCTAAAGTTACCTGAGAATGTACCCTTCTGCATTTCAATCAAGTTATCTATGGTGCTTGAAACTTGATCAGGCGCTCTAGAAACAAACCAGTCTGTCTTCGCGCCAGACTTTATATACTCATCAAAGTCTTTGATCTGCTGTGCAGTTCTATTCTTGCTATTCCGATAGCCCTTGTAAAAATCTTTGATACTAGGGACAGTCTCTTTAATAACGCCACGCTTAAGACCCTTGGTTTTCAGAGCCTTCCCGCCCACCATCGTCTGCTCACCAATAATATTATTGATTGCTGTCTGTATGTCTCTGGCAAAGTTACCAACAACAAACTCAGGGTTAAGACTAGTATTTACATACGACAAGAACCTGCTTGCTTTTGACAAAGACTTAGTCAGGAAATTCATAGTGTCAGCATCAAGGTTCATAAGAGAGTTTCTTAGCCTCTCATCACCACGAATATCTATATAAACTTGTTCACCATCTATTTTAACGCCAAGCAAATCATCACGAAGAATGGGTGACGATGCTGATGGCTCTACAATCTTTTTCTTAAACCAAGCACTCTTGTCTTTGATTCCTGTCAAATCAGACCGGACAGTACCAACAGGTATGGATGGGTCTTTACCAGCGTATACATATCTAGTTTTAAAAGCCCTCTTATACACAGGGTTATCTTTATCTATGACTTCCCAAAACTCTTGGTTAGGGTTGGCGCGTATCAATTCTACAAGATTCTGACCTATCTCTTTATTCTTAGTAGCACGAACAACAGCCCTCTCTCTATCAGCAATCGCCGTAGAGAGCGGAGAGAATGCCTCGCTCTGTCTTCCCATAGCAGTCTTAACTTCCTGACCAACAATGGTATAGCTACCGCCTATCCCGGTAGATCCCTGAGAAAGCTCAGAGGCAACATCATCCTCAACTAATTTGCCCTTGAGCGGAGCGTAATACTTGTAGTATCTAGAAAGCGTATTGAAATCCTGAGCAGAGATCAGACCGCCATCACGCAACTCTGTTAGAGTACCTTTAGTGAAGCCATCAAACGTACTAGCTAAGGAGTTTAGAACTTGCGCTCTGCCATTACCCCCAGTCCAAGACCCAGTAGTATCGTTCCACTGCATCCCGTAAAGAGATGCCATCTTGGATTTAACATAGGTATCAGTAAGAGCCTGACCATCCAGCATCCCTGCTCCGGCCTCTTTAATGGCTGGGTTAATGCTTCTGATTCTGGCGTTGCGCTCAACAGCATGTCTCAAGATTAAAAAATCATCCATCTCCTTTCGAGACACATCATTGGAAACCATAGACTCTACGAATGGACGTAGCTGGTTTTGATCAAAGTCCCTTATCTTGCCCCCAACTATTCCCGCAACGCGCTCCTCGCCCTTGTAAGGAGATGCTAAGGTAGGTATCTCCTTGAGTCCCGCATCTCTTCTCTTTTTGTTGATCGAGTCTTCGACATACTTAAGGCCAAGCAGCTTGTCAGCAACTTGGTATAAGAAGCCACGAGCTGGGCCAGCTAGGCCAGCCTCTTGATAGGTATAAGTGGGAGTCTCGAAAGACATAGGGGAGGCATAGTCACCAGCGTTGTACGCCCTGTTTTCTGCCTGAGTCTTGAGGTTTTCATAAGTAGTAGCAGAGGCAACCGATCCCGGCGCTCTCCTAGACTCAAGGACATCAACGTGATTCCTAACCCTGAGCCTTTGTGATTCTCTATTTGTTGCCTCAGATTTCTGCGCCGCTAGGACGTTTGATTCATCTGTAGTTGTTGCGGCAACATTGCCTCTTCTTCCGCCTCCAGCAGGAAGTTGTCCGGTCTGTCCGGGTACGCCACTGCTAGGTAGTTGGCTCTCGTAACTGGAAGTTGCATCTTCCGCAACTGATCCACTATCGGATCTTGTCCAGTCTGGATTTGTGATACGTCCGGCATGATTTAATATCCTCTCTCTTGCTTCATCAAGATTAATATTCTTGCGATTATAATCTTTCCAGACACTGTTGACAAACGCAACATTCTTTTTACTGGCTTTATAAGAAGGAGAAAACAAACCGCGCACAGCTTCCCACGTTATAGACTGCATCTCTCTTGGAAGTACACCGCGCTCTGCTGCTGCCTGCTTGTAGGCTTCTTCATAGAAGGGGTACATGCCCCGATACCCAGTTTTAGAACTGCTTGAAGAACCTTTTAGAGTTCCAAAGTTTGCACTTACTTGATCTGAGTCACCGCTTACTGGGCGTAAAAGACCCGCTCCAACAGCGTGAGTATCTATTGTCACAAACCCTAGCTCTGAAGAGGGGTCATAGATATTATTGTAGAAGTTTCTTACTTTGTTGGCTGCACCAAGACTGGTAGAGACAGACTTAAGGTCTGGATCTGAAATAGCCTTGATGCCTTTTGCTATCTCAGTAAACGATCCCCACGCAATACGGGCATCGTTTCCACCTTTTGTCTTTGCGTACTGTAGGTAATCACCTTCTGGGGCAACGATTCGGTAGCTAGGACTATTGTATGTTTGATCGTAAGTGCGAATCCACATAGCCTGCTCAACAAGTGTAGCGCCCTCAGCTATAATATCAGACAGAGACTTACCTTTGATCCCGTCCAATATCTTTTTGTTAATTTTCTTCTTCTTTGCAGACACGGCTTTCGCGTCTACATAAAGCTCTTTAGCTTTCTTTTCCATCTCAAGAGTGAAAGGTTCGTTGGACTTCTCAAAGAATATATCTGCCGTTCTCTCTGCGAGGCTGGCGTTCATGTACCAATCCTTTTGTGGTGAAAGGTTTGCAGCAAGAGCGGAAGCTTGAGATAAACTTATGCCGTGCTTATCGGCAAGATTCTGCATCAATCGGTTAGCGCCTTCATACCACTTAGAAGATCTAGTCCTTACTTCAGGAGGAACAGAATCAAATAAATACAGTAAGTTATTCTTGATATGATCTACAAAAGCTAATGCTTTCTGTCCATCAGTCCTTAGATTTTTATCTTTACGAAGATCGTCATAGCTTTTAACGATGATCATATTCTTTTTGAATGGCTCGTCTTTTATATACTCTTGAAAATCACTAACAAGAACGGTCTCTGTAGGATCTATCTTTCTACTTTTTGCCGTGGGGAATATATTGCTTACGGCTGCGGGAGCAGTTCTTGAGTAGAGAGCGTCATCACTAATTTGACGAGCTATAATTCCTCTGGAACTAGATGGAAGCTCTTGAGGTGTAACAGATTCAGAGCTTAACATCGGATAAAGAAATTTAGTTTGTCCTGCTTTAATGTCGAAGGTAGATCCTTGCGGGACAAGATGCTCGTTGCGTAGCTCATTAAACGTAGACTCATTAACTTCAATAGGAACGCCTACTTCTGCATACCCAACCAAAGAAGCAGGGCCAGCTCCAGTTCTAACCAGACCTACACGCTTACCTACATAGGGGTCAAGCGATCTAGTCTCTCGGCTTTCGTAAGTTTTCTGACCACTAGCTATAAGAGATGCGTAGTCAGTTCCATCTCTGTCCTGCCTGATGTTTATCCCTAAAGGATTGCCCTGTCTGTTTTTAGCTTGATTATCTAAACCTTGTAGAGCGTCATCGCTTTGATACCACTTAGGCTTTGTAATTTCCTTAAGCTTGCTATTTGCTGGAGCCATCCTTTGATACAGTTCAGGATAAAATTTTTCAAGCTCGTTCTTAGCAACAGTAGATAACTGACGAAACGAAAGGTTATCTCTCTTAATTAAATCAGGGAGCAAAGGAAGATCTTCAGTACCTGTTTCCAAGCCTAAGTCTTTTACTTCTGATGGAGTAAGGATTCTATTGACCTTCATGTCTCCACCAATTAACCAGTTCCCTCTCATGTTAGAGTTAGTTTTATATCTGTAAAACCCACCTCTTGGAATCTGATCTGTTATGTGGGCGGTTTTAGCTATTGGATCTCCAGCCCTTGTATACTCCACTCGACTGTTAGCTTCAGACTGCCAATCAACATCATCTGCCATCTCGACTTCTGCCCACACTTGATTGGCCGGACGAAAGTCTGGAGCATCGCTTCTAGTAGCGGTTCTTCTTGACTTACTACCTATGTGGGTAGCAGAAGCAAAGTCTCCTGCATGCCAACCGGGTCTATACGCTAGGACATTACCCCCGGAACTCACCTTTCCTTTAGCAGTTCTTGGGCCAGATTCAGCAGCAACCCAATCTCCAACTGGTACGCTTTTTCTAGCATTTATATACAAAGGAAAATATTCGTCTGGCTTTGTATCTTTTACTGCAAATAATTTATAAGCCTTAATAGAGTTTTCTGGCGGCTTGGTCTTAGAAAACATGATGCCATCATCGCCAGCCCAGTGATTCTCCTGTATCTCCTGTTCTTCTTGCGCTCTCCTTGCTGTCCTGACAACGCCCCTCTCTCTGCCGCCCACAACACCAGACTCGATGTCCGAAAGGATGTCATTAAAACTCTTGTAGCCAGAGCCTCTTAAGAAGTTTCTAATCCTCTCAAAGAAGTTGACCATCTTGTTGATCAAACTTCTGGGCTTGCCGCCAAGCTTAGTGTTGCCGTTAATTGTACCCCGTATTAAGTTAGCAACAGATTCCTCAACCTGTATGCTAGGAATCTTATCGCCGTAGAGGGACTGGGCTTCAGCAAGATATGTTTGACCATTGTTGTTTTTTATCTTGGCAGCGGCATTGCTGAGTATCTTCCACTCACTCTCAGTCCAGAGATCTAGGTTACGCATTGCGTGAACCATCTCGTGATTAAGAATAGAAGCAAGTTCTGATTGCATTTGCTCTTCGGTCATGCCCTCAAAGTTGGCAAGCCTATCAGCAGCTAGGAATATCTGGTTCATGTCGCGGGAGTAGAACCCTTCAGCAGAATCTTCAGCAAGTTCTTCTTTAATAAAAACTCTATCAAGCTCTGTCTGAGGCGCTGACTCATACTCATCATTAAGCTTGCGCCTTCGGATGCCGTATCTAAGATTGCCGTCAGCGTCCATCACCACATTTCTTAGGGCGTAGTCCACATTGACACCAACTTCTTTCAAACCCTTAGCGTCAAGATAACTTCTCAGGCTAGTCTGTATTCTTTCCAGAACATCTGGGCTTACAGCTTGCTCTTCAACCTCTTCGACAACCTCTTCGACAACCTCTGGAGTAATCTGCTCATCAGTGACGGTCTCAACTTCTTCCGTCAAAGGAATTTGTTCTGCTTCTGCCTTGATCCTGCTGTCAAACGCAGGGACTTTGCCGCTACTAATAACTTTCTGCTTGCGTAATTCTTTTCTTATAGACTCAATCTTATCCTCATAACGAGGATCTTCAGGCTTAATCTGTGCAGCTTCTGATATAGTCTCGTTGCTGAAATCCCCAGTGTTATTAACTGCTTCAACAGATGCTGTAAATTGTGAGTTTGTAAATGGCTTGAGTTCAAATACGGGAAGCTTAGTCGAATTATCTAAGCGCGGCAGGGCTGTTATCTTTTTGTAAAAGACTCTTCTGTCTCCAACATTCATGTCAGATACAGATTTAACCCCTACAAAACTACGAGCCAGAGCGTTTATCTCTGGGCTATTAATGTCTGAGGCAATGTTCTTTTCATTAAGCAGCTTTTGTATTTGCGCTGGGGTAATGTTCTTGCTTACATTTAAATTGAGATAAGTCCTAGCGTTTTGTAAGGAATCAATTTTTTCTTTGACTTCCGGTGACTCAAACTTTTTATTAGCTAGGTTACCAAACGAATCCTTCAGCTCTCTTCTTGCCTCTTGCACAGTAAAGAACTTGGTTTCAGGAAGACCTCTTTCCCTTCTGCGTAAGTTGATCCTCTGGGCAGGAGACAGCAAGCGCATCATCTCAGCCTTGCTTTTCGCCCTATTCTGCTGCGGCCCTTCCTGAAGGTAATACAGCGCCTGATCAAGCGGCAAAGATTCTATATACAGTCTTCGTCTGTCCTCCTCAACACGAGTATCTATGTTCTCCGTTGCTGCGGAGTTTAACTCAATGTCTGTAATCAAGTTTGAGCGGGGGTTCAGAACTCGATTACCTATACGCAAAAGAGTCTCGGTTGATCTCTCGTCATATGAAATGGGGGAAGTTTCTAAAGTATCTTTGACAGACCTACTTAAGGTTCGATCAAGAAGCTTGTCGTTCAACCTGCCAGCCACCGTAGCTGCCGCTTCTCTTGTGGTAATTGGAGAAGCGCCGTAGGTGTTACCAAGTTGATCAACGATATTATAATTTGATCCTGTAACCTCGCCAGTTTCTGGGTCAGTTATCTCATTGGTTCGGTAAGTGAACGATGTAGCTGTAGGGAAGTTATAATTAAGACTGTTGGATATGTTGCTGGCATAGCTTACCTGATCCTCATCAGTCCGAATATCAACTGGATCTGGAGCAGGCAAGAGGAGAGTCTCCTCTACATTAACAACAGACTCAGGGTTTGTGCTGTCCTGCTGGGCTAAATAATCTGATACTTCTTGACGGTCTTCTGCAAGACGGATCTCTTCAGCTTCTCTTAGCTGACGCTCTCTTTCAAACTCAGCTTCTGTTGCAGCACCATCTCTGACCCTTCTGGAAAAGCTGCCAAGAGCAAGGTCTGCTATCACGCCAGCAGCACCACCTAAGCTTGCGTCCTCAATTACTTGATCATACAGAGTCTCGCCAAGAGGAAGGCTCTCATTATATGTATACTTTTCAACCGCGCTTTGAAGAGCGCCAGCCGTTGCTTCCTGAGTACCTTCAGCAAGACCTGTCTTTACAGCACTAGATACACGAGAAAAGAAAGTATCTGCTTCTTTATCAGGAAGTCTTCTAAATTTCTTGAGCAAGCTAAGGGGAGCAAGAACCTCACTAGTTCCAATTAATCCGCCCAAACCAATAGCTTTGTCTTCTTGATCCTGACTGACATCAATTCCCTGCTGCCTAGCCATCTGTATTCTTTGTGCTTGCTCTCCAGCACCAGAACTTGTAGCTAACGCAAGGCTTGATCCGCCAATAAGTTTAGATCCAGCGCCAACAGCCTTGAGCGCACCACCGGGAACAAAGAACCCAGCAAAAGAACCAACAGCATCACCAAGCTTGGTCAGCCATTTATCTTCATAACGCTCGTCTGCTCCTAGCGTTTTATTAATATAGTCCCTGCCTTCGCTTGCAAGGCGAACTAACTCGTTCTCCTCGCCAGAATCTATTAGATCCTCGTAGCCCACGAAGTTTGTTGCAGCGTCAGCTAACTCAGCCAGACCTTCGCCAGCCCCAAGGAAAGTGTTGGCGAAACCACGAGGAACACCCTTCGCGGTTTCCTTTATCTGACCAAGAACGCTTGTGTCATCCTTACCAAAATTACTTACCAAGAAAGGAACTATCTGTTCATACTGATAACCAGAAGACAGAGCGTTTTCTAGATTGAAGTTTAATTTTGGCGAAAGAAAACTTGCAATCTGTTGATCGTTGTAACCAGCAGCTACGGCCTTCTCATAATTAAATTTCATTAGTCTATAAAAGCCTCTAATTCAGCAGCTAAATCACCAGTATTAGTTGCGGCTGTAGTTTGAACAGATCCAATCTGCCCAAGCGCATTTGTCAAATCACTCGGAGACAAAGAGGCAAGCCCAAAAAGACCAGCAAATGGACTATACAATCTCAAAGCTCTTTCTCCTGCGTTGTACTGCTCCCCTAAATTTTTCGCGCTGTCAGCTTCTTCTTCAATGACATTACCAATCAAGGTAAGGACGCTTCTTTTGCTAATATTTTCTGATTGAGCAATGTCAGCCGCAAGCTTTTTAAAATTAATATCACGATTTGACTGAGTCTTAATAAGCTCAAGATTATAATCTCTCTGATCTTTCGCAACACCCTGTTCAACAGAGAACCTTTGTAAGTCACTAAGAGCTTCCTGAATCTGTATATCTTCTCCAGACCTAGCTGCTTCTTCAGCCATAGAAATACCCTGAAGCTCAAGAGCTTGAGTAGACTTCCTAGCATCACTAGCTATTTTCCCGGCGGCTGAACCTGCGCGATCTAAACCACCCGCAAGATCACCTCCGGCAATACCCGCCCCAATGTTTATAAGGGCCATATTAAGAGCTTCCGACTTAGCTTTGCTCTGGATAGATTCAACAAGCTCTTCCATCCTTGTAGCTGCCGCCTCGCCACGATTGGCTCTAGCCTTAGCTATGGAGGAAAAGTCTGCTCCTCCGGGGATCTCTGGTAGCTTACCAGCCTGTGCGTTAATACCAGACATAATTCCATCAAGAGGCATTTCTTTATCGACAAGTTTAGATATGTCCGTAGTCAGCGCCCGACTAGAGACAGAAGCAGGCAGATTAAATCCATATCCTGTCTGAGATCCCATCAGAGCGTCTTGGTTTACATCTATTTTATCTGAAGGAGTCCTATCAACAACACCGCTGTATACAACATTCTCAGACAAAGTAGCATCTTCATCCCCTCCCATATCTGGAAAGTCAGGCAAACGATCTTTAATTAAACCATAGCCACCACGAAGAACACCGCCAAGATCACCAAGAACCTGATCTTCTCTTACAAAATCAACCACATCAGAGGCGGCATCTTTAACATACACTCCCGCATCGTATGCATCTTCAGGCAGTCCCTGTATTACCTCTGCCGCTTTAGCCCCGGCAGAAATAATTGGGTCTACCAAGGGGTATAATAGATCACCTGCTTTCCCACGAGCGCGAGGATCAAACATGCTGGTTCGTTGCGTTTCTAGCTCATAGGTATCACCAAGATCGGGGCGAAACTCCCTGTATCCCTGACTAACTAATGAAGGAACGGTATCCGTCCCAAGTATCTCTTCTCCCATTCGTCTCAATTCACCCTGAGAATATACGGAAGAATCCCTACCTTGAGATTTCAAACTTTCAATAGCTGCATTAACAGCAGAAACTTGATTACTTGTTCTTCTCAAAGTTGGAACAGTCCTTCCGTCTTGCATACCAACTATCCCAGCGGGGGCTTGAGGA
>TARA_R110002073_G_scaffold269336_1_pt1 | contig 18686 bp, 17 predicted proteins | sample TARA_R110002073 | Tara Oceans TARA_R110002073 (sample SAMEA4397174) | marine metagenome | biome: Polar Biome; feature: [DCM] deep chlorophyll maximum layer (ENVO:01000326); material: water (ENVO:00002006), including particulate matter (ENVO:01000060) such as... | depth 40 m
TAAGCAACCCATCCCTGTCCCTTCCCTTCTCCGAGGGAAGGGGACTTTATAACTAGTAAATTGCTAGCTCAAAAATCTTCAAATCTATTTTGATTGTGATAATTGAGTCTCTCTCCCTAATCTTAGGGAGGGTCTTATACTGAAATATTGCGACCGCTTTTTCATGAGTTTATTCCTGTACATAGTGTCAACCTAAATCAGGAAAAGACCAACTCAGGTTATTTAATCATCTCAGTGGCTTGTTCTATTGGAAGGGCTCTTGTTTCTTTGAAACTGGAAAGCACTAGGTTTGAGCGGGTTTTATGAACTCCTCTCCAGGACTGAATACGTGAAAGTAATTTTTCAAAAGACGTAGTGTTTTTAGTTCTGACTTTCAGAAAATGAGATCCGTCACCGGTAATGGAATGGCATTCTAAGATTTCTTTTTCTTTCTGAGCCTCTTTTACAAAACTTGGATAATTATCAGATCCATCTACTTCCACAAACATAAAAGCAGTGATATCGAAATGAAAATCTTTTGAACTAAGGATGGCTTTATAATCAGTTATGAGTCCACGTTCTTCCAATTTTCGCATTCGCTCAGATACAGAGGGTACCGAAAGGCCAACTAATTCAGCGATCTGATTACGCTGCGCTCGTCCGTTTTCCTGAAGATGGTTCAGAATAGCAATATCTATTTCGTCTAATAAGTTGCTCATTGATGTATTTTCCTAATAATAATTTGTTAGAGTTATTATATCCTAAAAAAATTAGGTAATCAATGGTATTTAACAATATAAAATTTAAAAAAGTGAATTTTTAAAAAGGGGTTCAAGAAGAGTAGAATTGGTCTTATCTTTATGTTCAATTTAAAAGTAAGCGAACGAATGTTAGACATCAATTTCATAAAGGAAAATGCAGCAGCTGTAAAAGAAGGAATGCTTAACAAAGGGGAGAAATCCAATGCTTTGGTAGATGAAGTTATAGCCAAAGATGAGCAGTGGAGAGAGCTTGTTCAAAAAGTTGATGCTATTAGAACAGTAAGCAATACGAAAGCAAAAGAGATCGGAGCTTTAATGGGGCAGGGCAAAAAAGAAGAAGCTCAGGCTATTATTGCGGAAACATCGAAGTTGAAGGAAGATGTTAAGGAACTTGAAGATGAGCTAAAAATATTAGCTGAAGAGCGTGAAAATATGCTGCTCAGAATTCCGAATGTAGCTCATTCATCAGTCCCTGTTGGGGCAACTGAAAATGATAATGAAACCTTTGCAACATGGGGCGAGCCCAATAAACAAGAGTGGAGAAAACCACACTGGGAAATTACAGAACGCTATGGTTGGGTTGATTTTGAACGAGGTGTTAAAGTAACAGGAGCAGGATTTCCATTTTATGTTGGTCCGGTTGCTCAATTACAAAGAGCGCTAATAAATTATTTTATTAATGAAGCAGTAAATGCAGGCTATACTGAGCTTCAGGCTCCATATTTTGTGAACGAAGCTTCTGCTCGTGGTACCGGACAAATTCCGGATAAGGAAGACATGATGTATGTAATTCCCAGAGACGAGTTTTTTGCAATTCCTACCGCAGAAGTTCCGGTCACCAATTTTCACAGAGATGAAATACTTCCTGAAAGTGATCTCCCTGTAAAATATGTGTGTTACACTCCTTGTTGGAGAAGAGAAGCTGGTTCTTATGGAAAAGATGTTCGTGGGCTCAATCGTTTGCATCAATTTGATAAGGTGGAATTGGTGAAAATTGTAAAGCCTGAAACTTCTTATGATGAATTGGAAAGTCTCCGTGAACATGCTGAAAAACTATTGCAAGCTCTCGAACTTCCGTACAGAACACTACTAATGTGTACCGGTGATATGGGTTTTACTCAAACAAAAAAATATGACCTTGAAGTATGGAGCCCGGGACAACAGCGCTGGCTAGAAGTAAGTTCATGTTCTAACTTTGAAAGCTTCCAAGCCAGAAGAATGCAACTCCGTTACAGAAAAGGAGAAAAGGGAACTGAGATGACTCATACTTTGAATGGTTCTGCGCTCGCTCTTCCAAGAGTAGTTTCAGCAATTTTAGAAGCCTATCAGGAAGAAAATGGAAAAGTGAGAGTTCCGGAAGTTTTGAAAGGTTTTATTGGAAGGCATTATTTTTAAAGAAATTTCTTTTACAAGGCTTTGCATTGCGTAAGAATGCTTCTACAACAATTACGGTTATCTTTGGTGTTATAACATTAAAGAATAGTTGAATGAAAAGAGCAGTTAGCATTGTAGGTATTTTAGTAGTGATAGGTCTTTTAGCATTTCCTAAAGTTAAAGACTATTTGAGAGCATCAGAGACCGCTTCTGCAAATGCTCAAGCAAGTCAGGCAATTCTTCAAGTAGATGTATTTGTTGTAAAACCCGATGTTATTGAAGATAAAATCTTCACAACAGGCACGCTCACATCCAATGAAGAAGTTGAACTAGCCACTGAAAGTTCGGGTTTGATTCAGAGTATTTCACTTAGAGAAGGTCAGGATGTCAAAAAGGGAGAACTCCTTGTTAAGATAAATGATAGCGAGTTGAAAGCCCAGTTAAAACGAGCAGATTTCAGATTAAATTTGGCAGAAGACCGCGAGAAAAGACAAAAGCAGTTGCTCGAAAAAGGAGGCATTAGCCAGGAAGAATATGATGCTACGTTGAATGAGGTGAATGTACTTCGAGCTGAAGTGTCTCTTATCAATGCTCAAATAGAAAAAACAGAAATTCGAGCTCCATTTACGGGGAAATTAGGACTTAAATATGTAAGTGATGGAAGTTATATTACTCCCAGTTCAAGAATTGCGAGCTTGCAGGATATTGACCCAATTAAAATAGATTTTTCCATTCCGGAGCGTTATGCCGCTCAAATTGAAGTTGGCAATAAAGTAACATTCACTGTACAAGGAATTGATGATACTTTGCAAGCCGAAGTATATGCCAAAGAACCTCGCATAGATTCCGACACAAGAACGTTACAAGTGAGAGCCAGAAGTTCGAATCCAGATGGGAAATTACTTCCCGGTGCTTTTGCAGATCTGGTACTTACCCTTCAGACTATTGAGAATGCGATGATGGTTCCAACCATTTCTTTGGTTCCTGAGCTTCAGGGACAAAAAGTATTCTTGCTTAAAAACGGTGTTATCGAACCCAGAAGTGTGAAAACAGGACTACGAAATGAAGCTAAAGTTCAGATCATTGAAGGCATTGAAGTTGGTGATACAGTATTAACAACTGGTTTACTTCAGGTCAGACCAGAGATGAAAGTTACTGTGAATAGTATAGACGGAGAATAGAATGAGTTTATCATCACTTAGTATCCGTCGTCCGGTTTTAGCTACTGTATTCTCTATTGTAATTGTTCTTTTTGGAATCATTGGATTTAATTATTTACCAATCCGAGAATACCCGGCAGTAGATCCGCCTATAGTTACCGTAAGCACAAGCTACATTGGTGCAAATGCCGAAATTATTGAATCTCAGATCACTGAACCGCTTGAAGATCAAATAAACGGAATTGCGGGAATTAAGAATTTAACTTCTGTTAGCCGTGAAGGTAGAAGTACGGTAACCGTAGAGTTTGATCTTGATGTAGATCTGGAAACGGCAACCAATGATGTGAGATCACGAGTATCCAGAGCGGTTGGGAATATCCCACCTGATGCCGATCCTCCGATTGTTTCAAAAGCTGATGCCGATGCAAGACCCATTCTTTTCTTTAATATAAAAAGCGATTCAAGAAATCTACTCCAGCTTTCTGAGATAGCTGAAAACTATTTTAAAGAACGAGTTCAGACTATTCCGGGAGTGAGCAACGTCCAGATATGGGGTGATAAAACCTATTCAATGAGATTGTGGCTGGACCCAATGAAGCTGGCCGCCTATAATCTGACTCCAATTGATGTTCGAAATGCCCTAACAAGTGAAAATGTGGAACTTCCATCAGGAAGGATTGAAGGAAATTTGACAGAGCTTACCGTTCGAACCATGGGACGTATCACAAATGTTGATGAATTCAATGATTTGATCGTTAAGAAAACGGCAAATAGTACGATCAAACTTCGTGATCTTGGTTATGCAGAATTAGGTCCTCAAAATGAACGCACAATCTTAAAAAGAGATGGAGTGCCAATGGTTGGAGTGGTTTTAATCCCACAACCCGGAGCAAATCAAATTGAGATTGCAGATGAATTTTACCGCAGAGCAGAAAGCATAAAAAAGGATCTGCCCGCTGATATTGAAACAGCGATTGGATTTGACTCGACAGAGTATGTTCGAGCTTCTATCGATGAAGTAAAACAAACAATTTTTATTGCTTTCTTTTTGGTGATCGCAGTTATTTTCTTATTCCTTCGAGACTGGAGAACAACGATCATCCCTGTTTTAGTGATTCCAATTGCGTTGATCGGTTCATTCTTTGTGATGTATTTAGCAGGATTTACTATAAACGTACTCACGCTTTTAGCCATCGTATTGGCTATAGGTTTGGTGGTTGATGATGCCATCGTTGTTCTGGAAAATATTTATGCGAAAATTGAATCCGGTCAACAGCCTATGATGGCAGGAATTCTGGGTTCTAAAGAAATTTTCTTTGCCGTTATTGCAACTACAGCTGCTTTGGTTTCTGTATTTATGCCCATTCTGTTTTTAGGTGGAATTACAGGAAGGCTCTTCAGAGAATTTGGTGTTGTAATTGCCGGTGCAGTTATAATTTCTTCTTTTGTGGCACTTTCTTTAACACCGATGCTTTCTACCAAGCTGCTTAAGAAAAGAGAAAAGAAGAATAAGTTTTACGAATTGACAGAACCCTTTTTTGTTCGAATGAATAGGGCGTACAAAAACTCACTTGAGTCATTCATGAAGAGAAGATGGTTAGCACCGTTAATTATATTAGCAAGTGGTGGCATGATTTATCTGCTGATGAGCACTCTTCCACAGGAAACCGCTCCTCTTGAGGATAGAAGCCGAGTCAGAATGTTTGCTCAAGCTCCAGAAGGTGCTTCCTACGAATACATGGATAATTACATGGATCGATTGGTAAAGCTCGTTCAGGATAGCATCCCTGAAACGAAATCGGTTATATCGGTTACTTCACCGGGTTTTGGCGCTTCAAGTTCAGTGAATTCCGGTTTCGCTTTTTCGATCTTGAAAGACCCGGAACTTAGAGAGCGATCACAGAATGAAGTTGCGGATGATCTCGCCGAAAAAGTTAAACTGCTTAGTGGTGCTCAAACTTTCGTCTCTCAGGAGCAGACAATCGGTAACAGTCGCGGTGGCTTGCCTGTACAGTTTGTGCTTCAGAATCAGGATTTCGAAAAGATAAAAAGCGTTATTCCGGAATTCTTAGAAGCGGTTCGTCAGAATCCTACCTTCACGTATCAGGATGTGGATTTAAAATTCAATAAACCTGAATTACAGGTAGAAATTGATCGTGAGAGAGCAAAAGATCTTGGAGTTTCTGTTCGTGATATTGCACAAACGCTACAGTTTTCTTTAAGTGGTCAACGTTTTGACTTTTTTATAATGAATGGGAAACAGTATCAGGTTATTGGGCAGGTTGAAAGAAAAAACAGAAATGAACCGGTTGATCTGAAGAGTTTATACGTTAGAAACAGCTCGGGAAGTTTAATCCAATTAGATAATCTTGTGAGAGTAGCGGAGCAAAGTAGTCCGCCACAATTGTATAGATACAATCGTTACGCATCTGCAACAATTTCTGGGGCACTTGCACCGGGAAAAACGATCCTGGATGGGATCAATGCCATGGAAATAATTGCGGCGAGCGTATTGGATGATTCTTTCTCAACGAGTCTTTCCGGTCCCTCCAGAGATTTTGTGGAGAGTTCTTCGAGTTTACTCTTCATTTTCATCCTTGCGTTACTTTTGGTTTATCTGGTATTATCCGCACAGTTTGAAAGTTTCAGAGATCCATTTACCATCATGTTAACCGTTCCTTTAGCACTTTCAGGAGCATTGGTAAGTATGTGGTACTTTGGCCAAACGCTGAACATATTTAGCCAGATTGGGATGATTATGCTTATTGGTTTGGTTACAAAAAATGGGATTTTGATCGTAGAATTTGCGAACCAAAGACAGATACAAGGGCTTTCGATCTTGGATGCAATATTGGACGCATCGGCGGCGCGATTCAGACCTATTTTGATGACCAGTATTTCGACTGTATTGGGAATTTTGCCGATAGCTTTAGCATTGGGTGCCGGAGCTGAAAGTAGAATTTCCATGGGTATTGCAGTTATTGGTGGACTGATAATTGGTAGTTTACTCACACTTTATGTAATTCCTGCAATGTATTCTTATTTATCACCAGAAAAGTCAGAAGATGATATGATCACAGACGAAATGATTGAGAAAGCAGAGAAGCAACTAGAAACTGAAACGGTATAATGAGAACTTATTCGATGAAATACACATTAGTTCTGGTTAGTGTTTTTTGTTTTTTAAAACCATCAGGATTGATAGCCCAAGATACACTCCGCATTGAAGAAGCCATTCAAAAAGGACTAGAGAAGAATTTTGCTATTCTAATTGCTAAAAATGATGCTCAGATCGCAGAAAATAATAACACGCTGGGAAATGCGGGGTTTCTTCCTGTAGTAACAGCTGACGGTTCTTTAACTAAAAGAATAGAAGATAATGAGACACAGTATTCAACTAATGCGATTCCGGATCGAAATGATAAAGGAGCGGAAACTAACGTATATAATTACGGAATAGATGCAACCTGGACTGTATTTGATGGTCTCACCATGTTTGCCACTCAGGAGAGGCTTTCTCTTGAAGAGAATATTGGAAATGAAGAAGCGCGACTTCAAATTGAGAATTTATTGTCTGATTTGATCAATGCCTATTATCAGATTGTGGGACAACAGAAGGCGAATAAAGTGCTTCAAAATACAGTGGAGATCTCGCAGGAAAGAATTAGAATTGCTGAAACAAAGAAAGACTTAGGTTCGGGTTCTCAGTATGATCTTTTACAAGCACGAGCTGATTTCAATGAAGATCGCGCAGCGCTTATCAGATCAGGAACAATTTTAAAACAAGCAAAAATCCTGGTGAATCAAATACTCTCAGATTCTACTTTTTCTGATTTTGATGTGGAATCAACTATTGAGATGCGAGAAGTCATGAATTTAGAATCAGTTTTAGATTTAGCTTTGGAAGAGAATAAATCTCTAACAATCGCTCGATTAAACGAACGAGTTGCCGGCGAAGAGATTAAAGAGCTCAGAGGTGATTGGTTTCCGCAAATTGCGGTAAATGGCGGGTACGGATATAATAAAATTGAAACGAGTACCGGTTTTGTAGATTTTTCTAGAACTACCGGATTTAATTATGGCGTAACTGCGAGAATTAATCTGTTTGATGGATTCAACAAAAACAGAGCATCTCAAAATGCTAAGCTCAGATTAAAAAATCAGCAATTGCTACTTGACGAGTTAAAACTGAATATAAGTTCGGAAGTTCAACAGTTATACGAGCAGTATCAGGATGCGTTATCTTTAATTGAATTGGAAAAGGAGAACTTAGCATACATTAAGCAAACTCAGGATATCGCACTCGAACGGTTCAGGCTTGGTACGATTAGTTCGGTAGAATTGAGAGAAACGCAACTCAGTTTATTGAATGCTGAAAACCGTTTAATTGTAGCTCAAATAGAAGCTAAGACAGCGGAAACAGAGTTGTTAAGACTTAGCGGAAATCTGTTGAGGAGAGACAAAAGTTTTTAATCTCTTGAGAGTTTAATTTTTCGATGGAAGCTCGAACTGCAAAACTAATCTTCTTCCTTCATCTTGATACTCTACACCGTCTGCATATTCGCCCATTAAAAAAACACCACGCCCGCTGGTTTTCAAAATATTTTCTTCAGCAAGTGGATCGGCAACTTCTTCAGGATCGAAACCCCCTCCTTCATCTTGGGTAGTTATTACGAGGGTTTTACCGTTATGTACGGCATTAAGTGTAACTTTTTTTGAAGAATCCAGCTCATTTCCATGAACCAGCCCATTGGTAGCAGCTTCACTTACCGTAAGCATTAACCGGGCATAGAATTCATCATCAAATTTAAGATCAGTTTGCAGATCGTTTAAAAACCCTTCTAATTTATCTAGCTCTTCATAAGTAGATTTTAGAATCAACTTCTTTTTATAGTTCATCTAATATTATGCGTAAATACCACGTAGTTTTAGCGTAGTTGCAACTTTATCGATTGCGTACACATACGCCGCTTGTCTTAGGGTAATACTATACTTTTCGCTCACCATAAACAAGTTGTCAAAGGCTTCTCTCATCATTCTATTAAGACGACGATTTACACGCTCTTCCGTCCAAAAATAACCGTGCCTGTCTTGTACCCATTCAAAATAGGACACCGTTACTCCGCCGGCATTTGCGAGAATATCAGGAACCACCATGATTCTTTTTTCTTCGAGAATGGAATCCGCATTTGCAGTAACCGGACCATTTGCGCCTTCGGCGATTATCCGGGCTTTTATTCTTGGAGCATTTTCTTTGTTGATTTGATCTTCTTTTGCTGCCGGTATTAGTACATCACACTCAAGCTCAAGTAATTCTTTATTGCTGATGGGTTCAGCTCCCGAAAATCCTTCTAGCGAATAATTATTGGTTTGTGAATAATGAATTGCTGCCGGGATATCTATTCCTTCTTTGTTGAAGTATCCACCGCTCACATCGCTTATAGCAATTACTTTTGCACCTTGTTCGTAAATAAGTTGAGCAGAAACGGAACCCACATTTCCAAAGCCTTGAACTACAATTGTAGCATCACTTGGTGAAATTCTTAATTTATTCATAGCAGCTAAAGCAGTTGTAATTACTCCACGACCTGTAGCTTCTCTCCGCCCTTTTGAGCCACCAAGAATTATTGGCTTTCCGGTAACTACCGCAGTTTCATTTCGTTTGCTCTTCATGCTGTACGTATCCATGATCCACGCCATGGTTTGCTCATTGGTATTCATATCCGGAGCAGGGATGTCTCTTTCAGGACCGAAAACGTCACTCATATTTGAAGTGTATCTACGCGTCAATCGCTCAAGTTCATGTTGAGAAAGTTTTTTGGGGTTCACTCGTACTCCTCCTTTAGCTCCGCCGAACGGAACATTTACGCACGCACATTTCCAGGTCATCCATGCGGCTAACGCTTTTACTTCATCTAGATGAACGTCTTCAGCATAACGAATTCCACCTTTTGACGGACCAAGAATGCTATTATGAATAACTCGGTATCCTTCAAAAACTTCGATTCTCCCATCATCCATAATTATCGGATTAGCAACGATCACCACTTTTTCCGGCGTGGATAGATATTTAAACATGCCTTCATCAAGATCAAGAATTTCAGATGCATGTCTGAATCTTTCCATCATGGAAGAAAAAGGTGAATCATCTTGTAGGAGTGGAGCAGGTTCTTTGTAATACTCTTTGGTGAGGGCGTCTTTAATTTCGGACATAAAGTTATTTTGAGATTCAGTTATATTAAAAAAGCGCTTCCAAATATAAAAATTAGATTCCAATATTCTCTATTAAAATCATCTCATTAACAAAAAAGTAATACAAGCTTATTTGTAATTAATAGATAAATATATCATACTTAGGCTTTCCTGCATTAGCCGGATGAATTTCGATTCATAGCTGCATTCTCTATGAAAGAAAAATAAATACCTGAAACTTAACCGAATGCTAATGAACGCAAACGTATTAGTTCTTAATCAAGATTATCAGCCATTGAGCATTTGCTCATTGCAACGCTCTATAAAACTTATTTTTTTAGAAAAAGCGGAACTTCTTCACGATGATCCCGAAAAAAAGCTAAGAACTATAAATGAGCAGTATGATTTTCCCTCCGTAATCAGATTACGTAGATATATTCGGCTACCATACACCAAAGTGGTTCTTACACGAAGAAATGTGATGCGGAGAGATGGATTTCAATGTCAATACTGTGGACAAAAATCAAAATTGACTATAGATCACGTACACCCTAAAAGTCGGGGAGGAAAAGACACTTGGGAAAATCTTACAACCGCCTGCGATAAGTGTAATGTGAAAAAAGGTAACCGAACACCGAAAGAAGCGAATATGGCCTTAAAGAGTGAGCCGTTTCGTCCGATTCCCATCACTTTTTTCAGAGATAACAACGGTGGTGTGCAAGAGCCCTGGAAGCCGTATTTGTATATGACGTGAGGAAATTCTAAAAATTACTTTATAAAGTTATTCAATGAACTCGTTTTTAAAGAATAGTAATTGTGGCTCAGTTGTGAACTCGTCAAGAATAATAAACTGGTTATTGGCTTCATCTACATCAAATACAGAAGCAAAATTATTGGTCAATTTAAATCGTTTTATAAAGTTTCCTTTCCAATCGACCTGATGAATTTCCGAAGTAGGCGAACTACCATTTGTCAGCATTTCTTCAATTGAGGGAAGAGACTAACCCACCCAGGCGGCATAAATATAATTATCAGTTGAAGTAATTTGGGTATAGCAATATTTAGCTAATTCTCTGTTTTTATGTATAGTTGGATCGTTATTACCAAATGGTGTTTTCGAAACTAAGCTCCCTGAGCGTTATAAATTTTCAAGCCATTAATAATGATACATTGCTAAAGCAAACATATTCACGGAGGAGTTTATTTCTGCCCAAGAATTATAAAACCAAGCTCGGTCTGCCAAATTTAGTTTTTGAACATTTTCAGTTGAATCATAAGGAAAATAGTCCACATCTAAACTCTCTGTGTCAACAAATGCAAGATATCCGTCTTGTAATGTACCTGTAGCGAATAATTTATTGTTGACTAAGCCTGCCTCTTGAGCTTCAATTATATCAGGGGGAAGTAAATATTGATATTAAATCACGCTTGTATCGTTTAATAAGGCATTAAAATTATATGCAGTATTTCTTTTTTTCTCCCAATCGTATAATTCCAAGATGGGTTTTGAAATGAGCTCTGGTTGAAGAATAGTTGGAGCAATCGTAAATTCTTTTGGTCCTTCCTTGCGATCCCCGAAAGAAGCAATAAATTCTGTATTTGATAAATTAAACACATATATCAAATCATTTTTTTTGTTGTCCTCGACAATAATGAGTAAAGAATCAGCTATATAAATTCCAGAGGGATACTCTAGTATTTCATTTATTTCTGAAAAAGTTTCAGGTTTTTCCAAATGTGTAATTGGAATGGAGTTAAATTCTTCGTCATTTAAATGTTTAAGATATATGATGGTCTATCAGTGTAGTTACAGCTTACAACAAATAAAGCTAAAAGGGGTATTAAGTTTTTTATCACAGCTAGTTAAATATTTTTAAATCAATATCTATTTTATTGAGATTATTTCTCAACTTTTTTGAGTGAACAAGGTATTTACTTTCTTTAATTACGAAAATTTAAAATATCACTCCGAACTATTAAGGGGCTAAAGTAGGAGCGGACCACGGACCACTTTATAAAGCGTATACAAGCTTTGAAAATTATGTTGTTGAAAGCAAAAAAGTCCGAAACATACATGAATGTTTACATACACAATGTTTTAAAGAGAATTTTCAGCGAAAAGGCGAACTAAATAACAAGAAATTACTAGCCATAATTCCAGAAAGAGGCTGTTGCGAATGTGAAAAGAGTTTTGAAGCTGAATTGATGGATACTCTTCTAAAACTTGATGGTTTTGAGTTTATAAAATTAGATGATAGCAATCTAGAAGATGCTATGATTAGCAATTATATCCAATTTGAACATGTAACGCTAGTAGCAATAGATCGGTATAAGACTCATTATATTTATGAGTATCATCCAACGTTTCCGCTTAAAGAAGCAAAAACAAAAGCTTTCCTCACTTTTTTGACAGAATCTGGTAATTAAACTAATAGTTACAAAGTACTTTGTAACTCTGTAACGATCTTACTCTGTCACTTCTTTTACTTAACTCTTTTCAATAAAACACCAAAGTGACCATCACAATTATGCTTATGTGGAAATGTTTGGTACGCTTTGCCATCTTCGGCTAATACTTCTTCAGGAACAAAATCTTCAAGCGACTGAAGCTCAAAGTTGTCATCCATTTTGTCGAGCAATTTATGGATTTGGTCCATGTTCTCTTCCGGCTCGAGCGAACAAGTGCTATACACCAATCTCCCGCCAAGTTTAACCATGTTTGCAGCTTCTTCAAGTAATTTCTCTTGAAGTTCAACCGCATTTTTCAAACCTTGTTCGTCTCTTCTCCAACGAAGATCTGCTCTTTTGCTCAAAACACCGGTTCCTGTACAAGGAGCATCCAGAAGAACGGCATCAGCTAATGGAAGAGATAATTCAAGAATATCTCCACGCCTGATCTTGATGTTTTCAGCTCCAAAGTTGAGTGCGTTTTCTGCAAGCAATTCTAATCGCTCTGCAGAAATATCGACAGAAAGAATATCACTTTTTGCTTCAGTAAGATCTGCAATCATAATTGATTTAGTTCCGGGAGCGGCACACAAATCATAAATTTTTTCATCAGGCTGAGGATCTAAGATAAATGGAGCAAATCCGGCAGCGAGATCTTGTACGTGGCATAATCCTTTAGTAAACAATCCCTTCTCAATGAATGGCTGAACAGAATCAACTTTATAGAAATTCGGAAGCCAATCGCTTGCTTCATAATCAATGCCCATTTTGTCCATACGAAGCTCGAAATTTTCCGGCTTGGTACGAATGGTGTTTACACGAACATAATAATTTGGGCGACTGTTATTTGCCTGGTACAATTGAAACGCTTCCCGTTCTCCGAAACGCTTATTCCATCTTGCAACTAACCATTCAGGATGCGAAAAGGTAGTAGCAACTAATTTAGTTCTGTCTTTGAATGCGGGTTTAGGCATTCCATTTTCTTCACGCTGCATGTTTCTGAGAATTGCATTAACCAAATCTCCGGTTTTAGAACCAAGCATGTATTTTGCAATTTCAACGGCTTCGTTAATTGCGGCATAGTCAGGAGTGCTGTCCATGAACAGCATATCGTAAATTGCCAAACGAAGGATATTTTTCAATTCCGGCTTCATCTCATCAATGCCTACTGAGGAGAAATGATCAATCAGAAAATCCAGATAACTTCTTTTGCGAAGTATGCTCTGTACGTACTCTCTGACCTGAGCTTTTTCACGAGTATCTAACTCATTGGCTAATGAATAGTCTAGGTTTTTTTCACGGTCGAATTCGATTAGAATTTCAACGCTTACTGATCGTGCTGATAAATCGGGTTCCAAAGTGCTCAGGATTTTAAAATTGATGTTAGGTGCTTATAAAAAAAGGTGATCTAGCCACCTTAATTGCATAACTGCGTCAAATAAAAACAAGCTGGTTTTCGCCGGCTTGCCGAATCAGTAAAGATAAAATAATAAGAGGGGAGTTGCTAATGCTTCTTTTTATATAAATAGAGTTTAATCTATGGAATTTCGAAACGCGAGTCTTTTTTTCTGGGTATAAAAAATCCTTTAATACAATTGGTGTTTCGAATACAAATTTGAATATGATTTTTTTCCTTAAATCCTGCATTTGGGTAAAGATCTTGTCCTTCAAAAAAGACACTTCTTACGGAATCAAAAGCATGTTTATTATTCTCAAGGTTAAATTTATGTAGCGCTTCAATTACTGCACAATCTAATTCCCTAATTAGGAGATCATTTTCTTCTTCAAATGGTCTTTTATTGATTGGAAGGTCAGATTCTTCGACAGTTTCTGAAATTAATTCATATCCTACTTTCATCAATTCAAGATTTTTAGAATCTAATAAATCGAGACAATAACCTAAATCTAAGACAGCACCAAGAACGGCTGGTCTTTCAATTTTTTGATTTTCTGAACGAGGATTATTTTTAAGTTTCTTAGCGTATTCTAAAGCTCTATCCGGATTATTTTCCCAAAAGTAAATGCCATGCCCAAGCCAGCCATAAGAATTATGACTTTTCTTTAAATCAGAACTTTGATTTATTACGCTATTTAGAACTTTTTCATCACACCCATGAAAGCCAAGAACTAAGCCAGTTCTTTTGGAATACATAAGTTCCGGTAGTTTTTGGTAAGATTACCTTTTTCGGTAATTATTCCCACGTCTTTGAGAAATTTGCGTGATGATTCCTTTGAAGAAGTCACTTCTTTTTTATAAGCTCGTAATTCTTGAAGTAAAATTTTTCTTTCGTGATCGTGCATTATACTTATATCTGATTATCTAGTTAAGATAACTTTTGCAAATATAGATTACAACTTTGTGATAGTATTTACATTTCACTCATCTATAAAGGAGCTTAATCAGAATTTCATCTATCAATTCGTATCTTTGATTTATGTTCAAAGTTCAAAACACAATACTTACCGAAGAAATTGCGACTACGAAATTTGCCTGCGATCTGCCAAGATGCAAAGGAGCTTGTTGTGTAGTTGGAGACGCCGGAGCTCCGGTTGTAAAAGAAGAGATTCCGGTATTACACAAAGCTTACAGATTATTGAAAGATGAATTGCGCCCTGAAGCTGTTGAAGTTGCTGATAGGGAAGGAGTGGTGATTGGTAGTGAGAAAGTGGGATATGAAATTGCTTGTGTAAATGAAGCGGAATGTATTTTTGTGAAATACGATGAAAAGGAGGTGGCTTATTGTTCCATACAAAAAGCCTATTTTGAAGGTCGGTTTAATTGGGAAAAACCACTCAGCTGTCATTTATTTCCGGTTCGATTAAAAAAGATCGCTGATTTTGATTACGCCAATTTTGAATATGTGGATAGCCTCTGCTCTGCGGCTTGTGATAAAGGAAGTAAAGAAGGAATTTACCTGTCCGATTTTCTGGAAAAGCCACTAACTCGGAGATACGGTGAAGATTGGTACGATGAATTTAAAGCTACGTGTAACTATATCAGGGAGCGGGAAGTAAAATAGATATGCTTCGTAATCAACAAAATATTAGCCAAAAACAGCAACTTGGGCAGCAGCAGAAACTATCGCCGCAGCAGCTTCAGTTTATTAAGTTGCTTCAACTTCCAACCATTGCTTTAGAGCAACGAATTAAGGAAGAGCTGGAATTGAATCCAATTTTAGAAGAAGCTGAACCGGGAGAAAATCTTCAAGAACGCTTGGATGTTGAAGAGGAAAAACCTCAATCAGAAGAAAAAAAAGAAGGACTTGAAACCCTAGAAGAACATGAAGTAGATTGGGATGAATATGATTCCAATACAGAATATGAGGGCGAATCATATTCAATGCCCACTCACCCGGATATGCAGGAATGGCAAGACTTGCCTGATCCATATCATGCTTCATTACTGGAAGAGCTCGAAAACCAAGTTGCATTGCTGGATCTTACAGAGGAAGAACAATTAATTTCAGATCAAATTCTTGGGTCTTTGGATGAAGACGGTTATTTCCGAAGAGAACTGGAGGCGGTAGCTGACAATATCGCTTTTAATCAAAGTATTTATGTTGAAGTAGAAGATGTTGAAAGAATCAGAAAGCAAATACAATTATTAGATCCGGTTGGCATTGCTTCTACAAGTTTGCAGGATTGTTTATTGATTCAAATAGAACAGACTTCAAAGGATTTGAATGGAAGAGAGCTTGCTTTAAAAATAGTAAGTGATGCCTGGCAAGCTTTTGAAAAGAAGCATTTTAATAAGCTGATTCAAAAATTCAACGTTACGGAAGATGAACTTAAAGATGCATTTGATGTAATTCGTGGAATGGATCCCCGGCCGGGTTCGGTAGGAACCGGTATGGAAGAATCTCAGAATTATATTGAACCGGACTTCGAAGTATATTGGAGAAATACGGACGAAACCGATTATGAAAAAGGAGAATTTCTAATAAATCTGAATCAAAGAAATTCACCTTCGCTTAGGATATCTCCAGATTACAAACAGATGTGGGATGACATAAAAGAGAAGAGAGAAAAACCTGATCAACAGACACAAAACTTCATAAAAGGTAAGATTGATTCAGCAAATTGGTTTATTGAATCTATCAAGCAACGCCAGAATACTTTGATGAATGTAGTAAAGACGATGGTTGCTCTTCAGGAAGATTTCTTTAAGTATGGCGACAGTTTGAAACCCATGATTTTGAAAGACATTGCAGAACGAATCGGGATGGATATTTCTACCATCTCCCGAGTGGTGAACGGAAAATATGTGCAAACTAATTTTGGAGTATATGAACTCAAATATTTCTTCAATGAAGCATTAGAAACAGAAAGTGGGGAAGAAGTATCAAACAGAGAAGTCAAGAATTCTCTTCAAGAGATCATCAATCAAGAAGACAAACGTAATCCATTAAGTGACCAACACTTAGCTGAAAAGCTTAACGAGCTTGGCTACAAAGTAGCACGCCGAACGGTGAGTAAATACAGAGAGCAACTGAACGAGCCGGTGGCAAGGTTAAGAAAACAAATATGATCACTGATTGCGCTGATTTTTTGATTTACGCTGATGAAAATCATCTTCAATCAATAAATAAGAAGTTCAGGTACGTAAGACCTCTTTGGAGGTTTGCTCCAGATACTCTCAACTTCAAATAGGCTCGGAAATAAATTACTGGAAAGCTGAGATTTCACGGAAACAGATTTGATTACTGATGGACTGATTTAGATAACCGATTGCTCTGTCTTTTTGATTATGCTGATGTAATCATCAACGAAAATCATCTTCAATCAATAAATCAGTGATCTAATACTCTTGGCTCTTAAAAATAGCCTTAAATTTTTGGAGAGAAGAACCATCTTCAGTTAAAGAGTAAACGAAATCGTTGTTATCGATATGTTGAATATTTCCTATGACGGTAGTTCCGCCTTGATTTTCATAGGAATAAAGTAGTTTGCCGGAGCTATCAAAAATATCGAGGGAATTGGCGTATTCAAGATTTGCAACATCATTACCATTCATTCGGTTCTTTGCATACTCATTAGAATCTTTAATATTGGTTGGCCATTGTACTTTTGTAATAATGTATCCATTACTTAAAACACCAACCGGATCTAAACCACCCATTCCCATAATCATTACTCCTCCATTACTTTCAGCTATTCCCGGAGGTAATATTTTCTCAAAATCTCTCCTGATAGATTTAACTAAATCTCCATTCAAAGCGTAAATATTTAGCGTGTAATCAGTTAAGTGTCCCGCTATCAATGTTCCTTCATGCAATAAAGCTCCGGCGCTGGAACTTACACTTTGATTTACCTCGACTTCGTTGGCATAGTAAAAGCGAAATTTGTTAAGCACGTGTACAGAATCATCGGTTAATTCAACGGTCAAAATATCATCTGCCAGCGCTCCCCAAACTACAGATCTCATAATAAATGTACCTTCATCTGTGATTCCTTTGATTGATCCAAAATTAATTCCTTTTGATAAAGTAGTGCTGGAAATAAAGTTTCCTTGAAGATCAAAAGCGTCAATTCTGGCTCCCGATAAATTAGTTAAGTAAATAAAACCATCGTGATAAGCCATACTATACACATTTTCGAAATCTCCGGGACCACGACCTTTTTGTCCGGTAACAAAACGAAGTTCTCCGTTGGGATTTAAAGAAACCATTTTTCCCTGCTGAGAATCAACAAAGTACATATTGCCTCTGTCATCAACAGTAAATGCGCTGATTCTACTAATAATCAGATCGTCATTAAAGCTCAGATCTATGCTCTTAATTAACTCAAACTTTACGGGTGGATTTTCATTATTCTGGAACTCACCGTATCCAGAGTTTTCAACTATTAGTGAGGATTTATTTGTTTCTTTTTTACCCTCGTCAAAACAAGAAAGGAAAAATATAAGGAGTAGAAGAGCCAGTTTTTGTAGATGCATTTCTATAAATTTAACAAATTGGAATTGGTTGTAAAATGGAAAAAATTAATCAAGATTAAAACGAATAATTTTTCAACCACAGTCTATCTTAAATAGTTGTCATGATAATCGTTGCTATGAAATCATCATAACTCAGCTTACGAGTTGTGGGTGGTAAGTCGTTCCAATGCTGAGCGTATGGAACGAGGGAAACAGCCAGAGAGAGTTCTATCAGCCGTGCAAAGTTTGTTTATCGTAATATTCTCCGTCATCCCTCGGGCGAATGCAGAGGATCAGGATTGTGAAGAAAGTAACTTAGTTTTAACATCAATCCAGATCTCCTGCATTCGCGTGGAGATGACTGTGAGTTTGTATAAAGTTTCCCTCTCAAACCAGCGACAATCTGCCTGATCCGCTAACTCTGCGTTCCAAACCAAGCGTGTGGAACGAGGGAAACATCCAACCCAAAAGTAAATTCGAACTTTGAACCGAAGGAATGCCCTTGGCAGAATTGCTAAGAATTTCCCCTCCTGATTTTTAGGAGGGGCGAGCTGCTCAGAGAGAAAAATGTGGGTATAAATCGGGGAGGTCAGAATACTGGAAGTGAGATTTTGTACGCTATATGTTGCAATCACATCTACATTTGCGTTCCAGTGTCGAATGTGAGGAATGGGGGAAGCTAGTTTAAATTATTCAGTCAGACGGGCTCTAGCCGTCAGACTGGATCATAAGTAAAATATCTTAGCAACATCAATCCAGATCTCCTGCATTCGCATGGAGATGACCGTGAGGTTGTATCAAGTTTCCGAATCAAACCAGCGGCTATCAGCTTAATCCGCTACATCTGCGTTCCAATGC
>TARA_R110002073_G_scaffold27337_1_pt1 | contig 18674 bp, 25 predicted proteins | sample TARA_R110002073 | Tara Oceans TARA_R110002073 (sample SAMEA4397174) | marine metagenome | biome: Polar Biome; feature: [DCM] deep chlorophyll maximum layer (ENVO:01000326); material: water (ENVO:00002006), including particulate matter (ENVO:01000060) such as... | depth 40 m
TATTTTTTATATACATTGTTGGCATCATTGTTTTAATATGTGCCAACTACCTATAAAGCAACCCAAACTGTTCAAAACGTTGAAAAACAATAAGTTAAAATAAATAAAAAAACAATGTTAAATAAAACTAAAGATAATTTTTTATCAAAAGCTAGTGTAGAGAATGTTCAGAAGAAGAAGATTGAGCATAAGCTAATAGCTTCTTTTATGCGTTCTAAGGGACTCAAACTATTATCATACAGTATTTTACTTAATGAGGTAGTTGAGGTTGTAATACGCTATTCTAATGAGGCACACGTGTTTTACAACGGCACTAGGTTAGACTGGTATGATCCAGAAACTTCTAGATCAAATATAGATTCTTCAAACATTCATTTTGAGGCGTTGAATATGGGTTCAGCTAAAGTAAGGGTTTCAAAATTTAAGAAAGGTTCTTTAAAGGAGCTTCATAATTTAAAACCAGTGGCTAACAAATCAATTATTTTTTAAACAATAATTAATAAAAAAACTATGGAAAATATTTTAAAATTTAACCCTGAAAAATGGGATTGATATGCATTTTTAAATGCAGATGAAGAAACTAAAGAGCTTTATGAACATGAGGCAGAGCATAAGGCTGGAAATTGGGACACTTGCGAGGTGTTGCCCAAATCTTTTAGCCCTAGAGATTCAATATTAAGAAACCTTGGTACTGACTTTTACACTAATTTAGTCAACTATAATTGGGTTCAGGCTAGGATAACTTTAAATAGTATTGAATCAAGAGTTGCTTTCTTGTTACAGCAAACTGATTTATAAAACAAAAGTTTTTTTAAATTATAGTTGCAGAACTAAAAAAGAGTTGTACATTTGTAGAAAACAATTAAACACTACATAATGTCAAAGCAATTTTTAGAACAAAAGATTAAATCATTAGTATCTTTAAAAGAATCAATTATCGCATTCGATACAAAACAAGAAGATAGAACATATTCTCAAAATCAATTAGTTGACAGAATAGAGCTTTTAAAATTAAAATTAAACAAATAAAATTAATAGATATGATTTTAAAATGTAAACATAAGTTTAGAGACCTAGTTGTTTTTTCTGATAGTACAGAGAAAGATAATGAAAGCCACCCTAAAGATTACAACGATGTAACTCATCATCTATATTGTACCAATTGTGATACGAAATTAGATTTAGAATATGTCAAAATGAAAGGCGTAGTTTCTGAATTTTTAAAAAGATAAAATTTATAATCAACTAACAATTAAACAAATAAAATTATGAGTAAAGTATTTATAAGAGTAAATAAAAAAAAGAGCATTTATACGGATGCTGAAAGTTTATTGAAAAAGAAATTAGTTAAATTCTTAAAAAAAGAAAACGTATTAAAACAGTTTTGCCACAATATGGAAAAGAATGGTACTGCTTCCCTTACGTTCAATAAAGGCGTTAAGTTAAAAACAATATCTTCAGCATTCACTTGGGGTGAAACTAAAGAGGGGCGTGACTACTGGGATGCATTAGATATTAAATTTGAAAACAAATAAAATTATGAGTAAACGATTATTACCAGAACCATTATTACAAGAAAACCCAAATAGGTTTATTCTTTTCCCGATACAGTATCCAGAAATATGGTCGACATACAAAAAACAACTTGCTTCAGAATGGACATCTGAAGAATTGGACTTTGCTCAAGACGTTGTGGATTGGCGAGAAAAACTTACAGATGGGGAACGTCATTTTCTATCACATGTATTAGGTTTCTTTTCAGCAAGTGATGCAATAGTAAACTTCAATATTGAGCAGAACTTTTCTAAAATACAAATTTTAGAAGTGAAAATGAATTACAACGTGCAAGTTAAAATGGAAGATATCCATACAGAGGTTTATGGGCTTTTGATAGATACACTTATTCCAGATGAGGTTGAGAAAACTAAGTTGTTTAGAGCGGTTGAAAACTTTCCAGCTATTCGTGCAAAATCTCAATGGGCCTTGGATTGGGTAGACAGTGATTCATTGGCAGAAAGTTTAATCGCCTTTATTGCAGTTGAAGGAATATTCTTTAGTGGGAGTTTTTGTGCGATATTCTATATGAAGAAAAGAGGATTGTTGCCAGGACTTTGTATTTCAAACGAACTAATTGCACGGGATGAGGGGATGCATGTTCAGTTTGCGGTAGATTTATATAACAATCATATTGTAAACAAGTTGTCTGAGGAAAGAATTAAAGATATTATTTTAAACGCATTGACAGTTGAAAAGGAATTTATCACAGAAAGTTTACCAGCTTCTTTAATTGGAATGAATGATAAATTAATGTCTGAGTATTTAGAATTTGTCACAGATGGTTTACTATTAGACTTAAAATGTTCTAAAGAGTTCAATACAAAGAATCCTTTTTCTTTTATGGACATGCTAGAATTAGAAGGCAAATCAAACTTCTTTGAGAAGCGTGAATCTAATTATCAGAAAGCTGGGGTTGCTAAAGGCATTGGCTCTGTGAGCTTTGATGAAGACTTCTAAAGCAATAACACAATCATAAAGTAATATTATATAAGAGTTCTAGACAAGTTGTTTAGAACTCTTTTTTGTTTAATGAAAGTTTTTTGAAAGTTTTTTGAATTTATAGTTGTAGAACTAAATAAAGGTTGTATTTTTGTAGTATAATTAATCACAAACATTAAAAAACAAATAAACATCATGAATAAATTAAAGAAAGTAGTATTAGAAGTAAAAGTTGGAGACGCATTTTTATGCATAAAGAGTAGCGAATATTTTACAAAGGGTAGAGTTTACAAAGTTCAATCTTTTAATTATGATGTTGGGTTAATGAGTACTGAAGTAGAATTTTTAGACAATGATTACGATATACATGCTGTAACAGAAAAGTTTTTAAACATTAATTTTAAAAAACAATAATTATGAAAAGTGAATTAAGTAAAAAAGAAGTAGTAGAATTAGATTTTCCAAGACTAATGGTTTCAACAGATAATAAGTTGGTCATATTGTTTACTGATACTCATAAGGGGACACCTGTGGGAGCGTTTGGTGAACCTAAATTATCAATACATGAATTAGGTTATAGGTCTTTACATTGGGATATGACCGAGTTTAAAGAGTATGATGGCATAGTGTCATTACAAAACGATTAATTAATAAATTATGAATACAGAAAACATACCAGATGGCTGGTGGTTAAATGTCACCATAATGGCAAGATTCCAGGATCAATTTATTGTTGGGGTGATAAGGAAGGGTAAAACAGTATGGATTACAGAGGCGGCAAAGGGTTATTTTGAAAACCCAGAGGATGCGTATAGTTGGGGAATGGATTTTATTGAAAGATATAATAATAAAATTGGTTAAACATTAATCACCAACACTATTAAGAAGACTTCTAAGAAACTAACTATTACATATAGTGTAATGTGTTGCCTTTTTATTTAAAGTTCTTTAGAAGTCTTCTTTTGTTAAATTGAGTATTAAAAATTTTTTTCACATTTTATAGTTGTAATATTAGAAAAGAGTTGTACATTTGTAGAAAATAAATATAAACAAACATTTAAAAACAAGATTATGAATAAACAAGATTTCAACAACACGTGTTTTTACGCAAAAAATAAAGGAGACGGTAAACTAATTATTGAGTTCTATGAAAGTTTAGGCTTTAGTGGTGTATATACTGGTGACTCTATAGGCACATATTACGGGATATCTAGAGGTGGCGGTATTCACCTTTGGCACAAATATGAAGCTCATACAAAAGTCCTAGACTTTTCTGTAGTTGAAGAGTATAACAAACAAGACGTTCCTGAACTAAAGTTTCCAAGAATGATGAATGTCTGGGATGGTAATGGTAGTAGACATTCTTCAACTGCACTTGTTGTTGCCTACTGTAAAGATATTGATTACCCTTGGATAGTTGCAGGAAATGGCGGTAAGGCAGATTCAGGATTTAATGGATTTGAAAACGCTTCTGAGATTGAGCCTACGGATATTACACAAAAAGAAATTGAGGAAAAATTAGGTTATTCAATTAACATTGTAAAATAATATATTATGAACTTAGATTTACAAACTGGAGATAAAGTAACTTGGAAAGTAGGAGTATTCATTATGGTAGGTGCTGTACTAGAGGACCATGGTGAAGGCGAAGTTGAGGTTATTACCCATACTAGAAATGGTGGACAACATAATCAAACGACGTTTGTAAATAAAAGTAAATTAACTTTAATGTATTAAATAAATCTTTCTCTAGAAGATTAAAAAAGAAGGCGTTTCATTCATTTGGACGTCTTTTTTGCTTTTGTGTAAATTCCCTACTATTACTGGATAAATTGACTACTTTTTTCTTTAGTGTCACTATAAGGTAGAAACAAACAAACCAAAGAAACAAAACAGATTGTTTTTTAAAGGGTTTTTTGTAGATGGTAGAATATACAGTTATATTAGAAACTATAGTATAGAAAAATAGAGTAAGAAAAAAAGGGTCGGGCCAAAATGCTAGATAAAAAATATTGGGCATCAACTATAAAGAAAAACTATAGTAGTGAAAAATTACAGAATTGAATATTATATAAAAATGTATTACTCATATAGTTAAAAATGGCCATAAAATTTTAGTTAAAAATGTTATAATTTAACGCGAATATCTCATATTGTAATTAATTGATAACCAAACATTTACTCTTTAATGTCACTATATGAATAAAGTAGCACTAAATTGCGTAGCAATTTTAAGTTGAGTATTTATTAATTAAAAACAAAAATTATGAGTAATTTAAGAGAAGAGTTAACAGCGATGAGATACAATGATTTGAAAGTGAAATTTCAAGAGTTAGGTATTGGGGAAGTATTTAGGGCTGGAATTAAAAAAGTAGTATTAATAGACACGGCTGTAGAGCTTATAGAGAAGAAGGATAGTATTACTGAAGAGGTAACGGTTGAGGAATTAGAGATTGAAATAGTTAAGGATAGGGAAGAGATTAAAGAAGTTTTATTATCTGAATTTGAAAAGGCTGTAAACGTCGTTACATCAACGGATGGGATTTGGACCAAGGAAACTATGGAAAAAAGAATTTGGGTACTAGAAAACGTATTCCTACAACACCGTAGTTCAATAAAAGGGTTAGAAGCTAGAGCTAAACAAGAAGTTTTAGAGGCTGCTTTAAAAATAATGTTTTAAAAACTTAATATTATGTCAAAGAAAAAAGTATTAGTAGAGGAGGTGTTCGAAGAAATAATAATTATTGATAAAAATGTAGTTGAGCTTATAGAGGTTAAAAGGAAGTTGAATTCAAGACCAACTGAAAATGATAGAACTATTTTATTAGCTAGACAGACAGAACTTCAAGGAAAAATATAAACAACTAAGTGTTAAAAGCACTTAGTTTAATTTTAAAGTATGAAAGAAAAATTCAAACTTAAGCATTTAGACATAGTTTTAGCCGAGGGTGAAAAGGATATTGCAACACTAATGGTGGACATATTAGGATATAAAAATTCTATATTTGGAAAAGCTAAGTTCTTTGTAAAGAATTTTCTTAAAATTAAAGTAATTACAAGTGAGTTGGAGAATATAGACTTTAACAGTATCCCGTTGAACGAGGATTCTCACATAAAGCGTCCAAACTCAATTAATGAAATTTCATATTTGCAAATGTTAAACTTAAAAGGGTTAACACAAAATGAAAATAACCTATCAATGTCAAACTATATGGCAAAGGTTATTGCAATCTCTACATATAGTGAAAATAGAGTTTCATTATATAAGCCAGACTCAAAGTCATTTGAAAATTATGTTGAAAATATAATGAATGTAAGCATGTTTGACATGATTGCATTATACACATGGATATTGAACGATATAAAAGTAACCTCAAAAGAGTGGGAAGAAAGATTTATGTCCGTTGAGGTCGTAGATAAAGACCTTGAAAAAGCAGGTGGTGCAGGGCTTTCACAATTCAATGTTGTGAATACTATTATATCATTGTGTAATGACTTTAATGTTAACGATGAGGATGCAATGTATAAGTCTTACAACCTTGTAATGACAAATTCATATTCAAAGGCGTATTCAAATTTCGTTCAAGAAAACATGCGTGTGAAAAAAGAGGCAGAATATGCTGCTAATAAAAAATAAAAATATAAGATATGCTAACAGAATTAAAAACGGTTGCATCAACGTTGGGCATAACTTTGGTGATATTAGAATCTGACAAGACTATAGAGAATCAAGTGAATAGAATAGCGAGGGTAGAAGATATGCCTTTAGCTTTAGTTACATGGGACCTTACAACAAGTTTAGAGTTCGATGAGAGCGGTTTCTTAAAGAATCCAACAACTGACATCACAATGCTACTGATGACTAAGGCGGATACTCTAGAGAGGTCAGAATTAGAGGCTTCTGCTGAAGAAATGGGGAAGCTATTCATTCAGTACATTAAGGCTGTGAAAACTTATTTGACAGCAAATACAAACGTAAAACAAAATCCAATAACTGGAATCTCTTTCACATACGTTCCTAGTTTTTCAGCCTCAAAGCATTCAGGAGTTTTGGCAACTTTTAAAATTCAGGAAAATTTAGAGGAAAACGCTTGTTAAAAATAAATAATTATGAAAAGCTTTAAAGAGATTGTAATGACCTTCCTTAAGACTGTGAAGAGCGATACAGACACCTATACAAGTGTAAAAGCTGAAATAGTAGAAAACAGTACCACCTCATATAGTGTTCTTACTGCAGACCATTTATTCTACGCAAAAAATGGAAGGAAAGCAGGGAAGGCTCCACCTTTGGAGCAAATGTTAAATTTTGTTAAGTCAAAGAATATTTTATTTGATGGACTAGATTCTAGAGGAGCAGCATTTGCGATGCAAGCCATAATTAAAAAGAAAGGTACTAAAAACTACAAAGGCCCTGGAGGGACAGACCCATTATTAGACGCTGTCAATAAATATCAGAGGAAATACGAAGAGGATTTAGGATCATTTATACTTATAGATATTAACAACAAAATTAATGAGGAGATGAAAGATTATTGGAAGGAGCAAGATGAGTTACTAAAGGACTTTAAAATATAATTATGAAAACTGTATTACAATTAAACGAATCAGATTTTAGGATTGCTGGAAAACATACAGACAAGGCATTAGCCTATATAAAGGAGTGTGAGGAACTTATTAATAAAAATGTAATGTTCATACGCACAAACCTTAGTTTTGATTTAAACACCCCTGAAATACAATCATTGAACCATTACTTGCGAGTAATGCAATCACAAAACATAATTGCAGTTCAAATATTATTGGACTAGCATAAAAACGAAAAGACATGTCAAAAAGAGTATTATCATATAGTGAGAGGTCAAGGTCACTTGCTATAGAAAAAGAGAGAAAAGAAAAAGAACTTGAAGAGTCTTTAAAGTTAGATAATGTTAGATTTAGTTCAATTAAAGAATTTGTTAAATCATTTAAAAAATAGAATATGTATGCAACGACACACATGGCTGCAGGGTTTTCAATAATCCTAGCATTCAAAGATAATTTAGCAATAGGAATACCATTAGCAATAGCATCACATTTTATTTTAGACTTTGTTGATTAAAGAGGAGTTCCTAGAAAACAAGCTGTTTATACAGATTTACTTCCAGCATTATTATGCTTTATAGTATCATTATTTACTGGCCATTTTTGGCTCCTATTTTTAGGGAACATTTGTGGTAACCTATTTGACTTGATTGACAAAAAGCTATATTTAGCTATGTTTATTCCAAGCAAATTTAAAGCAACAAAATACTTTCATTTTCAAAAGCAGATAATTTTCCCAAGTGCAAAATTTACAAAAGCGATTGGGTGGATATCAGCATTGGCAATATGTTCGCTATTATTGTTTTTAAAATAGTTTAAAAGAAAAGTGTCCGTACAAAATGATTTACGTCATTAGGTTATGCGGGAGTTATGATGCATCGTAAAGTGTAGATATAATATGGAAACAGCCCAATGTTTCCCAGTTAACTATTAGAATTGGATTTAGGTACAAGGTTAACAAAATTGAAGTATAGTGTAGCGGTAACACATCTGCCTTTGACGCAGACATCTGAGGTTCAAATCCTTGTACTTCAACAAAAAAATAAAATGCACAATAGTGCAAAAAAATTTTTATAATTAAAAAATTATACTTACATTTGTAGGTTATACTAAAATCAAAAAATATGGCATTGACAATCACTCCACAAATAAGTGGTCAACAAGCAGATGGAACACTTTCATACTGTTTCTTAAATGAGCCTTTAAAAGTTCACATTACAGACAGTGATATCACAGTCAATGAAATATTTTGTGATGTTACGCAAATTAATAATAATGCCGCAACGGGATTGCCAACTAACGTTAAATATGTAGTTAGAGATATCGTATCTCTTGGTGGAATAGTGGTCGACTTAATGAAAGTCGTTAAACAGCTTCACGATTTTGATGTTTATCATTTTTCAGATGATTCTGATTTATCTGGAAATGCTGGAAAAGATTCTGTATTGTCAAAATATATATACAGATTTGATTTTTACACAAACGTGTCATCATCGTTAACTACAATTTTAAAACTTCCAATTTTAGGAGGGAGAACTTTTGAGAACTTTGTTCCAGCCGTGAACCACTTAACTCCTATAGTTGAATTGTTAAATTTCGACAACGCTTATTTGAAAAACTACACTAATGTATCATATACTTTAAAAGACATTTCAGCGGTTGGAGGTAGTGATTATTCACTAACTACAGTATCTTCAGTTGTAACACAAGGTGATGAATCTTGCGAGGGTAGAATTATATGGAAAAGTAAACTTGGAGCATGGATGTATTGGGGTATGAATTTAAAAACATCAAAACCAACAGGCTCATATCAAGGAAGTATTGATAATGGAATGTTCGAATCTACTAATTTTTCAGGTGGAGGGAATGCATATATTCCAGTAAATTATACATCAGTAAATTCTAACTATTCAATATCTTTAAAGTGCTTAAGTTTAACAGCATTAGAATTAATTGCAGTTTCAGAAATAAATGGCTCACCAGCTGTTTATTATCAGAAAGATAATAACTCTAGTTTAGAATTAATGAAATTAACATCTGCTTCGGCACCAATTAAAACACATATAAATGGTGGAGACTTTTCAGTTTCTCTAAGTGGATTATTTGAGTATGAAAGTAGAGTAAAATAAAATATATATGAATAATACAAGAATTGAAATCTTAAAAGAAGGTATTTGGATATACCTAGAGCTAGGGCAAGATAAAAGCATTCGCTACAATAGTGTAATAAACAAGATTGGAAAAACTAGCACTAGAGAAATATCAGGTTCTAACACGTTTTCAATTCCTTGGACTTATCATAATGTGCAGACTCTTGGGCTTAATCAGTTTAATTCGGTAGAGTTGGCTGCATCTTTAAATCAAAAGTATGAGGCAAAATATTACAACGAAGACACCTTGTTTCAAGTCGGATTCGTTGTAATAAATAACATGGATAGTGGCCCAATAAATATAAACTTTATTGATAAAGCCTTATTCATAACTGAAAAGTGGGGTGCGGCATCTTACAACGATTTATTGAAAGACCCGTTGTTGACAATTCCAACAGACTATCAAACCGCAATTAGTGAGATGGTTAATTACAATATTACTAAGGTTGCACCGTTGTCACACTTGACAAATATATCTGGGGAAACTTTCCCACTAGCTTTGTTTCCAAATAATTTAAATCAGATTGGGGACAAGTGGCAAATATATCAAGATGGTTCTGACCATGTAGATGACGGTATTAACCCTTATCAAAGTAGGCCTATTTTTAACGCTAAAGCATTTATTACTTTAGCATGTAAAGCTTATGGGTATGACCCAATTTTCCACCCTTCTATAGACTGGGCTAAAGTTGCTAAAACTTACATGGTAACAAAGGGTCTAGAAAAGAGTCAATACGGAGACGGTGGATTAGTTGGCAAAACTCACCCACTAGTTTTAGGGTCTTTTGCTCACTGGATACAATACTCTGGAATGCCATTAGACATATACAGAAGTCAGGTTGCAATGGATTTTCCAGCTGGAGTGTCAATTACTCCAGACAACTTAACAGGTTTCCCATCAAACCCTCCTGGGGTTGAGGTTGGAAGTCCTGGAGGGTTTGGCTCACATAATAGTATATTTGTTCCAAATGTATATGCTGGAAATATAGGTTTAATCACATTTAAGGCAACAGTAAAGAACACCACGAGCGTTGCATCAGGCGATGGTATTTGGTCAGTATATAAAGACACTACAATTACAAACGGTTACGTTTTTGAAAATACATCTTTTACAAACGTTAACGACACTACAACTTCTATAGAGTGGATTGTTGATAAATCAGTTTTTGACACTCCATCTGTACCTAATGCTGGAGACCTTGTTGGAGTTTATTTATTAAGCTGGGACGGTAATGGTTCTCAGTTTGGAGAAAACATGACAAACATGACAGTCTCTGAAACATATTCACCAACTGGATTAATTTCCTATGATGAGCATGGTCAATATTTGCAAGATGCAGTAGACTTAACATACGCCACATCTACAGAAACCATTAGCTCTTTAATAAAAGGATTAATGCAAAAAGAGGGAATGCTAATGAATATAGATTCAAAAAATAAAGAGATTGAATTTTTTGCATATTCAGCATACTCAACAAGAAGAGATGCAGGTGAGTTTGAAGATTGGAGCAAGTACTTATTAGAATATTCTAACCCAAAATTTAATACTAATTATGGAAATAATTATGCTATTAGTAATAAGGTTGGATTATCTGGACCGTATCCAGGAAACTCAGTAAAAATAATTCTAGGAAATCAAACATCTAGCAGTAAATATAAAGACAGTGCAGAAGATTACAATTCTACATTTAAAGATGTAGTATCTGCTCAAAAAATTATTTACACGAATACTCCATACACGGAATATGAGACATCTGAAACATCATTAGTTGAGTTAGACACTACGCTTGGAAATTTAAACCAGTACAGATACGCTAGTTCATCGGTAACTCAAGGAGTCTTGACAGGACTTCCTGCAATCTATAATGTTAACTTTGTAACAGCTCCAGATGGAGTTAGTGATTGGTATAATTTAATAGATAATTCAGTTAGGGGCAAGCCTTCATTTTTATTACCGTTAGACGTTGTAAAGAATTTAGATTTAAGAAAACCTATTTTCATATCTCAATTAGGGGGATACTATATTCCAGAAGAAGTTGAGCAATACATAGATAGTAAAACACCAGTTAGTGTAAAATTAATAAAATTAAACATTAGCTAAAGGCTAAAAATAATAAAGTAGATTAATTGTTCATTCAGTTAGTCTACTTTTTAACAATTAAAATATGGCAGATAATACTACAAATAATAAAATAGTAACTACGGTAGAACTAGACGTAAATAAGGCTGCACAAGAAATTGTAAAGCTAAATAGTTTGGCATCTGATGGGACTAAGGATTTATCTGAAAGGCTCGATGCTAAAAACAAGCAAATTAAAATACAAAACGACCTAAATAAAAAGGGTATCTCAGACTTGGAAAAACAAGTTAAGGGGTTAAAGGGGGTCGTAGGAAAAGAAAAAGAGTATATAAAAGCTACTCAAAAATTAGAAAAAGCTAAATTAAACGAGGTAAAGGTTACCGAAAGGAATGCCAAGACTCAAAGAAAATTAGCAGCATCTTATGATAAGAGTAAGGGTGCTATAAACAAGTTGGACAACGCTACTGGCGGAATGATAACTAGGTTAAAAGCACTTGCGGCAAATCCAATAGTTTTATTTGTAACACTACTAGTGGGAGCTCTTTCTCTACTTAAAAAAGCATTCACCTCAAGCGAGGAGGGGCAGAATAGGTGGAACAAGGCGATGGCAGTTGTTGATGCGGTATTGGGAAATTTATTGGACCTAGTTGCAGACTTGGCAAATGTTTTAGTTGACTTATTTTCCAACCCAAAAGAGTCTTTGGAGTCATTTGGGGAATTAATAAAACAGAATTTAATAAATAGATTTGATGGATTATTAAACCTAATACCAGAACTAGGAAGGGCCATTACACTATTATTTGACGGTGAGTTTTCAGAGGCTGGTAAGGTTGCAGGAAATGCAGTTGCAAAAGTTGCTTTAGGGGTTGATGACCTTTCGGGTAAAATAGAAAAAGCAACAGAAGCTACAAAGGGTTTTTTAAAAGAGCAAAATAGAGAGGCTAAACTAGCCGCACAAGTTGCTGACAAAAGAGCTAAGGCTGATAAGATAGAAAGACAACTATTAGTAAGTAGGTCAGTATTAGAAGCTAAGATTGCACAAAAGAGGTTAGATGCTAAGAAAGAAAATGAATTTACCTCTAAGCAAAGAAAAGCATTTTTAGAAGAAGCTCAGAAACTTGAAGACCAGCTTATAGATAAAGAGACTAAATATCTAGAACTAAGAAGAGATGCTCAAATATTAGAGAATACATTTAGTAGAAGTAATAAGGAAAATTTAGATGCAGAAGCAAAAGCGATTGCAGCTGTAAATGATCAACAAGCTGTAAGGGCAAAGAAGGCCAAGAAGCTACAGACAGAACTTAATACTATAACTAAAGAAATTGAAAGGGACAATAAGGTAATATCTGACGCAAAAAAGAAAAAGCAAAAAGAAGAAGATGATGCGGAAGAAAAAGCTAAGAAGTTAAAAAAGGAAAAAGAATTAGAGGATGCCGAGTCTGATAGAAATGCACAGCTCGAACTTGATGAAATAGAGATTCAAAGAAAGAGGGATTTAGGCGAGAGAACATTAGCTTTAGAGCTAGAGTTATTAGAAAAGAAAAGATTACAAGATGTTTCAGCGGCTGGTTTAACAGCTAAAGAAATAGAGGTAATTAATGCCAAATCTCAAAAGGCTAAATCTGACATAAAAGATAAAGAAGAGAAAACAGATAAGGCTGTAAACAAAGCCATATTGGATAGTGGAATAAACATGGCGGCAGATGCTTTCGGTATCGCCCAAGAGGTTGCAGTGGCAAAAATGCTAATGGCAGCACCAGAGGCTATTGGAAACGTTTGGAGTCAGGCTGCAAAGCAACCAACCATTCCTCAAATGTTATTACATGGGACAGTTGGTACAGTGACAACAGTAGCACCAATTGTAAAGGGGTTGAAGGATATTAAGAAAACTAGATTCTCAAAGAAAAAAGGAGGCTCTGGAGGTGGAGGCGGAAGTATTTCAACTTCGGCAGGTTCGGCATCAAGGTCAGCAGGAGTTTCAGATATTTCAAATTTAGCAGAAAGTAATGCTTCTAGATTAGGAACTGATTCTTCATTAAGTAGTAGAGCATCGGCTGATGCTGTAAATTCATCTAGAATAAGTGCAACTGGAAGTGGAGTAGTATTCTCAGAGAATGCTTACAGTAATTTTCAGTCTCAAATCTCTTTTAGAGAGGATAAGACTACACTTAGGTAACTTTAAGCAACTTTAAACTATTTTATATTAAAATATACTAGATGTAAATAAAAGTCTCTTAAAAACAACTAAAAACAATTATAGCCTATGAGTGAAATGAAAGAACCAGCTATTAATAAAATAAACAAAAAAGCAATGGGAGGAATCATTAAAAGAATATCACTTAATGGAGAGGTTAGTACTGATAAAACATTGAGTGACCTAGTAGCACAAGCTGGAGATGAAAAGTTATTTGAAACGTTAGTTTTGGAAATTGGAAGTCAAGGCGGATGCGTAGAGGAAGGATTAAAAATTATGATTTGGCTAGATAAACTTTCTCAATCAGGAAAGGAAATTATAACAGTAGTGACAGCAAATGCTTACAGTATAGCATCACTCATAATGTTAGCCGCAGATAAAAGATATATTAGTAAGCATGGAGAAGTAATGGTACATAATCCAATGGTTCCTTTGATAGAGTATGCAAACGCCAACGAGCTAGAAAAGCATATTGTAGAATTAAGGAATTTAGAGGAGATGTTACAAATCCTTTATATGAACTTTGCTAATATTAGCATTGATGACATCAAGCTTTTGATGGACAATGAAACTTATTTATCACCAGACGATGCAGTCCTAAGAGGATTTGCGGATGCAGTGATTGATGTAAAACCAAAGCCATATTCAATGATGGCAATAAAAAAAGACTTAAATATGAGCAAATTGAATGTAAGAAATCAACTTAATGTTGTTATTGCTGCATTGAATGGATCGTCTGTAGTTAACCAAATGTACTATAATACTAAGGGTGACGAAATTCAGATTTTTCAATCAAATCCAGCAAAGTACGCTAAGAAGGACAAGACCTCTTTAGAGGAAGGTGAAGTTAGATTATCTGATGGAACAATGTTGGATATAAAAAACTTTGAGATAGTAAATATCACAAAGGAGATTGAAGAAGCAGAAGCTGCAGCAGTTGCAGAAGAGGCTATTCCAGAAGGAGAAGTAGAAGTTGCTGCACCAGTTGCAGTAGTTGAGGAAGTTAAGCCAGTTGCAGCAAATAATGTTGGACCAGCTCCAGAGGAAATTTTAACTAAGGCAGTTGCTTTAGCAATTGATGAACCAGTTGCACCAGTTGCAGTTGAAGAAGTTGTTGCTCCAGTTGTTGCAGTTGAAGAAGTTGTTGCACCAGTTGCACCAGCCGTTCCAGTTGCCGCAGTGGAAGAAGTTCCAGCAGCACCAATTGAGGAAGTTATTGCAGCCGTTGAAGGTGAGCAAGAAGCTGTACCAGCTGTAGAAGAAGTGGCTGTAGAAGAAGTAGTTGCTGATCCGCATCAGGAAATTATGAATGCAATGGAAGCAAAAATCAACTCTTTATTAGAAAGAATAGAATCACTAGAAGGTAACTCTGCAAACGCTGACGCTGATATGAAAGCTGCAGGGGAAGCAATTGACTTATTAGCTAGAAATACTAGTTCTGCATTTAAGCCAGAAGCTAGAAAAGTTTCTAAAGCTAATGACGATTCTGCACCAATGGGTTTGAGCTTATTCCAAAGAATGAGATTCGGTAAAAAATAATAAACAATACGCATAAGGTCTAGAGGTAGCCTATTAAAATAACCTTTATAAAAATAGTAAAATTAAAAAATAGTAATTATGGCAAATAATGTAGGAAAAGGACCAATCGGAATTTTAGAAAAAGCATTAACAGGAAACATCTGGATCGAGCAAAACTTAGCTTTCATGAATGAAGGAGATAAGGATGGTTATTCAGTAATGAAACATGATATCACTTCAGGTATTAGAGCAAGAACTAACGACCCAAGTGCTGCAACAAACGGTTCTCAGTCAATTGGTGCTGTTCAACGTTCTTTAACAGTATTAGAGTCTTACCACGAATTTAACCCAGCATCTTACGAAAACTACTGGAAAGAGTACCAACCAGATGGAAACTTTGATTGGCAAAAACTACCAACAAAGATTCAAACTTCTTTAGAGTACTTATTCTTAGGAGGTATCGCTGAAGGTGTTCAAGATTTGTTAACTAATGGTGGAGCTGCTTTTGCTTCAGGATTAATTGACCAATTAGCAGCAATCTCAACTTCATTAGACGGAGTATCTCCAACTAGTGCACAAATCGTTGCATCTAATGTATTAGCTTTTAAAGCTGGTTCTGATGGAACAGGTGACAATTCAGGTGTTGCTTTAACTGCTCAAAACATTTTTGAAAAGTTAGAGATTCTTATTAAGAATCAAAACAAAGCTATGAGAAAAAGAGCTGGTAGAAAATTCATGGTATCTCATGGAACTGCTGATTTAGTAAGAGAAGCTCAACGTTTAGAGTTGAACTTTAAAGGTGTTGATGTAACTTCTGAAGGAGTTATGAGATATGCTGGTTATGATATTATTGAAAATGCATCTTTCCCAGATGATACAATCTTATTCTGTTCTATGACAGGAGATATGAAATCTGATGCTATCCAATTAGGTACATCTATGAGTTCTGACTTTAATAACTTAGAAGTTGAAAGAACCTCTAACTTCGGTAGATTATACGGAATGTTATTAACTTTTGCTATCGACATCTATGTTGTTAGACCAGAAGAAGTATGTTACTACTCTATCGCTACCTTATAATAGAAAGCTTTATTTAGTAAAAATAAGTAAAATAAGAGAGTCTCTTTGGGGACTTTCTTTTTTTTAAACATTAATTAATATATAAAAATAAAAAATATGGCATGTGTATACACGTTAGCAGCTGGAGTTCCTTTAGTTTGTGCTGACATTAATGCTCAAGTTGGTGTCGGAAAAGACCTAATTTTAGTAAACTATGACAAATTTGATTTAGCCACTACCTTAGGTACAATTGAGGCTACTAATGCAAATAATAACGAACAAGGTTTAACTAATATTAATTTATTATCTGGAGCAGTGCAACACGTTTTTGAAGGTACTGATTATTCAGTAGTTCCAACCGTTGCACCAGAAGTTAAAGAAGATGGAACTGTATGGTTCTCTCATTCTATTTTATTTACAGCATACAGCAAAACTGCAAAAACTAGAAAAGTTATTGAAAGTTTAGGTGGTGCAAAAGTTATTGCAATCGCAGTTGATAGGTCTACTGGATTGTTTGAATTATTCGGAGCTGACCAAGGTTTAATTATGAGTGGTGCTGAGAGAGCTTATGTAGGTTCTCAAAAGTCAAACTTTTATGACGTAACTCTTACTACTCCAGAAATTGGGATAATGAAAGAAAGCTCTATGGGTCTTCTTGCAGTAAATATAGTGTAAAAATAATAAAAATTAAAAAGCATAAGAGCCAAAAATTCTTATGCTTTTTTTAATTATTTAGAATTATTGTATAATATAGTAAAATATTTCTCAATTTAGAATAAGACAAACAAAAAATATATACAAATATTAACCTCTCAAAATAGCAATACACTATGAGTTATAGAGTACAAACAATAAAAAATCTTAGAACGGTGAAAGCGCTAAGAGGTCAGTCTTTAACTATTGATTTAGGAAAGACTTTTACAGGAACAATGACTGCCTGGATGAAGAAGAAGACTACAGATGTTACATACAGGTCATTTGATATTGTAGATAATAGATTCTTATTCTTAACAAAAGAGAAAACACAAGACTATCACGACATTAATTCTCCACATGCTTTAATTGAGGCCATAGCAGGAAAGTGGCACTTTGATGTAAGGATTGAACCAGTAGGTAATACAAATCCAGACTTACAAGAGACTTTAATTACTGGAACACTATTGTTTTCAAATCACGTTACAGATTCAAGTGGAGTTGAGTTGGTAAACAGTATTCCTACAGCAACTCCAGACCAAGATTTAAGTGGAATCGCAACAAACGCATCTGATATTTCTTCTTTAGAGTCAGGTCAAACAGTTCAAAATACAGCAATTGCTTTAAACACTGCGAAAGTTTCTTATCCAGGAGACCAAGATTTAAGTGGAATCGCAACAAACGCATCTGATATTTCTTCTTTAGAGTCAGGTCAAACAGTTCAAAATACAGCAATTGCTTTAAACACTGCGAAAGTTTCTTATCCAGGAGACCAAGATTTAAGTGGAATCGCAACTAACGCATCTGCAATCGCAACAAACGTATCTAACATTGCAACAAATGTATCTGATATTAGTGCACTAGAAACAAGTCAAGGAGTTCAAGATACAGCTATTGCTTTAAACACAGCAAAAGTTTCTAACGTAGCTGAAACAGTTACAAGTATTTCATTAGCAGCTAACATATTAACATATACGGATGAAAATGGTAGTGATACAGATTTAGATTTAGCATTATATTTAGATGATTCTAACTTAGCTAGATTAACTAGTGGTACATTAAATGCATCTACAGGAGTGGCAACATTCACGAGAGATGATTTAAGTACTTTTACAATCGATATGAGTGCATTTTTAGATGCAATTACTCTTAACAATACATTGACTAGTACTTCAACTACTGAAGGATTAACAGCTAATATGGGTAAGGAGTTAAAAGACCTTATTGATGGATTAGTACTTTCAGCTGGAACGAATACTGGTGATGAATTACCAGCTTCTACAACTGTTGCAGGTGTTATTGAGATAGCTACAAATACAGAAGCTAATGCAGGAACTCTTACAAATATAGCAATTACTCCAGCAAATCTTAAAAATGTTTTAGGTACAACAGCAAGTCTTTCAACTACACTTACATATAGTCAGTTAGTAGGAGGGGCAACTTCTCAAATAATTACTCACTCAATTGGAAATCAATTTGTGCAAGTATCAGTTTATGAAGTAGCAGGAATGGATAAAGTAGAGTGTGAAGTTGAATTAACTTCAGCTACAACTACAACTTTAAAATTCAATGTTGCTCCAGCATCTAATGCTTTAAGAGTAGTAATAGTAGGATAATAAATATAAATTTAATTGCTAAGATAATCTTAGCTATATGAATATCTTAGCAATTAATAATAAAACAAAAAATAAAAAATATGGCTACAAAAAAAATATTAATAGATTTAGACTTAAAGGGTAAGATTGATGCTACGGGCACAGTCTTAGGTTCAAATCTTAGCGGTACAAATACAGGTGATCAAGATTTAAGTGGATACTTGTTAAACACAACAGATACTTTTACGGGCGACTTAACAGTTACAGGTGATATAACAACAGCCAGCGGAACAGGTAGCTTTAATGAT
>TARA_R110002073_G_scaffold144222_3_pt1 | contig 18671 bp, 22 predicted proteins | sample TARA_R110002073 | Tara Oceans TARA_R110002073 (sample SAMEA4397174) | marine metagenome | biome: Polar Biome; feature: [DCM] deep chlorophyll maximum layer (ENVO:01000326); material: water (ENVO:00002006), including particulate matter (ENVO:01000060) such as... | depth 40 m
CGAAAGTAATGGGTGGAAAGTAGGTAAAAATCCTATGAAAGATTGGAAAGCGTCTGTTAGGACTTGGGAGAGCAACTCTTTTGAGGTAAAAGCAAAAACTAAAACTGAAAACCAACTAACCTCTTGGCAGAAAGCAAGAGAAATTATTAACAAAACTAAATAAAATAACTATAATATAATGAAGCAGATTAAACAAGAAGAAAAGAAACCACTAACTCTTAAATGTGTTGATTTGATTAGCAAGACACTTGTTGAATTAGGGCAAACTAAAAGTGAACAAGAGATAGTAATTCTTGCTCAATCTTTAAGTGATGATTTGTTTAGGAATTTTAGTAATCTAATGTTTGTAGACATTGAAAATGCTTTTAGGAATGGCGTTAGGAATACTGATTTGTTTGCTTTGAATGTAAAAACTTATTATAGGTGGATAAAGATATGGAGACAGATTATATGGGACGCAAGACACGAAGTAGATGTTAATGGCGCTGACCCTAAATCTATACCACACTACCGACCCGAACCAAAATTATTAACTTAAAAATAAAATTATGAATAAGAATGTAGGAGCTTTACTAATCAAATCAAAACATTTTGGATTGATAGAGGAACAAAAAATAATTAGCAAAATATCTGATAAGTTTACAGATGAGTTTTATGAAATTTTAATGACTTATATTGACGCTTATTTTGGATGTAGTTTAGAAGCAGAAGAAACAGAAAAAGTATATGACGCAATTTTGAAAGATGTAAAAGAAAACTATTTTGATAAAATGGAATTAAACAACTAATTATGGAATACACTAATATATTTGAGCCGTTATTACTAATTTGCTTAACTTTGTGTCTTGGAATGATGATTGGTATTATTTCAACGCTATGGGTTAGCGCAAAAGAATTAAAAGCAATCAACGAAGAATTAGATAAATTTAGAGAATTGTATTTTGAAGAAGTTAGAATTAACTCTCTCATAGACGAAAAGAATAAAGTTAAAACACAGACAGGGGCATTAGCAAGATAAGATATGAGTTATTTAACATACTTAAAAAGAAGTTATGCTTGTCCATCTTGCAGGTGGATAGTGAAGTATGATAAAGATTTAATAAGAGAAGTTAAATTAGTATATAATCCTGATGATTATAGTAAGGCCAACGCCAAACGATACGGATATAAAGCAAGAAAATTATATAATCAAGAACAACTTATTGCAATTTTAGAAGATGATAAAGAAAAAAGAAAATAAAGTAGAATGGAACTTGAAAGATGATAGAATACCTAATTATTACAAAGGTAAAAATGGGTATGAAGCAAGAAAAGTAGTAGATAATTTTGACTTATCCTATCATCTTGGAACTGCTACAACATATATATTAAGGGCATACAAAAAACATCCTACTGCAATAGATTGCATTAAAAAAGCAATAGCACATTTAGAGTTTGAATTAGAAAAAATTGATGGGGAAGCCAATATATAGAGTGATTATAGATTTTGGATTTAGAAAAAAAAAGTCCATCAGACATTTTGTGTCAAATAATATTGATACTTTTGTAAATACAAAAGATGAAGAAGTAATAAAAAAAGATAACAATTTAAGAAAAAAGATAGCAAGAAAAGTGAAAAGAAAATTAGAGGACATAGAAATAAGATTTGCGAAAATACATATTGAGGGTCAATATGGAGAAACTAATTATTAAAAGATTATGATTATATTTTTATTAGTTATTGTTGCTTATTGTGGTTATCTTCATTACAGAATTTCACAATTACAAGAAGTCAATACATCAGTAATTCTTGACCTTATTGATGATGTTTGTAATTTAGAAATAGAAGTAAAAATATTAAAAGACAAAAAGTGTTGTGATGAGAAACCAAGAAGAAAACCTGCAAAAATCCGTAGTAGATTACCTAAAACTACAATATCCAAAGATTAGATATTGTGCAAGTTTGGGAGGCATTAGAACGAGTTTTAAGCAGGCCGTAAAATGCAAGGCAACAGGATATGTTAAGGGCTTTCCAGACTTACAAATCTGTTATCCTGTCAACAATTACGCAGGATTATTTTTGGAGATAAAAAAAGATAAAAAATCTTACCCAACAAAAGAACAAAAAGAGTGGATAGCATACTTGAATGAAGTAGGATACTATGCAAAGGTTGTGAAAGGATTTGATGAGTGTCAGAAAACGATTGATGATTATTTATGCAATAGATTATGAGTATAAGTATATACGATAGAAAAGATAGGAGAGGGGGTGGATACGCAAAGCGTAAATTTACCTTTCAGGAAGCAGAAATGATAAGGGCAGAATACAAAGAGGGTGTATTTACACAAGACCAATTAGCCATAAAATATGGTGTAAGCCAACCCTTAATGAACCAAATACTACGCAAAAAAACTTACAAAAAAGATTAAAATAATTTTGTCATTCCAATTATTTGTTGTATCTTTGTACAAGAATTAACCGAATACTAACTAAACTAACTATTATGAGAACACTTAAATCAAATGACAAAAATTATCCTATCATTGTTCGGATAGAAAAATGGAAAGAAATGGACTACATTATTTCTTCAAGAATACAGAGGATAGAAAGCGAAGTAGAATTTGAAGAAATGAGAAAAGGATTAAAAATCAATGAGTTTTGGCAAGAAATGAAATCGGACAAAACTTTTGATGAGCCGACAGAAGATAATGGAGGAAAGGTATGGAAAACGAACTTTCAACTATCCTAACTATGACTAACATTACGAGTGAAACTGCCAAGCAGATTATACACGATACTAATGGAAAGATATTCAGCGTATCATTTACTAAAAAAGACGGCTCACATAGAGATATGACGGCTCGCTTAGGTGTTACTAAACACTTAACAGGCAAAGGGAGAGTATATAATCCTGATGATTACAATATGTTATGTGTGTTTGATACGCATAAAGAGGGATACCGAACAATACCTTTTGAAAGATTACTTGAAGTAAGATTTAAAGGTAAAAAGTACAATGTAGTTAGTTAGTAGGTAAAAAAAATAAGTTTCATACTTGTTCTTATTTTTTATAGAGTTATCAGAAATGGTGGCTCTTTTTTTTTGCCGTTGAAACTGCCTACGCCTGTATTAAAAAAAGGCCGTTGAAACTGCCTGCGCCTTTTATTTTTTTAAGGCAGGTAGGGTAGGGGAGGGGTTAATGAAACTGCTACGAAACTGCTATACCGATGAAACTGCCAGACCCCTTTATAAAGAGAACGAAATTTTTTTTTTTTTTTTTTTTGATTTTTTTGCCCTCCCCCACCGATTTTCTATTTAACATAATATTTATTATAGGACAATTTTAAGATGACATATTGTCAGTAATTATTTTTACATTTTCTCAATTATTTGCATTCAGTTTGCAAATTATTTATATATTTGCGCTTATTAACTAATACATATTTAAAATGACAAACGCTAAAAAAATTCAGTACATTCTTTCTGAATTAAAACGAAACGAACTTTATCTTAATAAAGTTTTTCCAAAGAATAATGGGTTTGCGCTCCTTTATGCGCTTAATGACAACGTGATACAGGAAAGATTTTTAGAGACATTTGATACAAAAGAATTAAATGTCTTATTTACTCTTATGATTACAGAGAAAGACAAACACGCTCTAAAAATGTATGGGTACAACTTGCCTTACGATGAATTTTTTACGGGCGCTGAGTGGAGAAAATTATTAAATACGATAATGAAATAAGATGAGTAAAAAAACGATTTTCTACGGGAATAAAACACTTAAAAATATACTTTCTGATAGTATTATTTTTGCAGTTTCTTTTGTGTTTTGCGCTACTTTTTGCGCAGGAATAATAACCTTAATTTATAACCTAATAAAATACTAAAAAATGAAAACTATAATAAATAAAATTTTTGAAAAGGAAGAACATAAAAAGTATCAAAAGAAAATAGATAAAATTTATAATGATTATTTTGATGGATTAGCCCCAAATTTAGAAGAATTTGAATTGCTAATAATTAAAAGGGAATTACTAACCAAAACTAAAATCAACTAAAAATGAGTAAAACTAACTTAGCCGAAACGCTACAAAACTATGAAATCACGTGTAAAACTTTGGGCATATCTATGCGCAAAAAATGGAATAAAGAGTATCTTTTTGCCAGGAGAATGAAATCGAATTCAACTAAAATTAGCTTTATTTCTAAGAGCAAATTAGAGGGATTAAAAGAAAATGTAAAAGACTTTGTGCTTAATGATTTATGCGAGCAGCAGAGGGCAAAATATTTCAAAGCAGTCAAGCCGGCACGATTTATTGAGGGCTTAATAGATACAGACTTAACTAGCATAGCCTCAGAGAGTGCAATAGAAGTAATTAAAACAACTTTTAATAGGCAATTTTTAGAGACTATAAGCAGCAAATTTACAGTTTATGAAGGTAATGACATTTGCAGCGCTTATAATGAGGCGAATGCAATAGTGGGCTGTATGGGGGGTGGCAAGCCATCGGAGTGGTTTAAGGTGTATGCAGATACAAAAGACTTAAAATTAGTTGCTTTAACTGATGATAACGGCTGCATTTTGATTAGGGCGTTATTGTGGGAACAAAAAGGTAAGTATTTCTTAGATAATACTTATGAGCAGGGCGCAATAAACGGAGACGTGAAACTCAGAAAGCACTATCAATATAAACTCTATGCAGCAGTATTAAAACATTTGAATAAAAGAAAGTTAGACTGTAAATTTTTGGGCTATATTGATGCTTATTTAACGCCCTCTCAAAAAGCAGCAGCAAGCGAGCCAGATAGAGAAATAAATCCAATTTTAGAGGGAGACAAAGAATACGATTATTTTCCTTATTCAGATACTTTTAGGAGTATATGTAAGTTAGATAATAGTTGGTGCAGAGCAAAAAACGAGGGAAATACAGACTATATTTTATTAGAGGGGCAAAGTGGCGAGGATATGAATAATAATCTAACTACCTGCTTTTGTTGTGATGGGCAATTCTCAGCAGAAGATGATGAGATAGTTTGGAGCAACTTTCACGAAGAGTATATGTGTACCGATTGCTGCATCTATTGTGAAGATAGAGAAGAATATATAATGTCCGATGATACCTCTTATGATAGTTGGCGTAACGTATATGTCTATTCAGGAGATATAGAATAATTAACTTAATTACTAACTAAACCAAATGCCTATGAGCAACAACCAAAACACAACGGGGATAAATGATACTTTACTAACTCTTATTATTCTTTGAAGTATATTTAGTTTCTTTTTGTGTAATTAAAGCGCTTTTATTAGCGCTTTTTTTTATGTAATTATTTTGCAAAGGCAATATAAATATTTGTCAGTATGTCAGTATATGTTTGCTTTTTGTGTATGCAAATACGCAAATAGGGTAGGGGAGGGGGTAAAAAAGGGGTTTTTCGGTGTTTTTTTACTGTTTTTTCCTAAAATAGGGGTAAATATTGTCTTTTTTGGGGTAATTTTGGCTAAATATGGCTAAATATGGGAGTTTTTGCTATAAATATGGGGGTTTGCTATGTTTGGGGGGTGCAAAGTCCGTAAAAATGCCCAAAAATCTGATTTAACCAAATATACGCCCACGCAAGTATTTCAATTCCAATTTTATATTCTCCATATTATTTTAGGTGGGATAAGCTGTATTGTTAGTCTGCCGATAGTTATTTTAAACATTTGGATAGTGTATTAGATATGCTACTTGCGATATGAGCAATAGCGTATCCTATAGGGATTCAAAGATACTGAAAAAAAAATTAAGATTCAAGAAACTTATGGAATTGAATATTATAAATGGAAAAGGATTTCAATTTTATATTAAACAGTTGGGAAAGGGTTTAGTGTACCCTTATAGTAATAGTAATATATATAGCAATAGATATAGTTAAAGTAGATTTCCAAAAACTTCGTAAATTATTAAAAAGATTTTCTTTTCTTTGTATATCGAACAAAGATTAAAAACAAAAAAATAAAAAAATGCCAATACCAACTAATATATCAAATAATGCAGCCACTATATACGAGGCGTCCCTTATGTATGAGCAAAATGCAAAGTGTGGAACAACAGAAGTTATAACAGCAGGAGATGCTTGGGAATCATCAACATTAGGAGAAACTGCTTGGAAAATAGTTATTTTAAGTGACGCCACAGAGATAAGTACTCTAGCGGCAAATAATATAATAGCAGCAGATTGTACCAAATTAGTAGCTATAACCTGGGAGGCAGGATTAGAAATTATGGGAGAGTTCACAAATATTGAAATATCGGCAGGAGATATTATAATATACAAAGATTGCCCACAATCATAAGTTATGCCTTGCGAAAAATGTGAAAATAATAAATGGAGATGGGGAGCAAGTGGAGAATGTCAATACTCTACAAAATCTGAATGTGATACGGCAAATGCTGACTACTACGCTGCTTCTAAATTAAATCAAAAGGGGTATGATAAGGCTAAATCCCTAATAGAAGATAATAAAGTAGATACCACTAGCGATTGGTCTTTTAGTTCTGAAGATGGAAATGCTTTATTAGGAGAAGATGGAGATGATTGGGATAATTATGCAAAATGGTTTTTGTGTATCAATGAAGATGCTGCAGAAGAAACAAAAGATAGATACAAATTCCCATTTGGTAAAAATGATAAAGTTTACAGAAAAGGATTAACTGCTATTAGACAAAGAGCGGGACAATTTGGATATACTGATGTTTTTGAAGCAGCAGGCAACCTTATTGAAATTATAGACGCAAAAGAAAACAAACTAATAGACGAGTTAATTGTTTCTATGCTTGATGATGAGCTTGATGAATATATTGATAAACTTATTACTGCTCTGAAATTAAAATAAATTTAATTTATGATTGTAGTTATTTGGCCTTCTCTAAAAAATAAATAGATTATGGAAGAAAAACATAAAAGAAGATTATTGCGTAAAAAAGGGATGGATAAAGATTTTGCAAATAAAATCTTAAATAAAGAAGATGAGGGTATTGCTAAACCTAAACCTAAGCCTCCTGTTTCTAATCCAAATGGCAGAGAAAAAGGGAAACCCAATAAAATAACACAAATGAGTAGGTCAGCTCTTGCTTGGGCATTAGAAGGACACTCTTTCAAAATAAAAATTGCTTTAGATAGGTTATTTGAAGAAAGTCCAGAAGCGTATATTAGTGCGGTAACAAAACTAATGAATTATACAGTTCCTAAATTATCATCTAATGAAATAACAGATAACACTTCAAAAAATATTAAGATAGAGTTAAATGAAGATGTTACGCTTGATGATATTAAAGCAAAACTGAAAGAAATTGAAGGAAGCGAATAATGACCCTATACACGCAGCATTAGAAAAAAAATTATGCGAGTTATCTTTCTATGAATTTTTTAAGAGAGCTTGGCATATTATTGAGCCTTCCATTGCTTTGTCTACTAATTGGCATCATCAGTATCTTTGCGAAGCCCTCCAAGAAGAATGTGAAAGAATCATTGAAGGTAGAGCCAAAACAAAAGATATAATAATAAACATTCCCTTTCGGGCTACTAAATCTATTTTAGTTACAGTTATGTTTCCTGTATGGTGTTGGATTAAAGACCCTAAATTAAGATTCATTACAGCGTCCTATTCTGCAGACTTATCAATAGAACATTCTACACGAAGCAGAGATATAATAAATTCAGATTGGTTTATAGGGAGATGGGGAGATTTATTCCATATCAAAAAAGACCAAAATCTAAAATCAAGATATGAGAATAATTTTTTAGGAGTAAGAAGAGCAACATCTGTTGGTGGAACAGTTACAGGACAGGGAGGAGATTTCTTAATTGTGGATGACCCCGTATCTCCTCAACACGCAGCATCGGAAATAGAAAGAGAAAATGCAAACGAGTGGTACAGAACAACATTCTACTCAAGATTGAATAATCCTCTAACGGGAGTGAGAATAATTATTATGCAAAGGATACACGAAAACGATTTAAGTGGATTCCTAATAAATAATAAGTCAAGATTAAAATATCAACACATTTGTATTCCCGCAGAATTATCTGATGACCTTAAACCAAAATTATTAGAAAAAAATTACACAAAAGATGGATTATTCTGGAAAGATAGATTTAGTAGGAATATTTTAGATGATTATAAAGACGCATTAGGAACTTATGGCTATGCAGGGCAGCTTATGCAAACTCCAACTCCTATAGACAGCGGAATGATAAAATCTGAATGGTTTAGTATAGATAAATATAAATTTATTGATGAAAAAACAGTTGTAGATTTTGTTATTGACCCCGCATACACTTCAAGCGAAAAGAATGACCCTTCGGCTTTATTAGCATATATATTTAGAGATAATAAATGGCAAATTATAGATTGTGTTAATGTGCGGAAAGAATTTCCTGATTTAATAAAATTTATACCTCAATGGGTGCAAAAAAATGGATATACCAACAGAAGTAGAATATATGTAGAGCCAAAAGCTTCAGGAAAGTCAATAGTACAAACATTAAAAAAAGAAACAGGGTTAAATGTTAAAGAAGATAAACCACCATCAAAAGATAAGGTTGCAAGAGTACAAGATGTAAGCGCTTCAATAGAAAGCGGTAGAGTAAGCTTGTTCAAAGGAGATTGGAATGAGGAATTTCTAAATCAGCTTACAAGATTCCCTACTGCTAAACACGATGATATGGTAGATTGTTTAGTGATGGCAATTACTAAAAATATGTGGACTAACGAAAAGATAGTGTATTTCGCTTAGGTGCTTTTTAAAACTTCGCGTCTAATATAAAAAAAAATCATATACTTGCGAATAAATAAGAAATTTTATGAAAGTTGACGCACTAAATAAAAAACACGCTAAATATTTGAATAGATATATTAAGTGTGTTCAGGGAATTATGTATTCTTCCACAGAAGGAGTTGCTGAAGGGAAATTTAACGAAATAAATGATTTACTAACAAATGTTGTTCGCTTTGCTAATAAATTCAAAGAAAATGCTATAAACAAAGAAGAATTGAGCGAGTGGTGCTATATGATACCAAATTTAATGTTATATAGTTCTGTTGGATTCTTAATTGGCATAAAAACCAAGGAAAATAAAGAAGATATAAATAATTCTATTGAAGAGTTGTTTGATAAAACACTATCAATGACTTCTAAAACTAGTGAAATACTTGATACTATGAAAACACTTGGAGAATTAGATGAAATTTTAGATAAATATATAGAGGATGCTAATAATTGATGTAATAGATGGGGAAAAAACCAAACAAGTAGAAATCCCTACTGATTGGGAGGATATAACGCTAGGATATTGGTGTGGTATGTATTCTATTATTAAAAAACATAGTGATAAAACAGCGTTAAGAAAAGGAAAGGTAAAAGAGCAGAGTGAAAAGGATGAAAAGGATATATTAGAGGAATTTACATTAGAGCATCTTGATAGTGTTGAAACTGTTAATATGAATAAAGATTTATTCCAATATGTTTCTGGATTGAGTGACGAAGATATAAAATATGTAGATATGGATGAGGCGACAAAAGCATTGATAGCTATGGATATAATATCTGAAGAATACAAACCCAAAGGAATAGATTGGTTTGATTTTGAAGAAGAGAGGTATTTTTTCCCAAAAGATTATATGAAGAAGAATACATTTGGGGATTATATAGAGTCCTCTCAATTAGAGATGTATATGGAGTCAATGAGACACGGAAGATTTGATGTTCTACCCGAACAAATGGCTATTCTCTGTAGAAGATATGATGAAGAATATGATGAAGATAAAATAGAGGCTAAAGCTGAAAGATTCAGAGAATTAAAAATGGACATCGTATGGGAGTTCGCTTTTTTTTTGAGCAGGCACAATCAGAGATTGTTAAACATTTTGGAAATGTATTCGGAGGAGAGAGAGCAGGTGGAGGAGGTAGTATAAATAATAAGGTTGCAGCTCAAAATTTATACAAGAAGTATATTAAGCCTTTCGGATGGTTAAATAGCTTATATGCGGTAGCAGAAAAGAAAATTTTTACAATAGAGGGAGAAAACGAAATAGATAGTGTGCATAAATCCAATTTATATAAAGTATTAAATTATTTAAGTTGGGAAAATGCAAAAGGAGATTATGAGAGCGCAATGACAGAAAAAATACACGCAAATAATAAAGTAAGAAAATAAAATGGCAAATAGATTATCAGATTTAGTTAGTGTAATGGAAACTAAGTGGGCTTTTGGAGATAGTGAGTTCGCATACACATTTGAGGTTAATGAATCGCACAATACTCAATATCCTTATATGTTAATTAACCCTCCCGAATCAAGTATTCCTGAAATATATAATGGATGGGAAGAGTATGACTTTGAGATTGATTTTTTTAATCTATACCAAACTGCTGCTCAAAATACTGTTACACTTGAAAAAAGATGGGATAACTTACAGGATTTAGCAATGGAATGGTTTGATTTAGTATTGATAAACTATAAGAATCCTGGAGGAGCGCCTGTTGGGGTGTATCTATTTGATGAAAGCCTTGATATTGAGAGAGTTAAGGAAGTGGCTAATGATAGGTTAGTTCAAATAAAAATGAAATTCACAATGAGGGCATTTACAAAATGCTTTACACCTTTCTCTGTATATCCGAATCAAATAGCTAATCTAGCAGTATGGTTAAGAGCAGATAGTGGACTTACTTTTGATATACCAACCAAGAGGATTTCAATATGGTCAGACCAATCAGGAAATAGTAATGATGTTGCTCAATCAGCATCAGCATCTCAGCCTTTAAGATATGGGTATGATGGGGCAAGTGATAAAGCACGAATTGAGTTTGACGGGATTGCTGATTATTTTGATTCAAATGCTAACTCCCCTTTATCAACAGAGTCTTTTTCAATTTTCGTAGTAGCAAAAACAGCCACACCTACAAATGGAGATAGATATTTTTCATACAAAGACACAGCAGGAGTTGATAAAATTTTAATAGGGAGTGAGGGAGATAGATTAACATTTAAGGTTACAGACGATAATGCGACAGAATTAGAACTACGTTCTACGCCCACAGAGCTAACAACATCTTATCATATATGTAGCACTAGATTTGATGGGACTATAGGAGATGGAGACCTTTTCTTACAATACAATAATCAAACAGAACAAACAGGGTCAATAGCTGGATTTACACACGCAGGTAATTGGGACGATGATATTTTTCAAATAGGGTGGGAGCAAGGAGGATTGGCTACTGATTACTTAGAGGGGAATATTCAAGAAATTATAATTTATAATACTTTACTAAGCGATGCGGATAGGGATAAAATAAAAAATTACTTAAATACTAAATATCAAATATATTAAATTATGCCTGCCTTAAATTACACCTCCGCTTATTTCTCTTTACAGCCAAAATCTTACAATAGTGCTAACTTAAATTTCTCATCTGCATACGATATTTTTGGAGCTGATAATGGGACAGGTTCACAACTCTTGAGTTGTAATAGTCCTATAATATATCAATTTCTATGGCTGAATGGTCCAATGACCGAGGCAGACCAAGGAACAGGGAGTAGTGGAGAGAGAGTTGCGGGAGACTTAGTAAATGTATATTTTGATATATATGCAGTAGGTGGGAATGAGTTGGTTGATACAACTTGGCCTACGAATTGGGAAAAGATTGCTACCATAAGAAAGACAAGAGATATGAGAACTTTAGACCCAAGTCCTGGTAATAATAATCCTTTTTTAGGCCCTGCACATAATGGGCATAGATTTACTGTAGATATATCTCAAATAGTAGCTGATTTATTGTCTTATAGTTTAGTCCCTATAAATGGAGGGGCGTGGGGAGTACATAATGATGGGACAACAGGGCCTGGCCCTTATAATACAAACCCTCAAGTTGCTAAATATGGTGGATTAAATGGTCAATGGAAGTACGAAAATGTGCATACACAAGGAGGTGTAATATCAAACGCAACTTTAAATGGAGTTTCGAGGGGAGTCCGAGTAAACGCAAGATTAGAAATATTACAAGCAGATGGCACTATTGACACTCCATCATCGGGGGTTACTGAAGTAACGGGAGGTCCTTATTATACTGTTATAAATAGCGCTCCACAATGGTCAGATAAGTTTAACCTAACAGAGTATGTGATGAATCAATATAACGCTACTCCTGATAGAAAATTTTTGAGTGTATGTCCAAATGGAGCAGACAATGTAGACCCTGTCAACTATATGCCTCAAGTCCGTCTAACTGACCAAGCACAATGGTTATATGGTTTTCTACATAATACAGTACATAATAGTGGGGCAGATTATACTAGTGGTATAGCTCTCAAAGTAGAGGTTTCAGATGATGGTTCAACTATTGCAAGAAGTTGTTATTTGGTAGATTTTTCTGTAGGAAGTAGATTAAGACGCTCTACTATCGTCCAATATTTATCTAATTATATATTTGCCAAAAGTCAACACCGCACCTTTGCTCAAAATGTTTCTCCTGCATATATAAATCAACATAATAATGGAGACAACCCAGAGTTTTATAACACTTCATATACAGCAAGTATGATAACATCTAGTACACAATGGTACAGGGTGTCATTACACCAACAATATAATGGTAATGCTTCTGTCAGAAGAACCTCAGAATATAGATACTATAAGATGAATAGTGATTTTGAGGATGTTTATGGATTTGTAAGATTCCATTGGCTTAACAGAATGGGGGGTATAGATTCTTATACGGCTAAGAGAAATGTTACAGAATCAATAAATATCTCTAAAGAAACCATCAAGAGAAAAGATAATGTTAGGCAATGGCAGAGAGATGTCCCTTATAACGGTACTGTAGGTAATTTTGATGATAGTATTTATGGCAATATGTACACTTTTGGTAGAGAAACATTAAATGTAGATGCTAATAAAAATTATACCGTATATACAGACCCGCTCCCAATAGTAGAAGCGAGATGGCTAGAAGAACTTTTTACATCTCCAAATGTATGGATAGAAAAAGAAACAGAGGGGTCGGAACAGCTAAACGCCCTAGAGCCTAATAGCAGACCCTCAACGCTTGGATATTGGCCTATTTTAATTACAAATACTGATATTACAGAGGTAAGCGAAGAAGATGGGTTAGTTCAAATTCAGATTGAATATACAGATTCACATTCCGTAAACACACAGAGAACATAAAGTGAGTAAAAAAGATATAATAATAGAGGTTTTACAGGGAGATGGTGGGGTAGAAACTCAAACCACAACCACAGTAACAAATACAGTTACCAACCCTACCCTAATACCTACGCTAGCTGAACCTAATGTATTTGCAAATTCAACGGCTTTTAATGACCCTCTCCCTCAAAATGCAGCTGTTCTAGCAAATACTGCAAGTGATGCGTATTGGAATGCTTGGTCTCAAGGAACAGGAGGGACTATAGCAGATGTAACTCCTGCTCCTGCACGCTCAGGGACAACAAGCGGGGGTAATGGAATTATTACTTTTTCGGGGAATAGTTCTGCGGCATCAGAAGAGGTAACTAATTGGGATTTTAGTACCAATAGTTTTGCAGGGAGTTATTCCAATAATAGTTCAGGCGCTCTTAATGGCGCTATGACCGCCTTTTTTAATACAGGGACAACAGGGGTTGGTCTTGGATGGTATCGTTGGAGAACGACCTGTAGTGGTGGTGTTAAAGAGGTTGATTACCCTTCCGTAACTACTGCAGGAGGAAGTTCGGGTGGGTTCATTAAATTATACAAAGCGATAGATACTTGTAGTGGTGGAGCAACATCAGGGGATTCAGGAATAATTCAAGTTCTTAACTTGACAGCAGGTACGCAATATAAAATTAAGATTAAACTAAAAACAGCTGCCCCCACACCAGGAGGATGGATTTATTTTGGGTGGTGTAAAGGAGTGTATTGTCAAACTAATACTCTTGGAGGAAATACTTTTAATTCATTAGGGTTTAATTGGCCTACTAATATTGGGACTCCTTTATACGGGACTTGGGCTAGTGGTGGAGGGCCAGGAAATTGTGCTTGTGGGGGAAATTTAGGAAGTGGGGTATTTGTAAAGGCAGATACTACAGCAGAGCAAAGTGTCGTATTTACATCTGTAGGAGGTAATGAGGTTTTAGTTTTAAAATATCTCGATATGGTAAGTTCGAATCAAAATATAGAGATTGATTATATCAGCATAAAAGAGGATACGGTAAGTGGTATAAGTTTAAGCGGAATGTACCAAAAGCTAGTAAGTATAGACCCAACCAAAACCTACGATTTATCAATCACGGTTGAAAGCGCTCCAACAGGACTACTAGGAGCTGAAATAATAGTGGGGTGGCTAGATGCCCCATATCCTGATAATGATGCTTATGCAGGACAATTCACAAACCCTACCCAATCATCTCAGATATGGGTTTGGGCAGATAATGCAAATGGGAATGCGGGTCTACCAACATCTTTTCCTGCTACCTTAACTACACAAATAACTTCTAGTAATGATTCTTCGGGAGCGTTTGCTGCGGGAGATAGATTTTTAGGTATTAGTGTTTTAAGTCAAACAGAAGATAATGTTACAATCTCAGAAATCAAATATGAATTTAGCACGACTAATACCGTTACAGGCATAGACCAAGACTTAAATACTTATGGAAAATTAGAGGTGTCAAATAGTCAAGATTTCCCCCTAAATATTTCTTATACTATTTCAGATGGAAAAAATTTAGAAAGTAGATTTGGAGATTATTCCCAAAGCTTTGATATCCCTGCTTCTAAAATGAATAATAAAACATTAAATCGTATATGGAATCCTGTTATCAATGATACCCAACGAAGTTATGGTATTAAGCCGTGTAGAGTTTTGGTTGATGGTACTCCATTCTTTAATGGTAATTTACAGATTAAAAAATCTACTCAAACAGGGAAGCCTAAATCTTATTCCTGTACTATCTATGGTGGTAATTTTAGTTGGATGACACTATTAAAAGACTTGGAGCTGTGTACGGTTTTTGGAGATACTGAGACATTCTTCTATGACCTCCAAGAAATAGAGGATACTTGGCCTCTAACTCATACCTCAACAAATGTGCAATATCCTTTGATAAGTTATGGAGATTTTAATGAAAATGGCGCTCAGGGTGTTGTTAATACTTATGATGTTGATGAGACCCCCGATTGGAGACCATCTTTTTATGTCTATAATATGTTTATGAAGATTTTTAATAATATAGGATATAAAATATCTTCCCAATATTTAGAAAGTCCACAATTCAAAACTCTTCTTAATCATTTCCCTTTCTTAGATAATCAATCAAGCGATAAGAAAGACCTATTTAGTTTTGAAGTGCGATTAAAAGATGTTCAAGATTATACCGGCACGGGTAATACCCAATTATACAACGCATATGTAGGAGGGAGTATACAATTCTTTAATGGAGCGGTTGCAGTAGGATTATGGAATGCTTTAGGAGCGCTTCCTTTTGAAACAATAAGATTTGATGATGTCATAAATGATAATGCCAACCAATATACCGTATCTAACGGTCAATTCGTTGCTAAACAAGACGGTGTGTTTGAGTTTCACGCAAGTGGAGGGTATCAACTACAGAATTATACTACTAATTGCTTTGGAGGAGGTGGTGTGCCTAATTGTGGATGGGAATGGAATGGGATAAATAAATTAGATATATGGTATTGGAAAACTAGAATAAAAGTTACTCCTATATCAGGAGCATCTGTGTATTATATAAATGGAAATCCGGGAATGACGGGAGCATACAATTTGAACCCCACCTTATGTACTGATGAATCGAGACCTCTTGGAACGGAACAAGTAAGCGGGTCTGCTACTTTATTCACAGGAGATATTGTTGAGGTACAGATGGCGTTTAATGGACAAGGAGGTCTAGGATGTGAGCCTGATGTTTATGCTTGTACTATGTTTGATAGTAATTATGGAGCGCCTGGACAGCCGTATTTTAAGGCAACTTACGAAACTTCTGTTCCATCACTTGGAGACACTTTAGAAGTTAACAGGATACTTCCGTGTGGGGTAACTCAAATAGATTATATTAAAAGTATTGCTCATTTGTTTAATCTCTATTTTACAACAGATGTTATTTCTAAAACTATATACATTGAACCTTTTAATGATTTCTTTAAGCCAACAAGTGAGGGGGTTAATTGGGAGTCGAAGATAGATTATTCTCAACAAATAAATGATGTGTATGATGTTGGTCTTAAAAGAGAATTGAAAATAGGATATAAAAATGATTCGGCTGACGGCTATCAAAAAACAAAAAATTTAGAAGCAGGAAATTACGGAGAAGATACTAAGCTCTTTGATTATTATGAAAATCTTGGGCAAGACTATATTCCTGGAACTTTAGAAATGATTAACCCTATTTTCGCAGCAACTACACAAGTCCACGATAGTGATGCTGTAGTTATGCAAGGGAATTGTATATATCCTGTTCTAATACCTAATATATGGAGTGAAGATGCTTTTAGTGGGCTGACGCTTGGTCCAGACCAATGGAGGCCTCCGAAAATATGGAAGTATGAGCCAAGAATCTTGTATTATCATTGGGAGAATCCTGATGACCAAGGAGGGTCAGGAGTAACTCAACTTCAAACTAGATGGACTTGGATAGATGCGAGTGGGGTAATGCATAATTGTGCTACGGTTTACCCAAGAGCTGTGTTTACAGATTTAGAGGAATTTCAACACTCTATCACTAAAAGACTTTCTTTATCTTTTGATGATGAGCGTTATATCCCACCAAATATTTCCTTCAATGGAACTGCTGTTGAGAGGTCTGGCTTATACACTACCTATTATAAAAATATGATAGAACAATTAAAACAAGCTCCTAGAATTAGAGAAGTATTTGTGGATTTGAAAATGAAAGATATATTGAATTTAGATATGCGACAATTAGTATATTTTCAAGAAAGTTGGTGGAGAGTAAATAGAATAGTAGAGTATTCCCCTGCAAATAATCAACCCACCAAAGTAGAGTTAATACAATGGTTAGAGGTTGGGTTTGCAGATGTTTGGAATGGGTATACAGGAACTGCATTAAATAGCGGCCCTGTTTCAGTTGGTGGATAATGATATAAATTATAAGAATGAATAACGAAGCAGCATTTAGTAGTCGAAAGAAAAAAAGATTTCCTGTTGGAAATGCTACGGGGACAATATCTATTACTCCCGATGGGCATATACAGCAGGGAGCAGGTGTAGTATATATGACTCAAGATGTTGTTACAGATGTTAGTTTAGCAGAAACTACTGAAACTGCTGTTACAGGTGTTTCTACTACAGATGTAACTTGTGAAGCGTGTACAGAAGAAGGTAGTGTTATTACAAGTGTCTCTACAACAACTGATACTTTTTTAACAGGAGCAGATATTACAAAAACAACTGAAGAAGTTTTAATGCCCGTAGTGATAACAGATATATATGGTAATTTAGTAGAGATGGTTAGAACAGAAGATGATACTGATAATATGGAAGCGGGAGGGTCTCAATTCTCATCTCTAGTAGAAAGTATTGCTCCTATAAGAAGAGAGGCTGTTAGTAATAAAAGTAGAGTAGTAGACCCTAATCCTCCTGATAATTCGTTTACATTTACTATGATTACTACCAATTCAGGTTCGGCAGCAGATACATTTGTCTTGCCTTTAGTAAGTGATGGAGTTATTGATATAGATGTTGATTGGGGCGATAGCAGTACAGACACTATTACCTTATATAACCAACCAGAAGTAACTCACACTTATAGTGTTGCAGGAACATACACAGTAAAGATGTTAGGCACTATACGAGGGTGGAAATTTAATAATAGCGGAGATAAAGAAAAGATATTAGACATCTCGAAATGGGGAGATATGAATATTACCCAACACAGCGCCTTTTACGGCTGTACTAATTTAACAGCTACCGCAACAGATGCTCCAACTGTAAGTGCGACCAATTTACAAAATACATTCTTTAATTGTCCTAATTTCAATGGAGTGTGTGACGCTTGGGATGTTAGTGCGGTTACGAGTCTGAGTGGGGTGTTTGGTAATTGCACCTCTTTTAACCAAAATTTAAACTCTTGGAATACGGCTGCGTGTACTGATATGGCATATCTTTTCTCTGCGAATACGGTGTTTAATGGAGATGTAAGTAGTTGGAATGTTGCTCTTGTCCAAAATTTTACCCAAATATTTTATCAAACTGCTTTTAACCAAGACATTAGTTCTTGGAATACAGGTGCTTGTACTAACGCTTATGGAATGTTTAGAGGTAATACGGTTTTTGACCAAGACATTAGTTCTTGGAATATGAGTTCCAATTTACAAATGGGAGTTATGTTTGATGGTTCAACATCATTTAATCAGGATATTAGTGGTTGGAATGTGTCATCATTAACTAATGTGTGGGGAATGTTTAGAAATGCAACATCTTTTGACCAAGATTTAGGTAGTTGGGATGTTAGTAGTGTTTCAACTATGGACAATTTTCTGCAAGGTGTTACTTTGTCTACTGTAAATTATGATTCTTTATTGTCAGGATGGAATGCTTTAGCTCTTCAGAGCGGCAATGTATTTAGTGGAGGAAACAGTATATATACGAATTGTACAGGAGCAGCATTTACAGCAAGAGC
>TARA_R110002073_G_scaffold19509_11_pt1 | contig 18643 bp, 13 predicted proteins | sample TARA_R110002073 | Tara Oceans TARA_R110002073 (sample SAMEA4397174) | marine metagenome | biome: Polar Biome; feature: [DCM] deep chlorophyll maximum layer (ENVO:01000326); material: water (ENVO:00002006), including particulate matter (ENVO:01000060) such as... | depth 40 m
CCTGGCTGGCCTCGGATGCGGCCAGCTACGTCAACGGGCAAGTGATGGCGGTCGATGGAGGCCTCTCCGCGCAGCATCCGTTTACACCCAAATGGTCCTGACCCAACGAAGAAGCCCGCATCGTGACCGCAAAGCCTTCTGAACGGGCAATACGCAGCCTGTTTCGGGATTGGTCAGCGGGGCGTCCGCGACGGCACAGGGCAGGCGGCCTACCGCCGTCCCTGTGCCCCGCCGCCCCCGTGCCCTGATTACGGTGGGACCTGAAGCCCGGGCATGGCGTTTGCCCCTTCAGCGTCGCTTGCGGTCGGCCTTCTTTCGGGCCTTGATGCGTTTGGCCTTGGTCGCCGCGCCCTTGCGCGACAGGGTATGGCCCGTGCGGCTGCCGGATTTGCCGCGCGGGGCGCGCGCCATGGGCTGGCCTTCGACCTCCAGCAATTCGGCCAGCAGGCCACCGGTCATCGCCTCGGCCTCGGCCAGCTTGATGACCACGCGCTGCCCCAGCCCCAACACCCGGCCGGTCTGTTCGCCGGTCAGGGTCTGACTGTCCTGATCATGGCGGAAGTATTCATTCCCCAAAGACCGGATCGGCACCAGCGCATCGGCCCCGGTTTCATCCATCTTCACGAACAGCCCGAACCGCGCCACCCCGGCGATCCGCCCGGCGAAACTGGCACCGATGCGATCGGCCATGAAAGCGGCCAGATAACGGTCGGTGGTGTCGCGCTCGGCGGCCATCGACCGGCGCTCGGTTTCCGAAATCTGTGTCGCGGTTTCGCGCAGGTTTTCGATATCCCAATCCGACAGCCCGTCGCGCGCCGGATCCGGCCCGAAGCGATGCGCGCCGATCAGGGCGCGGTGCACGATCAGATCGGCATAGCGCCGGATGGGCGAAGTGAAATGCGCGTAGTTGCGCAGCGCCAGACCGAAATGGCCGAAATTCTCGGACCCGTAATAGGCCTGCGTCATCGACCGCAGGGTCGCCATGTTGATGAGTTCGTCGAACTCGCCGCCCTCGGCCTGTTGCAGCAGCCGGTTCAGGTGGCGGGTCTGCAACACCTGCCCCTTGGCCAACACCAGCCCGGCACCCAGCGCGACCTCGCGCAGCGCGTCCAGCTTTTCGCGCGTCGGTTCTTCATGGACCCGGAACAACAGCGGAGTGCGGCGCTGAATCAACTCCTCGGCGGCGGCGACATTGGCCATCACCATGAATTCCTCGATCACCTTGTGTGCGTCCAGCCTGTCTCGAAACGCGACCGACGCCACCTTGCCGTCGTCGTTCAGCACGATCTTGCGCTCGGGCAGGTCCAGGTCCAGCGGCTGGCGGGCCTCGCGCGCGATCAGTGTGGCTTGCCACGCGGCGAACAGGTCGGTCAGCGCCCCGGCCAGCGGCAGCGCCGTCTCATCGGGCTGGCCGTCAAACCCCGCCTGCGCCTGTTCATAGCTCAATGAGGCGCGCGACCGCATCAACCCGCGCTGAAACTTGTGCGACATCTTGTTGCCCTGCGCGTCGAGCACCATGCGCACGGCCAGAACGGGGCGGTCCACGCCCTCGTGCAGCGAACACAGATCACCCGACAAGCGATCCGGCAGCATCGGCACCACGCGGTCGGGGAAATAACTGGAATTGCCGCGCTTGCGGGCCTCGCGGTCCAGCTCCGATCCGGGCGTGACATAGGCGGCGACATCGGCGATTGCCACCCAGACGATGAACCCGCCGGGATTTGCCGTGTCCGGGTCGCGCATCGCGAAAACCGCGTCGTCATGGTCGCGCGCGTCGGACGGATCAATGGTGATCAGGTCCAGATCGCGCAGGTCCGCGCGCCCCTCCTGCCCCACCTCTCTTGCCGCTTCGGCCTCGGCCAGAACCGCGTCGGGGAAGCGATCGGGGATCCCGTGCTGGTGGATCGCAATCAGCGACACGGCGCGCGGCGCGCCGGGGTCGCCCAGACGCTGCGTGATCCGCGCGCGCGGCAAGCCCAGGCGCGACGAGGCGGTCTGCTCGGCCTCGACAAGTTCGCCGTCGCGGGCGCCCTTCGCATCGGCGGCGGGCACCAGCCATTCCATGTCGGCGCCCTTGTCGATGGGCAGAATGCGCCCGCCCTCGGACCCGGCGCGATAGATGCCCAGAACCGTGCGCGGCCCGCTTTGCAGAACCCGGATCGGATGCGCCAGATACCCGTCCTCACCGGCCGGCGACAGTTTGGCCAGCACCCGGTCGCCCTTGCCCAGCGCGGGTTGCCCGGCGCGCTCGATCACCTGGATGCGGGGCGCGGGTTCACGCCGCTCCCAACTTGCGGGTTCCGCCAGAACGTCGCCTTCGGCATCTGGCCCCGTGACGCGCAGAACCGTCACCGGCGGCAGATCCGCGCCGCCGTCAGCGCGCCGCTTGCGCCTTGTATAGCTGCCTTCGGCCTCCATCTCGCGCAGCAAACGCTTGAGGTCTACCTTCTCGGCGCCACCGCGAATGCCGAAAGCGCGGCCGATGTCGCGCAACGTGGGGGTGTCGGATTGCTCGGACAACCAGGCGGCCAGTTCTGATTTTGACGGTATCTGCTTCATGCATCGCCGCTACCACGCCACGGCCGCAAGGTCACCCGCAAAGACGGCCCCAGGGCAGGCCGAGATGGCCGCCGTGACCCTGCGCCCGTGACCCTGCGTCCGTGACATTTGGGCGGCTTTGAGATTGCGCCACGGCGCGTTATACCGCGTTCAGCAACCAGAAAGGACTTCTCATGGACGAGATCGTCATCCTCAGCGGCGCGCGCACCGCCATCGGCACCTTTGGCGGCAGCCTGGCCAACACGCCGCTTTCCGACATTGCGACCCATGTCACCAGGGCCGCACTGGACCGTGCCGGGGTCGAACCCGGTCAGATCGGCACGGTGGTCTTTGGCCATGTCATCAACACCGAGCCGCGCGACGCCTATCTGTCGCGCGTCGCCGCGATGCAGGCGGGGATCCCGGACAGCGCCCCGGCGATGAACGTGAACCGGCTGTGCGGATCGGGTGCGCAGGCCATTGTGTCGGCGGTGCAATCGCTGGCGCTGGGCGATGCCGATTTCGCCGTTGCCGGCGGCGCCGAGGGCATGAGCCGCGCGCCCTATGCGCTGCCCGCCGCGCGCTGGGGCCAGAAGATGGGCGATGTGAATGTGCAGGACATGATGCTGGGCGCGCTGACCTGCCCGTTCGGCACCGGCCATATGGGCGTCACGGCGGAAAACGTCGCGCGCGAACATACCATCACCCGCGAGGCGCAGGATGCCTTCGCGCTGGAAAGCCAGACCCGCGCCGCACGGGCCATCGCCGAGGGGCGCTTTGTCGACCAGATCGCCCCGTTCATGCTGAAATCCCGCAAGGGCGAGGTGGCTTTCGACACCGACGAGCACCCCAAGGCGACCACGCCGGAAGGTCTGGCCAAACTGCGCCCGGCCTTCGAGAAGGACGGCACGGTAACCGCCGGCAACGCCAGCGGCATCAATGACGGCGCCTCCGCGCTGGTTCTGGCGCGCGCCGAGGCCGCGCTGTCCGCCGGTCTGACGCCGCGCGCCCGTGTGCTGGGCTATGCCATCGCCGGAGTGCGCCCCGAGGTGATGGGCATCGGCCCGATCCCCGCCGTCGAAATGCTGTGCCGCCGGATCGGCAAGGCCGTGGGTGATTTCGACGTCATCGAATCCAACGAGGCCTTTGCCGCGCAGGCGCTGGCGGTTTCGGCCGCGCTGGGGCTGGATCCGGCCAGGGTGAACCCCAATGGCGGGGCCATCGCGCTGGGTCATCCGGTTGGCGCGACCGGCGCGATCCTGACCGTCAAGGCGCTTTATGAACTGGAGCGGACCGGCGGCACATTGGGCCTGATCACCATGTGCATCGGCGGCGGCCAGGGCATCGCGCTGGCGATCGAGCGCCTTTAGGGCCGGGAATCCCGGCCCGGTTAAGCCGGTATTCACCCATCGCGGCGATCTTCAACGGACCGGCCCTGTTTTTTGCCGGTCCGTTTTGATTCTGGGATCCCGCGTTCATGACGATGTTCGACAAGCTGACGGCAGAGCGCAGGGCGCGGCTGATCGCCGAACGTCAGCTGGATCACCGAACGCGCGAGTTGGACAAGACGCTGGGCCTGCTGGACACCGCGCGCCAGGAATTGCGTCACCTGCGCAGCCGGGGCCATTCAACCCCACAGGAAATCGAAGACCGCGCCGCGGCGGCGCTGACGGTTCAGACCCGCGCCCTGCAAGACGCGGAAATCGCGCAGCAGGAAGCGGTGATGGCCGAACGGCGGCTGTGGGATTCGATCAATACCGTTCGGGACGGATTCGCGGTCTTCAACCGCAGCCAGGAAATGATAATCGCCAATCAGGCCTATCTGGGCGTGTTTTCCGGCTACCCGGAAGTGCAGCCCGGCATTTCCTATCGGCGATTGCTGGAAATCCTGGCGCTGGACGGGCGCGTGCTGCTCAACGGCGCCAATCCGGCCGAGTGGATCGAAGCGATGATCGCGCGGTGGCAGGAGGACAAGATCGACCCGCTGGTCCTGTCCTTCGCCCGGGGCGACACCGCCCGCGTCTATGACCGGCGGGCGCGCGGCGGCGATATCGTCAGCCTGGTGCGTGACATCACCGAGGCCGAGCGGCACGCCGCCGAACTGGACGAAGCGCGGCGTCACGCCGAAGCCGCAAATCGCGCGAAATCGGCCTTCCTGGCCAACATGAGCCACGAAATCCGCACGCCGATGAACGGGGTTGTCGGGATGTCCGAACTGTTGTGCGACACCACGCTCAGCGACGAGCAGCGCCTCTATGCCGAGACCATCCGGTCCTCTGGCGAGGCCTTGCTGGGCATCATCAATGACGTGCTCGACTTCTCGAAGATCGAAGCCGACAAGCTGACCCTGCACCCCGAACCCTTCGATCTGGAACGCTGCATCCACGAGGTTCTGATCCTGCTGCAAGCCGGGGCGCGTGGGCGGTCCATCGACCTGCTGATGGATTATGATCTGTTCCTGCCCACCCGGTTCCTGGCCGATCCCGGGCGGATGCGGCAGGTGATGACCAATCTGATCGGCAACGCGGTGAAATTCACCCAGAACGGGCATGTGCTGATCCGCGTCGTCGGGATCGAGGACAAGGAGGATCGACACCAGCTCAACATCACGGTTGAAGACACCGGCATCGGCATTGCGCCTGGGGATATCGAAAACATCTTCGGCGAATTTGCCCAGGTTGAAGATCAAAGCAACCGGAAGTTCGAAGGCACCGGGCTGGGCCTGGCCATCACGCGCCGCCTGATCGAACTGATGGGGGGGCAGATCTGGGTCGAAAGCGAATTGGGCAAGGGCTCGTGCTTCGGGTTTTCGCTGACGCTTCCCCTGGCCGAGGAGTCGCCAACCATGCCCGCCGAACCGATTCGGCTGGAGCGGGTGCTTGTCGCCGACGATCACCTCATCAATCGCACGATCCTGGAACGCCAACTCGCGGCGCAGGGCCTGGAGGTCACGCTTTGCGCGTCCGGACCGGAAGCCCTGGCGCTGTTGCAAAACTCCAGTGACGGCGGGTTCGATCTGTTGATTACCGACCATGAAATGCCGGGCATGGACGGTCTGGCGCTGACGCAAAAACTGCGGGAAACCGGCCACACCCTGCCGGTCCTGATGCTCTCATCCAGCCCGGCGGTTCTGGACGATCACCCGGCCCTGCCCGAATTGCGGGCCATCTTGCAAAAGCCCTTGCTGCGCCATGATCTGGTTCGCCATCTGCAACTGATCTCGAACCCTCAACAGCAACCGGTGGACGCACCCGAACCTCGCAACCCCGTAGCCGTTCTTCCCGCCCAAGGCCGCACGATGCGCATCCTGTGCGCCGAGGACAACAAGACAAACCGCCTTGTCTTTTCCAAGATGGTCAGCGGCCTGGCCATTGACCTGACCTTCGCCGAGGACGGGCGCGCCGCGGTCGCGGCCTTCAAATCCACCAGACCCGACCTGATCTTTATGGATATCTCCATGCCTGACATGGACGGCCGCGAGGCCACCCGCGCCATCCGGCAGCTTCCGGGCGGCGCGCAGGTGCCGGTGGTCGCGCTCACGGCCCACGCCATGCAGGGCGACAAGGAGGAAATTCTGGCCGCCGGGCTGGACCATGTCCTGACCAAGCCGCTGAAGAAGCCGCTGCTGGTCGAAATGATAACCCGGTTTTGCCCCGCCGATGCAAACCCGGTCGATCCGGGGCTGCAACAGACCGGTTAGGTGCGCGGACTCTTGCCCTTGGGCATCTGGCCCATTACCTGAGGTGTCAGAACAAAGACCCCTGACCGCCAACACCCGGAGGCCCCATGCTGTCGATCCTTCAGATCCTCTTTGCCATACTCGATATCATCTGGTGGATCGTCATCGCTCATATCATCCTGTCGTGGCTGATCAACTTCCAGGTGCTGAACCTGCGCCAGCCGCTTGTCGGCGCGATCTGGGACGGGCTGAACCGGCTGCTGGACCCGCTCTATTCGCGGATCCGGTCGTTCCTGCCCAACATGGGCGGGCTTGACCTGGCGCCGCTGGTCGTTCTGGTGGCGATCTACGCGCTGCGGGTGGTCGTTATCAACAATATCTCGTCCTTCTATTGACCCGGTGACCGCCGCCGCGCCCCTGACAACGGACCCGGCTGACCTGCTGCACCGGGTGTTCGGCTTCGGACAGTTCCGCCCGGGTCAGGAGGAAATCGTGCGCGCGGTCATCGGCGGGCAGGACGTGCTGGCGATCATGCCCACGGGCGGCGGCAAATCGCTGTGCTACCAGTTGCCGGCGCTGGCGCGCAGCGGGCTGACCGTCGTCATCTCGCCACTGATCGCGCTGATGCGCGACCAGGTCGGCGCCATGCAGCAGGCGGGCGTTCCGGCGGCTTCGCTGACCTCGGGCAATACGCCCGAGGAAAACGATATCGTGTTCGACGCGCTGAGCGACCAGCGGCTGAAGCTGCTGTATATCGCGCCCGAGCGTCTGGCTTCCGGCGCCACGACCGGGCTGCTGCGCCGCGCCGGATGCAGCATGATCGCCGTCGATGAAGCCCATTGCGTCAGCCAATGGGGCCATGATTTTCGCCCCGATTACCTGCGCATCGGTGAATTGCGGCAGGCGCTGGATGTGCCGCTGGCGGCCTTCACCGCCACCGCCGACGCGGCCACGCGGGTAGAGATCATTCAACGCCTGTTCGAGGGGCGCGAACCGGCCAGTTTCCTGCGCGGCTTCGATCGGCCCAATATCCGGCTGGCCTTTGCCGTCAAGGACAGCCCGCGCAAACAGATCATGGCCTTCGCCGCCGCCCGGCGGGGGCAATCGGGGATCGTCTATTGCGCCACGCGCGCGCGCACCGAAACGCTGGCCAGGGCGTTGGCCGATGCGGGGCACCCGGCCCGGGCCTATCACGGCGGGCTGGAAGATTGGGAACGCCGCACCGTCGAAGGGCTGTTTCAGACCGAGGACGGGCTGATCGTCTGCGCCACGGTCGCCTTCGGCATGGGGGTCGACAAGCCGGATGTGCGCTGGGTCGCCCATGCCGATCTGCCCAAATCCATCGAAGCCTATTATCAGGAAATCGGCCGCGCCGGGCGCGACGGCCTACCGGCCGATACGCTGACCCTGTTCGGCCCCGATGACATCCGGCTGCGCCGCGCCCAGATCGACGAATCTAATGCGCCCGCCGACCGGCGCGAGGCCGATCACGGGCGGTTGAATGCGCTTCTGGGCCTGGCCGAGGCCCCCACCTGCCGCCGCCGCATGTTGCTGGCGTATTTCGGGGAGATCTCGGATCCCTGCGGCAATTGCGATCTGTGCGAGACCCCGGCCAGGCTGTTCGACGCGACGGAACCCGTGCGCAAGGCGCTGTCGGCGATGCTGCGCACCGGCGAAAGCTTCGGCACCAACCATCTGATCGACATCCTGACCGGCAACCCCACCGACAAGGTGCGCCAACGCGGCCACGATCTTTTGCCAACCTTCGCGGTTGGTCAGAACCTGAAGCGCCCGGCCTGGCAGGCGGTGTTCCGGCAGATGATGGGCCGTGATCTGGTGCGCCCGGACAGGGATCGCTATGGCGCGCTGCGCATGACCGAGGCCGCACGCCCCATTCTGCGCGGCGAGGCGAGCATCGATTTTCGCGCCGACAGCGTCGAACGGGCCACCAGCCGGCCCGAGCCGCGCGCCCTGGTATCGGACGATGACGCGCCGATGCTGGCAGCGCTGAAGGCCCATCGCCGTGAACTGGCGCAGGCCGCCAAGGTGCCGCCCTATGTTATCTTCAACGACCGCTCGTTGATCGAGATGGCCGAGCGCCGCCCCACCTCGCTGGACGATTTCGCCACCATCACCGGCGTTGGCGCGACCAAGCTGGAGCGTTTCGGCCCCAGCTTTCTGGCGGTGATCACCGGGCAGGAAGAACCGGCCGCGCATCCGGCGCGCATCAAGCTGGCCGCGTCCGGGCATGGCACGCTGTATGAGCGGCTGCACGCGGCCGAGCAGGAGCTGACGCGCGGACCCGATGGCGCGCAAAAGCCGCTATCGCTGACCACGACCCAGCGTGCGCGCCTGGTCAGCCAGCGCCCGAAGGACGCCCAAGCCATGACGCGGCTGATCGGCAACAGGGCGACAGAGCGGTTCGGCGCGGCGTTTCTGGAGATCCTGTCCGAACGCTGATTTCAGACGCCCAGTGGCGCCATGAACACGAACACCAGCACGGCCGCGTAAAACACGAAGCTGGCGGACAGCACGAAGACATGCCAGATCGTGTAATGATAGGGCAGGCGGCGCCACAGGTAGAACACCACGCCCAGCGTATACAGCGCCCCGCCTGTGATCATCAGCACCAGAACCGGTGTCGGCATCGCGGCGAACAGGCCCCGACCAGCGATCAATCCGGCCCAGCCCATGCCCATGTAAAGCGCCAGCGCAATCCATTTGAACCGCTCGGGCGACACCACTTTCAGCGCGATACCGGCCAGCGCCGCCCCCCAGACGCCCAGAGTCAGCGCGAATCCATGGCCCGACAACAGGGTAAAGGGCGTATAGGTGCCCGCGATCTTCACGTAGATCGCCGAATGATCCAGCCGCCGCAGCAGCCATTCCCTGGCGGCGCCGAAGCCCGAGCTTTCAGCGATATTGTAAAGTGCCGAAAACAGGATCATCGCCAGCAAGGCGGCCCCGTAGATGGACACCCCGACGATGGACGCGGCATCGCCCCGATAGAGCGCGGTCAGCACGATCAGCACCGGCACGGCCATCAGCACCAGCGTCAGCCCGGTGACATGCACCACCGCATCCGAGATTTTCTCGGCGCGGGTATAGGCGGGTCTGGGCAGATCGGACATGGCGCCCCCTGGTCTGAGCCAGGTTCAGGCTACGCCCGCAAGTGTAAACGGGCAATGTTGTCGCGGGGGAAGCCCGGCGACAAACCGCTCACAAATTGTGTTGAATTGTCTGCTTTCGTGACGTGACGACCCGGTTGACGCCGCCGGCGGCGGCGGGTCAACAGGCAAAAAGCCAAAGGAGTCATTGGTGTATCCCGTTATCAGGCTGATCAAGGAACGCTTCAGGGTTCGTGGTGCGGCGCTGGCATTGTCAGGCACGCATGTGTCGCGGCATATCTGCTGGCCCTGGGATCTGGACCCGTGGATGGAACTCAACAACGGGCGCACACTGACGCTGTATGACCTGGGCCGCCTGCCGATGATGATCCGTCTGGGCTTCATTTCGGCGCTGGCATCGCGCGGTTGGGGCTTGACCGTGGCGGGGGCCAGCGTGCGCTATCGCCGCCGCATCCGCCCCTTTCACCGGTTCGAGACGCGCAGCCGGGTTCTGGGCTGGGACCAGCGATTCCTCTATGTCGAGCAATCCATGTGGCGGCGCGGCGAGGCGCTGAACCATATCCTGGTGCGGCTGGCGGCGACCGATCAGGGCGGCATCCTGACCCCGAAAAAGCTGATCGCCGCCGCCGGGCACAAGGAACCGTGCAGCCCTGCGCTGCCGGACTGGGTCGCCGCGTGGGTCGAGGCCGATGGCAAACGCCCCTGGCCACCGATGGCCGGCTAAACACCAGTCGGCGGATAACCGCATCGGCAACCGAATGGTCGCGCGTTCAGCGGCATGGCACACCTGCCGCGCCTCTGCCCTGGTCGTTGCAGCAGACGCGCCACGGTCAGTTTCAGGCGCTCGCGAAGACACTGCGCGTGCAATTCGGTCTTTTCTTTTCCGCGCCCGCCCGTATAGTCGCGCCCATGGAACGCCAACACACCCAGTTTGATGCCCTGATCCTGCCGGTTGCGACCGGATCGGATGCGTCGCTGCGTGGCCTTCTGCTCCTTAGCGGCCTCTGAGCGTGCCTGATGGCGCGACCGCTCAGAGGTAAGTCGCGCCGGTGCCCTGACACGCGGGCGCATCCGCCAAGGACGTAACCGAACCACGAGACATGACATGACCGACAAGACCGAACAGGACCACGTTCTGATTTTCGACACGACGCTGCGCGATGGCGAGCAATCCCCAGGCGCAACGATGAGCCATGAGGAAAAGCTGGAGATCGCGGCGCTGCTGGATGAAATGGGTGTCGATATCATCGAGGCCGGGTTTCCGATCGCCTCGGAAGGGGACTTTCACGCCGTTTCGGAAATCGCGCGCAACAGCAAGAACTCGGTGATCTGTGGGCTGGCGCGGGCCAGCACCAACGATATCGATCGCTGCTGGGAGGCCGTGAAACATGCGGCACAACCGCGCATTCACACCTTCATCGGCACCTCACCCCTGCACCGCGACATCACGGCGCTGACCCAGGACGAAATGGTCGAAAAGATCCACGCCACGGTCAGCCACGCGCGCAACCTGTGCGACAACGTGCAATGGTCGCCGATGGACGCCACCCGGACGGAACATGACTACCTGTGCCGGGTCGTGGAAACGGCGATCAAGGCCGGCGCCAGCACCATCAACATCCCCGATACTGTGGGCTACACCGCGCCGCGCGAATCCGCCGATCTGATCCGCATGCTGCGGGAACGGGTGCCGGGTGCCGATGAGATCATCTTCGCCACGCATTGCCACAACGACCTGGGCATGGCCACGGCCAACGCGCTGGCGGCGGTCGAGGCGGGCGCGCGGCAAATCGAATGCACGATCAACGGGCTGGGGGAACGTGCGGGCAACACGGCGCTGGAAGAGGTGGTGATGGCGCTGCGGGTGCGCAACGATATCATGCCGTTCCAGACCGGGATCGACAGCACCAAGATCATGCATCTCAGCCGCCGGGTCAGTCAGGTTTCGGGCTTTGCGGTGCAGTTCAACAAGGCCGTGGTGGGCAAGAACGCGTTTCTGCACGAAAGCGGCATCCATCAGGACGGCGTGCTGAAGAATGTCCAGACGTTTGAAATCATGCGCCCCGAGGATATCGGCCTGAACGCCAAGAACATCGCGCTGGGCAAGCATTCGGGCCGCGCCGCGCTGCGCGCCAAGATGGGCGAGCTGGGGTATGAACTGGGGGACAACCAGCTCAAGGATGTGTTCGTGCGCTTCAAGGCGCTGGCCGACCGCAAGAAGGAAGTCTATGACGACGACCTGATCGCGCTGATGGCCGACAGCGCCGCGCAGACCGTGGACGACTATCTTCAGGTCCGCAAGCTGCGCGTCGTATGCGGCACCGAAGGCCCGCAGGAAGCCGAGTTGACGCTGGCCATCGGCGGCGAGGAGAGGTTCGTCGATGCCACCGGTGACGGCCCGGTCGATGCCGTATTCAATGCCATCAAGATGTTGTATCCGCATGGCGCGAAACTGGATCTGTATCAGGTGCAGGCGGTGACCGAAGGCACCGACGCCCAGGCCACGGTATCCGTGCGTCTGAGCATGGAAGGGCGGATCTTCACCGGGCAGTCGGCCGATACCGACACGGTTGTCGCCTCGGCCAGGGCCTATGTGAATGCGCTGAACCGTTTGCACGCGGGTCAGGGGCGCACCAGCAATTCGGCCTTGATGCAATCGGCCACCTAAGCAACAGGCAGGGGGCCACTGGCCCCCTCTTGGCTGCGCCAATTCACCCCCGGAGTATTTTCGGCAAGATGAAGAGGCGCCGGATTGGTGTTATGACCCGAACGTGACGCGGTGTTGGGCAGATATGCGCCGATCCGGGCGGTGACGGCCCTTTACGCCCATGGTCACACGGGCCTATAAGGGCGCCCAAAGCCCCCGCCTTGTGCGGGGGTGCTTCATGCATCTTTTCGGAAAGCGCGTTATGGTTGGAATCACTGGCCTGTTTTCGTCCGATATGGCGATCGATCTGGGCACGGCGAACACGCTGGTTTACGTCAAAGGGCGCGGGATCATCCTGAATGAACCCTCGGTCGTGGCCTATCACGTCAAGGACGGGCGCAAGCAGGTGCTGGCCGTCGGCGAGGACGCCAAGCTGATGCTGGGCCGCACCCCCGGCAGCATCGAGGCCATTCGCCCGATGCGCGACGGCGTGATCGCCGATTTCGACGTGGCGGAAGAAATGATCAAGCATTTCATCCGCAAGGTGCATCGGCGTTCGACCTTCTCGAAGCCGAAGATCATCGTCTGCGTGCCCTACGGGGCGACGCCGGTCGAAAAGCGCGCCATCCGCCAGTCCGTGTTGTCGGCGGGCGCGCGCCGCGCCGGGCTGATCGCAGAACCGATCGCCGCGGCGATCGGTGCCGGGATGCCGATCACCGATCCGACCGGCAGCATGGTTGTCGATATCGGCGGCGGGACCACCGAGGTGGCGGTGCTGTCGCTGGGCGACATCGTCTACGCCCGTTCGGTGCGCGTCGGCGGCGACCGCATGGACGAGGCGATCATCAGCTATCTGCGCCGCCACCAGAACCTGCTGATCGGCGAATCCACGGCGGAACGGATCAAGACCACCATCGGCACCGCCCGGATGCCCGATGACGGGCGCGGCAAGGTGTTGCAGATCCGCGGCCGCGACCTGTTGAACGGCGTTCCCAAGGAAATCGAGATCACCCAGGGCCAGGTGGCCGAGGCGCTGTCGGAAACCGTGCAGACCATCTGCGAGGCGGTGATGATCGCGCTGGAAATCACTCCGCCCGATCTGGCCGCCGATATCGTTGACCGGGGCGTCATGCTGACCGGCGGCGGCGCGCTGCTGGGAGACCTGGACCTGGCCTTGCGCGAGCAGACGGGGCTGATCATCACCGTGGCGGACCAGTCGTTGAACTGCGTTGCGCTGGGCACCGGCAAGGCGCTGGAATACGAAAAGCAACTGCGTCACGCCATCGATTACGATAGCTGACCGAGAGGTCCGCCAGCTAGGATCGACATGGCATCAGATCGCTCAACCGAAGCTGATTTTGTCCGGCCCGTCCGCCGCCTTTTGCTCGGTGTGCTGGCGGTCGTGTTGCTGGCCATCTTCCTGGTCTGGCGCATCGACAGCCCGCGTATCGAGCGGTTTCGCGCCGCGGTGATCGACACGGTGGTGCCAAACATGGACTGGGCCATGGCACCGGTGACCCGCGTGTCGCGCATGTTCGAGGATTTCCGCAGCTACGCCCGGATCTACGAGCAGAACCAGGAATTGCGGCGCGAATTGCAGCAGATGCGCGCCTGGCGCGAAGCCGCGCTGCAACTGGAGCAACGCAACGCGCAACTGCTGGACATCGCTCAGGTGAGGCTGGATCCGCAACTGACCTATGTCACTGGCGTGGTGATGGCCGATAGCGGCTCGCCCTATCGCCAGTCGGTGTTGCTCAATGTCGGCGCCCGCGACGGGATCGTGGATGGCTGGGCGGTGATGGACGGACTGGGCCTGGCCGGGCGCATCGCCGGGGTTGGCGCGCGGTCGGCGCGGGTGATCCTGCTGACCGATTCCAACAGTCGCGTGCCGGTGATGGTGCAACCCTCGGGGCAGCGAGCCTTGCTCAGCGGGGACAACAGTCCCGCTCCGGCCATGCAATTCATCGAAAGCCCTGATGGGCTGCGACCGGGCGACCGCGTGGTCAGCGCCTCGGATGGCGGGGTCTTTCCGACCGGGCTGCTGGTCGGCGAGGTCGTGCAGGGCAGCGACGGTCGTTTGCGGGTCCGGCTGGCCGCCGATTACGAGCGGCTCGATTTCCTGCGGGTTCTGCGCTCGCGGCCCGCCGAGCGGATCGAGGATTCCGGCAGGCTTTTACGCCCGCTCGATGAAACCGGCCTGCCGCTGAACCCCGAGACCGGCCTGCCCTACGGCGCCGAAGTCGCGACCGGACAACCCGGGGACGCCCCGGTTGAAACGCCCGACGCATCTGCCGGGATCGCGAATGAGTGACCTGTGGCGGCTTCGGACACTGGGGTATCTGGGCCTGTGGCTGCTGATCGCAGCCACGCTGATCCTGGCCCGCCTGTTGCCACTGCCGGTGCCTGCCGATGCCTGGCCACGCCCGGACCTGCTGCTGCCGCTGACCCTGGCCTGGGTGCTGCGCCGACCGTCACACCTGCCGGCGCTGGCGATTGGGCTGATGTTCCTGGCCGAGGATCTGTTCGTGATGCGCCCGCCGGGGCTATGGGCGCTGATCGTGCTGGCCGGAACCGAATTCCTGCGCCGGCGCCAGTCGGCGGTCCGCGAGATGCATATCGCGCTGGAATGGGGCATGGTTTCAGCCGTCATGCTGGTGATGTATCTGGCCAATCGCATCGGTCTTGCGATTGTGATGACGCCGCGTGAGCCCTTGGACTTGAGCCTGACCAGACTTATCTTCACAATACTGATCTATCCGCTGGTGGTGCTGGTGTTGCAGTCGGTGATCCGGGTGCGAAAACCCGCCACGGGCGAAGTGGATGAACTGGGTCGAAAGCTATGAAGCGCCCACCGAAGGACTCCGAAGAAAACGGGCGCATGATTACGCGCCGTGCCGCGCTTCTGGGCGGGGTGCAGCTTGCCTTTGCTGGCGTTCTGGTCTTGCGCATGAAGTCGCTGCAACTGGGACAGGCGGATGAATTCCGTCTGCTGGCCGAGGAAAACCGCATCAACATCCGCTTGCTGGCGCCGTCGCGCGGGCTGATCCAGGATCGAAACGGCACGCTTTTGGCGGCGAATGCGCAGAACTACCGGATCGTCCTGGTGCGCGAGGACGCGGGTGATCCGCGCGCCGCGCTCGATCGTCTGGCGCAACTGATCCCCCTGCCCGAGGCCGATATCGCCCGCGCCGAGCGCGAAATCATGCGGTATCCCCCCTTCGTGCCGGTGACGATCATCGATCAGATGAACTGGGAGGAGGTGGCGCGCGTGGCCGCCAATGCCCCCGCGCTGCCCGGCATCACCCCCGAGGTGGGGCTGACCCGGTTCTACCCGTATGGCGCGGATTTCGCGCATTCGGTGGGCTATGTCGGGCCGGTTTCGGAACGGGATCTGGAGGCGCGGCCTGACCCCGACCCGGTACTGATGATGCCGCAGTTCCAGATTGGCAAGATCGGGCTGGAGCGCGAGATGGAGGACGACCTGCGCGGCAGCGCCGGAAACCGCCGGATCGAAGTGAACAACGTGGGCCGCGAGATGCGCGAGCTGGACCGGCAAGAGGGCGATCCGGGCACCGATATTCAATTGACGCTGGACCGTGCGCTTCAGGCCTTCTGCCTGGGACGGCTTGGCGAGGATAGCGCCTCGGTAGTGGTCATGGAGGTTGCCACGGGCAACATCCTGGCTTTGGCGTCGTCGCCGTCGTTCGATCCCAACCTGTTCGTGCGCGGCATCTCCAGCGCCGACTATGCGGGCTTGCGCGACAACGATCGCCGGCCGATGTCGAACAAGACGGTGCAGGGCGCCTATCCGCCGGGGTCCACCTTCAAGATGGTGGTCGCGCTGGCCGCCCTGGAAGAGGATTTCGTCACCGCCGACGAGCGCATTTTCTGTCCTGGGTATCTGGAGGTCTCGGGTCGGCGCTTTCATTGCTGGAAGACCAACGGGCATGGGCGTGTGAACATGGTGTCCGCGTTGTCGGAAAGCTGTGATGTCTATTTCTACGAGCTGGCCCTGCGAATCGGCATCGAGCGCATCAACGCCATGTCTACCCGTCTGGGCTTGGGGACCCGCTATGACCTGCCCCTGTCGGGCATATCCGGCGGTCTGAATCCGTCGCGCGAATGGAAGCGCGAGCGGCGCGGCGCCGAATGGGTGATCGGCGATTCCGTCAACGCGGCCATCGGACAGGGCTATGTGTTGACGACACCGCTGCAACTGGCCGTGATGACCGCGCGCCTGGCCACCAACCGCGCCATTCTGCCGCGTCTGGTGCACGCCATTGACGGGGTCGAGCAACCGATCCCCGAGCAGCCTTCGCTGGGATTGCCCCCCGATTATCTGGCGCTGGTGCAGCGCGGGATGTGGGAAGTGTCGAATTCCAACCGCGGCACGGCCTACCGCTCTCGGATCGTCGATGAGACGATGCGGCTGGCGGGGAAAACCGGCACAAGCCAGGTCTTTTCGATCACCGCAGAGGAACGCGAGGCAGGTATCCGCCAGGCGGACGAACTGCCCTGGAACCGGCGCGACCATGCGTTGTTCGTGGCTTATGCCCCGGACACCGAACCCCGCTATGCCGTTTCGGTCGTCGTCGAACACGGCGGCGGCGGATCGACGGTCGCCGCGCCCATCGCGCGCGACGTCATCCTGGCGGCGCAGAATGGCGGCTTACCGCCGATCGAGGCCTATCCCAGGCCACAGCGCAACCGGATCGAAACCATGATCCGTGAAATCAGCGATTCCATCGGCCCGGCCCGCGAACCGTCTGTCGGACGGAGCCGGGCATGAGTTATCTCGAATACAACGTCAAACGGACCCCGGCCGGCCTGTCCAAGATCTTGCATGTCAACTGGACGCTGGTGGTTCTGTTGACGGCGGTCGCCAGTGTCGGGTTCTTGCAGCTTTATTCGGTCTCGGGCGGCAATTTCGGCCGCTGGGCCGAACCTCAGATCCAACGATTCGTGCTGTCGATAACAGTAATGTTCATCATCGCATTCGTGCCCTTGTGGTTCTGGCGATCCATGGCCGGACTGGCCTATGCGGTCTCGGTGCTGCTGTTGCTGGGCGTGGCCTTTTTCGGCACGGTCGGGATGGGCGCGCAGCGCTGGCTGGTGATCGGCCCCATCCGTCTGCAACCTTCGGAAATGACCAAGATCACCGTCATCATGGCCATGGCCGCCTATTATGACTGGCTGGGTCCGCGCCGCGTGTCGCATCCGCTGTGGGTGCTGATCGCCGTCGTCATGATCGCGGTTCCGGCCTTTCTGGTTGTGCGCCAGCCCGACCTTGGCACGGCGCTGCTGATCCTGGGCGGCGGCGGCATGGTGATGTTCTTCGCCGGTGTCAGCCTGTGGTATTTCGGCGCCGTCATCGGTGGCGGCGTGGGGATGGTGGCCACTGTCCTGGCCTCTCGCGGGACAAGCTGGCAGTTGCTGCGCGACTACCAGTTCCGGCGCATCGACGCGTTTCTGGATCCGTCGATCGACCCGCTGGGCTCGTCCTACAATATCAACCAGGCGATGATTGCCCTGGGATCCGGCGGATGGTCCGGGCGCGGCTTCATGCAGGGCACGCAGTCGCGGTTGAATTTCCTGCCCGAAAAACACACCGATTTCATCTTCAACACCCTGGCCGAGGAATTCGGATTTGTCGGCAGCGTGTTCCTGCTGACGCTGTATGTCGCCATCCTGGTGACCTGCGTGGTCGCGGCGGTCCAGAACCGCAACCGGTTTGCGTCGCTTCTGATACTGGGCGTCGCGGGGAATTTCTTTTTGTATTTCGCGGTGAACATGGCGATGGTCATGGGGCTGGCGCCCGTGGTGGGCGTACCGCTGCCGCTGGTGTCCTATGGTGGCTCGGCGATGTTGACGGTGCTGATCGGCTTCGGGCTGGTGCAATCGGCCTGCATCCACCGACCCCGGGAACGCGCATGACGACGGTTCTGTTCGACGCCGGCGCGGCGCGCTGGCCTGACTGGGAGCAGCCCTTGAAGGCGGCTCTGTCGCGGGCGGGCGTGACGGCGGAACTGGTGCAACAGGCGGAACCGGGCGATGTGGATGCCATCATCTACGCGCCCAGTGGTGGGACGATTTCCGATTTCGCGCCTTATGTGAAGTGCAAGCTGGTGCAGAACCTGTGGGCCGGGGTCGAGCAGATCACCGGCAACCGGACACTGACCCAGCCGCTGTGCCGCATGGTCGATCCGGGTCTGACGCAGGGCATGGTGGAATACGTGGTCGGCCATGTGCTGCGCGCCCATCTGCATACCGCGGGCACCGATGCCGCCCGGCAGGGAAGCTGGGTGCCCGAAGCTCCCCCCCTGGCTTCGGAACGCCCGGTGGCGATGCTGGGCCTGGGCGCGCTGGGCATTGCCTGCGGACGCGCGCTGGCGGGTTTGGGCTTCCCGGTTCTGGGCTGGAGCCGAAGCGCGAAGCAACACACTGAAATCGCCTGCCACCACGGCGATGAAGGGCTGCGGCGGGTTCTGGACCAGGCGCAGATCGTCGTCACCCTGCTGCCCGACACCCCCGCGACCACCAACCTGATCGACGCGCGGACACTGGGCTGGATGCCGCGCGGCGCGGCGCTGATCAACCCCGGGCGCGGCACCCTGATCGACGACGACGCGCTGCTGGCGGCGCTCGACTCCG
>TARA_R110002073_G_scaffold6017_1_pt1 | contig 18608 bp, 16 predicted proteins | sample TARA_R110002073 | Tara Oceans TARA_R110002073 (sample SAMEA4397174) | marine metagenome | biome: Polar Biome; feature: [DCM] deep chlorophyll maximum layer (ENVO:01000326); material: water (ENVO:00002006), including particulate matter (ENVO:01000060) such as... | depth 40 m
GTGCATAGCACCCTGCGGGATGCTACGACACCATACACGGAACGTTGAAAACTTTATTTAAGTATTTGCTTATATAAGAAAACTATTTGTATCTTTGCTGCGTTATTAAATCCTAAACAAGGAAATTATGGAAAACAATCAATCGTGTATCAGAGTGTTTGCCGACAAGGTTCAAATAGACAATTGTAGAGAAATATAAGATGAAAAACAAAATACATGAAAAAGGCTACCGTAATAAACCACTCACAGATGAACAAAAAGAAAACAACACAGAAAAATCAAAAACAAGAGCAAGAGTTGAACATGTATTTGGTTTTATCAAAATGAAAAAATCAATTTTTAGAACCCACCTTAAATCTTAAAAAAATGAAAATATTAAATATTTTGACAATAGCAGGTTTGGGCATCATATGCTCAACAAGATTAACCGCTCAAAACGTGACCATTAACATTGATGCACTCAATGTAAACCAAACAATGGAAGGGTTTGGAACTTCCCTGCGGGTATTTAATGACCCTCATGTTATTGGAGGTACCACCTCAGCCCCTATAACAGCAGGACTGATAATAAGTACCGCACAGGAAGACACCATTTTGAATTTGCTATACAATGAACTGGGATTGACCCGTGTGCGACCCGCTACCGGTGAAGACGGACCCATTGAAGACCCCAATGACAACAATGACCCTGACAGCACGGATCTTTCTCAATTTGATTTTTCATGGAAAAAGATGGATGCTCATATTGATTATATAAGCAGGGTAATTCCCAGGGGAGTAGATACCTATTTCCCTTCTACCATTGAAATAGAAAGCTGGATGACTACATCTAACCCGGAAGAATATGCAGAATGGGCTTTTGCCATCATTAAAAGATGGAAAGATCAGGGATACGAACTGCCCTACTATGCCATTATGAACGAACCGGGATATATCAGAGGCGGAATCTGGCCTGGAACATACATCAGGGATTGTATTAAACTTCTTGGTCCTAAGTTGGATACTGCTGGTATTAGTACAAAAATTGTAATCCCTGACGACCTGAATGCCGATGAAGCCTATACAAGATCGCAAATAATCATGGCAGACACCGTAGCGCAAAAATATGTCGGAGCATTGGCATATCATCTTTATGGTGGAAGTAATACGAATAAAACAGCCATGATGCAGCTTGGGCAACAATACAATGTTCCGGTATGGATGACGGAGTATTCTCGTTCCAATGCGTTTGACTGGGGAAATCAGATACATGATGTCATTGCTAACTACAATGTTTCAGCAGTGGATCACATGTGGGGATTTTTTGGAGCACAGGAAACCAATGGAACACAATTCATCAGCCTGAACTTTACCGGCACGAACTATACAGGATATACTATCAACAAACAATACTATGTAACTGGTCAGTATTCCAGGCATGTAAAACCGGGTTCACAGCGCATTGATGCCACGTCTTCTAACATTGATGTTCGTGTTACAGCATATAAGGATGGAACTGATATAGTCATTGTTGTTATAAATAATCATAGCAACCCTCAAACAGTTGATTTTGCTATCAATGGGTTGAATAACCTGTCAACACTAAAAGCAGTAAGAACCAGTCAAACAGAAAACTGGGCGATTTTACCGGACATCACCGTAGCAAATGACAGCTTCACAACAACATTGACTGCCAACAGTATTACTACTTTTTATTCTGAGCCGTTAACCACATCGGTGCAGGACTTTTCAGATAAATCACCCTCATTTATAATTTATCCCAATCCTTCAACCAATCAGTTAAACATCAGACTCAATGAGTTACAAGCCGTAACCGCTACACTATTGATTACCGATATCAACGGAAAAATTGTTAGGCAGGAAAGTGTTCAATCAACAGATATGAAGGTGGAAAAGAATTACTCACTTTCAGGTCTGCCTGACGGAACTTATTTCATTTCTATTGAAGCAAACGGAACGAGAACAACACAAAAAATAATACTGACAAGATAAAAATACGTTAGCATATTTTGATAATGACCTTTCTATGCGGAATACTGACATCTGGTTTGCAAGCACAAACAACTGCAAAAATAAAGGGAGAACAATTACCTAAAATAATTCAGACAACGCTGAATAAAAAGTATAGCAAATACCGTATAAATGAAAAAATGCAAACAAGTTCTTAAACCAAAAATAGGCGACTGTTGTGATTATTGTAGTAATGGAAATGTAAAATGTCCATCTATTCAGGAGAAAAATTGTTGTAAATAAAAAGCCGACACACACCTGCAAGCACATTGCCAAAGCCACACAAGTCAACGCTGAGACAAAAGCATTGTCAAAGAACTTGCAAGTTTTCTACCCGAGAAAAAATTGTTTTTAAAAAATTTCCTTGCCTTCAAAAAAATAAAAATACGCAAACACACAACCCGACAGACAACGAAACTCAATACTGACAATGGTTTATAAAGACGGTGGACAAGAACACCAGCTGCCAACAGCGTGTATAAGAAATAGCGGGTTTAGTGTCAAATGAAAGGTCATTGCATTTAATAAAGTTTGCTCCAAACTGAAAGTGAAGTGCTTTTAAATCCGCTACTTCTCATACACGCAAACCGTTAGCCCCAACCTCACCCTTTCACAAACTCCAAAAAAGTATTGAATTGAAGCTTTTTATCAAAGTTATTGATAGCAAATTGGTAGGCTTTGTTGCCCATTTCGTGGCGTAAGGTTTTATCGATAATGAGTTTTTCTATTTGGCGAGCAAAAACTTTCACATCAAAAGCTGGCACTAAAAATCCAGTAGTGTTGTTATGAATAAGCTCCGGATTACTGCTGATATCAAAAGCAATACAAGGTAATTGATGTGCCATGGCTTCGGCAAGTACAAAACCAAAACCTTCCCATTTAGCAGTAGAAACAAAAATGTCTATGTTATTCATAAATGCATTCATGTCTTTTACAAAACCCAATAATTTTACCTCGTTTTCTAATTGATTGGCTTCAATTAACGCTTTTAGTTCATTATGCCTTGGCCCGTCACCGGCAATGTGAATTTCAAAAGGGATGTTTTTAGCTTTTAAAATTCCAGCGATATCTACCAAGTAATGTTGTGCTTTTTGGGTAACCAACCTGCCGGCATTGCCAATAATTATTGTTGGAGAGGAGTTGGTTTTTTCTGTTATGGTAAAAGCCGAAAAATGAATGGCATTATAAATTATAGCCGACTTTTTGGTGTTGATAATGTCCTCAAAATTTTTAACCATTAAGGCTTTTGTAGCAGCAGAATTAAAAATAAAATGCGTGATTACTTTTTTAAATAACCAAGTAGTAAGGGTTTTCTTTTTTACCTCAACAGCTATACCTCTGCGGTAAACAACTGTTGGTACTTTAGCCATATAAGCCGCTAATCCGCCTGTTTTTAAATCAACAGGACTATTAAAAACTACCGTAGTAATTTTATTATCCTTAAAAAATTGGGTGAGCTTTTTTACTTTAGCCACCGACAAAAACCCCAACTTGCTATTGCGAATAGGAAATTGCATTACCTTTGTTGAGGCTAACTTTTCATTTAACACACTGTGTGGCGAGGACACAAAAAATGTTGGAATACCTTGTTCGCTTGCCATAACAGCAGCTTCATAATGCCATTTTTCTCCTCCACCCCAAAAAGTAGTAGTATTAAAAAAACAGATATTTTCCGGTTGCGAATTCAAGTTATTTTTTGCTTTGTTGTAAGTGCTTAAGTTTGTTGTATTTCAAATATTTAGCGTAAGCAGAGTTTTTACAAATAATATAACCGTACTTGCCATCTAATATTCCTAATTTTAGAATATAATCTCTAAAAAACTTGAATACCGTTTTATAAACTATTTTGAAATCACTGCTTTTTATGCCTTTTTCAAAAGCTGCTTTTGAGCTGATGTCTGTAAAGTAGGCTATTTGTTTTAAATGCTCATCAATACTATTAAAAGAATAATGTAAAATATCTGCATTTATATGCTGCGTAGTTGTTCGAGGTTGCATTATTACTTTATCATGCGGATTAACACCTCCCCATTTTCCTTTGTTTCTATTCCAAAGGCGTGTTTTTTTATCGGGATACCAACCGCAATATTTTATCCATTTGCCACAAAAATTGGTTAACCTATTAAAACTGTATGCATCTTTTGAGCAATTGGCTTTAATATGCTTCACTTCTTCTAATAGCTTTTCAGAAAGTGCTTCATCAGCATCCAAAGAAAGTACATAATTGAAGTTGGCTTGAGCAAGAGCATAATTTTTTTGCTCAATATGTCCTTCAAAAGGATGTTGAATAAACGTTACTTTATATTCCGAACAAATCTTTTCGGTATTGTCGGTAGAAAAAGAATCTACTACAATAATTTCATCAGCAATGGGTAGCACAGATTGGATGCAACGAGCAATGTTTCTTTCTTCATTGTAGGTAATAATCACAACCGAAATTGGTGTTGACATGAGGTGCTGATAATGAATTTATAAAAAAAACAAACAAGTTTAATTTTTAACTAAAAAGTCATCTTTTTTAATAGTAATTTCATCAAAAGTAGCAAATTGAATGTAAACAAACAATTCTTTATTAATGTTGGCATACATTCTATCTACATCAAATTCAAAAGGTTCTCCACTAACAGGGTCTAGTGTTTCTCTAAAGTTAGGCATGTGGTAGGCCACTACTTCATTAATTTCTCCATCAACATCAGTAACTGCAATTCTTATAAAAGGTTGAGAATTAAGTACAGAATCAACTAATTCAGGTTTCGATTCAGTATCAACCATTTCATAATAAATTTTTTCGTAGCGTTCTAAATATTCCAAAATTCTATTAGCAGGAGCTTTCACTTCTTGATTATTTTTATCTATCATAATAAACGAAGTATCTTTTTTTATAATGGTAAAAGATTGCTCTGGTGTTTCGTAATAAGTAACTTCTAGTTTTTGAATTTCTTGAGGTTGATATTTAAAAATAGCAGCATCTCTCCATTGCTGGCTATCAGTAAAAAAACGAGAATATAAAAACCCTCTAAATCCCGGAATATGCATAATAAAAGGAACAGAAGATTTTACGCCTTCTGTCTCCAACAACATATAAGTCCCAGTTTGATCCATAGTAGAATTTCCGATATAATAAATTTTTGATGGCTTTCCTCCACCTTGATAAACTTCTACTTTAGTTCCCTTTGTGGCAATGCTTTTTATAATATTATCTTGAGCAGATTTAGGAACCGGAGCTTTTACAGCTATTCTACTAAACGTTTTCATTAATAACCTAATGTTATCAGGTCTGGCATCATACTTATTATTTACCAACCACGATTTTTCTCCTTTCACTAAGGTAACATGCTTTCCTTGGTTATCTACAATAAAAATTTTAGTAATAGAACTAGTATCTTCAACCGCAAAATCCATTTTCGCTCCTTCAACATTATAAGTTGTTTTACCCTGATTAAAATACAAATAAGCAGCAACAGCCACAGCAAGTAGTAAAACAAGAATGATTAATTTGTTGTTATTTTTCATATTTAGTAATTTTTATTTGGTGTATTTTCTCTTTCTATAAAAGAAGTGAGCAATACCAAACAATAACATTATTCCTACAGGCAAAACAGTATTAAAAATTTGCCATGTTACTCTTTCATCTTTGATAACAGTATGGTCTAAAAGTCTTATTTTAAATTTCTTCGTTCTTACACTCATCAACCCGTTATCATTACACATATAATTCATTACATTAAGCATAAAATCTGCATTACCGTATTGTTGTTTAGTATATCTATCTAATCCTAAAGCCATGTATTCATTTGTTCTTGGATTTACCGCATTTTTAGCAATATCTCCATCGGCAATAACTACCATTTTGTTGGATTTACTTTTTTCTCTAAAAGCAATTTCGTTGGCTTCCAAAATTTGTGGTGGCACTCTGTTTTTAAATACCGATTCAAAACTACCTTCGAGTAATGCTGCTGCAACTTGATGTCCTTTATTAAATTGACTTTGATCGGGTTCAAACCTTAAAAAAGATAAACTTACTCTAGTTGGAGCACTTGAAACTTTGGTATATTGAGACGATTTTAAAAGCCCTATTTTAGTAATTCCTGCTTTGTTAATCGTATCAATAGAACTTGTAAACTCTCCCTTAACTGCATTAAGGTTATTTACTATTGGATGACTATTTGCAGGAGTTAGTAGCGGGAAGAAATACCAAGGATAAAGCTCTGTTTTAGGTTGATTCCCCACCATACCTGTAACAATTGGTATAGGTGCCGATTGTAAATCCTGAATAAGGTTAGCGTTTACCCTAACACCATAGGTAAATAATTGGTCGTCTAAATTTAAATCTTGAGGAATAGCCATCGTCACATCCGAAGTTCTAAGACTATCCATGCTAGCAAATACAGGATCTATCATCCAAACCACTTTTCCGCCATACATAATGTATTGATCGATAATAAATTTATCTTTTTCGGTAAATCTATGAGTTGGTTTAGCAATAATAATTGCATCATATTTCGGTCGAACAACAAATTCCTGAGTAGAATCTTTCATGGTTCTTTCTGTAAGGCTGTATAGCTCTCCGTTTAACTTAATTCTATCTATGCTATAAAACTCTGCCAATGAAGTAGATAAAGAAGCTACTTCATATTTATTCAGTTCTCCATGTCCATCAATAAAAGCAATTTTAGGTTTTAACTCTGTAGTAAGGTTGTAAATGGCATTGGCGATTTCATATTCCAATCCTTCAATAGAGCTGTTTATCATGTTAACCGGATTGCTGCCTAATTTACTTTTTAGCAACTGCACAGGAATTTCTTTTCCTTTATAAAAAAAGATAGCTCCAGGCCAAATCAGTTTATTAGAAAAGCCATCTGTAGTTTTTTCGTTTAAGTCTGTAGGTTGTAGTCCTTGTTTAAAAAGCTGCTGATAAATTTCTTTGGTAATTTTTTCGTCACCACTTTCGGCAGGATTGATAAATTCGTAATCCAAATTATCGTTAGAATATGCCCTGAACTCATCCAACATCTCACGTGTTTCATCACGCATTTTTTTGTAAGCAGCAGGAAAATCTCCTTCTAAGTAAACTTTTACATAAACAATGTCATCTAAGTTTTTCACTAACTCTTTAGAGGCGTTAGAAAGCGAATATCTCTTTTCTGAGGTAAGGTCGAAACGTTCAAAAAGCAATGATGCTGAAAAGTTGATTAAGACAATCACCAAAATCCCTATTGCTAACGAAGATAAATCTTTATTTCTATTTGCGTTATTTTTTACCATTTTCTGCTTGCCAATACGGTTTTCGTTAATAATAAAAACAAAAAGATAACACTTAAAAAATAAATTACATCCCTGGAATCAATTACTCCTCTACTCATTGAACGGTAATGTTCGTTAATTCCCAATTTGATAATAAATGCATCAATAGATCCAAAAAGCTCTAACGCACTTATAGCATCGAAACCTGCGTAGCAAAAGAAGCATAAAAACACCGCTATTAAAAAAGAGATAATTTGATTATTGGTAATGGCACTCGCAAATAAGCCTATGGCAACAAATACGCTTCCTAAAAACAATAAGCCAAAGTATGAACCCCACGTTCCTCCTGTATCAATATTTCCGGGAGGGCTCCCTAACTGGTAAACAGAATAAAAATAAACCAAGGTAGGTAAAAGGGAGAAAAACACCAATGAAAAACCGGCTATGTATTTGGCTAACACTATCTGAAAATCGGTAATAGGCTTGGTTAAAAGCAATTCTATGGTTCCTGTTCTACTTTCTTCAGAAAACAAACGCATGGTTATGGCAGGAATTAAAAACATAAACACCCAAGGACCAATATAAAAAAGTGAACCGATACTAGAAAAGCCGTTATCCAACACATTATAGTCGCCAGGAAAAACCCACATAAAGAGACCTATGGTAGTAAGAAACACTGCAATAACAATGTATCCGACCAATGATCCTAAAAAACTTCTAATTTCTTTGTTGATGAGCGTTAACATCTATCTTATTTCAGGTTTTTGTTGAAAAAAACCAAAAGTACAATTTTTTATGCGACTTAAAATTTAAAATTTGTTAATGAAAAGCCACTTTTCGGAAAGTTTTTAAAATAATGCTTTGTAGTCGATTAAAAAATCGTAAATTTGCACTCCATTTTGGGAGAACGAGACAACTTTATTTAAAGATATATCGCGGGGTAGAGCAGTTGGTAGCTCATCGGGCTCATAACCCGAAGGTCGTCCGTTCGAGTCGGGCCCCCGCTACTAGAAACCTCAGAGCAATCTGAGGTTTTTTTGTTTTAAAAACTCCACTTCACTGATTGTTAAGCTATTTTTTATATATTTGGAGAAAATAATACTTCTAAACAAAAACTAACAAACATTGAAATTTATACTATGAAAAATAAGGTTGTAAATATCATAAAAAATACTTTCTTAATAGGTTTTCTTTTTGTTCAAGGAAGTTTAATCTGTCAAAACGAAGCTAATAATTGGGGTTTTGGGGCATATGCTGGTCTGAGTTTTAACAATGGAACTGCTACTGCTCAAACCACATATACTCTAAACCAACAAGAAGGATGTTCGAGTATTAGTGATAGCCTTGGTAATTTACTTTTTTATACAGATGGAAGAACAGTTAAGAATAAGAATCATGTAACAATGTCAAATGGTTTTGGTTTAGAGGGAGATAATAGTAGTACACAATCTGCTTTAATCGTAAAGCAACCTGGTAGCAATTCCATTTACTACCTTTTTACTATTTCAGATGAATTTTTTACTGAAGGACTTAGATATAGTATCGTTGACATGTCATTACTGGGAGGTATAGGTGCGGTTACATCAAAAAATATTTTAATAAAGGGGCAAGCTCGTGAAAAAGTTACAGCCATCCAACATCAAAATGGAACGGATTTTTGGATTGTAACCCATTTACGAGGAACAAATAGTTTTAATAGTTTTCTGTTATCGTCAACAGGTTTGAATATGACCCCCACGGTTAGTAATATAGGGGTTAATATTAATAATGGTGTTGATGCTATTGGTTGTATAAAGTCTTCTATAAATGGGAATATAGTAGCCGTGGCTCGATGGGGATTGAGTATTGTTGAGATATTCAATTTCAACAAATCTACAGGGGGATTAAGTGGTTTAAAAACAATATCTAATTTGATTAAACCATATGGCTTGGAATTCTCTCCTAATAATAAATTCCTTTATATTGCAGAGAATATAAATACAGGCAGTAATGTATATCAATACAATTTATTGGCTGGATCTGCTACGGCAATAGAAAACTCTCAAGTAACTTTAGGTAGTTACAGTGCACAAATTGGTTCGCTTCAATTGGGACCAGATTACAAAATATACGTTGCAAAATTTAATGCTGGTACGCTTGATGTCATTGATGAGCCAGACTCTTTAGGTATATCTTGTAACTATATTACTAATGGAATTTATTTGTTAGGTAAAAGTTCAAAAATGGGATTATCCAACTTTGCTCCCTCCATTCTTCCTGTTTATAGATATACTAACCAATGTTTTGGTGACTCAACCTCTTTTACCATAATGCAAAATGATTTTGATTCTGTGTTATGGGATTTTGGTGACGTACCTAGTGGGCCAAACAACAACTCTATGGATGTTAATCCGAAACACCTTTTTACAGATACAGGTATTTTTAATGTAACTCTTATAAGGTATAAAAATAATAGCAGCTCTATTAAAAGCTATTCCATATATATTTCACCTTTTCCTATAGTTTCTGTAGGTCCGTTTAATCCAGATACGATATGTAATAATGAAGGTTTAGTTATTTTACCTGTTGGTACTCCATCAGGTGGTAGTTATATGGGAAATGGTGTAAGTGGAGGTAGTTTTAATCCTGCAACAACAGGGGCAGGAACTTATGATATTGTTTATCTCTATACAAATCCTTATGCATGTATAAATGCTGATACTACTACTATTACTGTAAACTCTTCTTTTATTTCAAACCAAAACACTTCTGTTTGCCAAGGAGATAGTGTTCTTATTTATGGTAACTATCAAAGTATAGCAGGAACTTATTACGATAGTTTACAAACGATTAATGGTTGTGACAGTGTATTATCCATAACCCTCTCTATAAACCCAGTTTATTTGTCAAATACTAACAGTACAATTTGTCAAGGAGACAGTATTCTTATTTATGGTAATTACCAAAGTATAGCAGGAACATATTATGATAGCCTGCAAACAATTAGCGGTTGCGATAGTGTATTATCAACAACATTAACAGTAAACCCACTACCAAACGTCACACTAAACAATTTTAATCCCGATACAATATGTAGTAACAGTAACACGGTTACGTTACCAAATGGTTCACCATCAGGTGGAGTATATTCAGGTACGGGAGTTAATGGTGGTGCTTTTGACCCTAACACAGCAGGATTAGGAACTCACAGTGTAATTTACACTTATACAGATGTCAATTCTTGCATCAACAGCGATTCTACTTTTATTACAGTAGAACAATGTGTTGGCATAAATGATTTAGCAAATGATTTAGGCATCTTAATCTATCCGAATCCTAATACAGGGTTATTTACTATTGAAAAAAGTGAGATAGATAAAGAAGTTAGCATAAATTTATTGGATGCTTCCTCAAGAGTTATAATAAATAAGATAATTCCAAAAGGACAACAAAAAATAGAAGTTGACATTACTTCGTACAGTAAAGGAGTTTATTATCTGCAAACAACTATTGGAAAAGAAGTTTTTGTAAAACAGATTTTAAAAAATTAAAAACCCAATTTGCCAAAAATCACTATTTTTCATAATATTTTTAGTCATAAAGAAGTTAACAACAAAACGAAAATATAACATAATCGTTACTCTCTACCAAAACAATCACCATTTACCAAGCCTTTTAATACTTTTAAAATAATAGCAACTTTTTATTTCGTTATTTTGCATTTTATTTCAATTTTATTAAATGCATAAATCAGGTTTTGTAAATATTATAGGTAACCCCAATGTTGGAAAATCAACATTAATGAACACTTTGGTAGGCGAAAAACTGTCTATTATTACTTCTAAAGCACAAACTACCCGACACCGAATTTTAGGGATAGTGAATGATGAAGAACATCAGATTATTTTTTCTGATACGCCCGGTTTTGTTGATCCTAAATACAAAATGCACGAAGGAATGATGACTTTTGTCCGTTCTGCCTTGTCTGATGCTGATGTGCTTTTATTTATGGTTGAGGTGCAAGAAAAAGAATTAAAATACCAAGAAATATTAGAAAAGCTAAAGAAAACCGATGTGCCTGTATTGGTATTAATCAATAAAATTGACTTAGTTGACCAAGCTTTTTTAGAAGAAAAAGTAGCTTATTGGCAAGCAATATTGCCTAACGCTAAAATTTATCCACTATCGGCTTTGCATCAATTTAATGTAGATCAGATTATGCTCGAAATTAAAAGTTTGTTACCCGAAGCTCCTCCTTTTTACGATAAAGACCAACTAACCGATAAACCTGAAAAATTCTTTGTGGCAGAAATTATTAGAGAAAAAATTTTAATGCACTACCAAAAAGAAGTTCCTTACTCTTGCGAAGTTGTTATTGAAGAATTTAAAGAAGAGCCTAATATCATCAGAATTAGAGCGGTAATAATGGTTATAAGAGAAAGTCAGAAAGGAATAATTATCGGACATAAAGGAAAAGATTTAAAACGTATAGGCACTCTAGCTCGTAAGGAAATGGAGCAGTTTTTCGAGAAAAAAGTCTTTTTAGAAATGTATGTTAAAGTAAACAAAGACTGGAGAAACAACGAAAGACAGTTGAGAAACTTCGGTTATTTGAATTAAATATAAAGCAGAAAATAAACAAATAAAATGGGTAATATAGTTGCAATAGTAGGTCGTCCGAATGTAGGAAAATCCACCTTATTTAACAGACTAACCACATCAAGAAGTGCTATTGTTGATGAAGCAAGTGGTGTAACGCGAGATCGTCACTACGGAAAGGTAGAGTGGAATGGAAAAGAGTTTTCTTTAATAGATACCGGAGGATATATTAAAGGTTCTGATGATATTTTTGAAGATGAAATTAGAAAACAAGTGCTTATCGCTATTGAAGAATGCGATTTAATCATTTTTGTGGTAGATGTAGAAGTAGGAATTACCGATTTAGACACAGAAGTTGCCAATTTATTAAGAAAATCTAACAAAAAAGTAGTGTTGGTTTCCAACAAAGTGGACAACAACGAACGAATTTTAGATTCTAACGCTTTTTACGGATTAGCCATTGGCGATGAAATATTTAGTGTTTCTGCCATTAGCGGTAGCGGAACAGGAGATTTGTTAGATGAAGTAGTAAAACATATTGACGACAACCCTATTGAAGAGGAAGAAAGCGATGTGCCAAAAATTGCTATTGTTGGAAGACCTAATGTAGGTAAATCATCTTTGTTAAATACCCTTATCGGGAAAGAAAAAAACATTGTTACCAACATAGCAGGAACCACCAGAGATTCACTAACTACCAGATTTAACTCATTTGGTTTTGAATTTGATTTAGTTGATACTGCAGGAATTAGAAAAAAAGGCAAAGTAAATGAAGACATAGAGTTTTACTCGGTAATGCGTTCTATTAGAGCAATAGAAAATGCTGATGTATGCTTGCTTATGATAGAAGCTTCTGAAGGTGTTATGGCTCAGGATATGAACATTTACAACCTTATTATTAAAAATAAAAAAGGCGTTGTCCTATTGGTAAACAAGTGGGATTTAATAGAAAAAGAAACCAACACCTCAAAAGAGTTTGAAGCTGAAATAAAACACAAATTAGCACCGTTTACCGATGTACCTATCTTATTTATTTCTGCCATTAACAAACAACGTGTTATAAAAGCTTTAGAAGAAGCTACTAAAGTGTATAAAAATAGAGTTAGAAAAATAAGTACTTCCAAACTCAATGAGGTAATGTTGGACATTATCAACCAAAGTCCACCTCCATCTATTAAAGGAAAATGGATAAAAATAAAGTTTGTAACGCAATTGCCTACCTATTCGCCAGCCTTTGCATTTTTCTGTAATTTACCTCAGTATGTAAAAGATTCTTACAAAAGATTTTTAGAAAATAAATTGCGAGAAAACTTTGATTTTAAAGGAGTTCCTATTCAGATTTTTATGAGGAAGAAGTAATAACGCTATTCTCACAACGTAGTATGTATCCCAATTTGAAGTTGATTTTTACCAACAACATTGGTAAGTTGCCTCATCATTCCTGCTTGAAATTTTAAATTTTCGGTTAATTGATAGCCTAGTGCCATATAAAATCGATTTCTATCAAATAATTCAACCTTTCTATCATTCCCTATAGAACGTTCTCCATTGATAAACAATTCGTTGTACATAGAAAAATAAAAAGTAGTTGGTATCAACTTTTCTTGATTCAAAGGAATATTTACAGCAAAAAAATGCCTCCAACGTGTTCTAAAATCCTGATTTTGTACAAAACGCTGCTCATAACGAAAACGTTGCGTTACATAAACTCTTGAAAACAATTTGTTGGAAAATACGAGTTGCTGATAAACTCTACTTTCATAAGATTTGGAATTATCACCCACACCAAAAGCACCGGAAGTAATGTGGGCATATCCTAAGGTCAATTTGGTCTTAGTTTCCGAAAATTTATAAGACAATCCTCCCCGCAACATTAATTGCTCTAAATCTCTACCTGCATCAAAATTTCTGTGCTGAATATCACTTTCAAAACCAAAGTTACTTGTTTCGGAGAATTTACCATCTAAAAACAGCATGTACCAAGCACCCAACTGGTTTTTATCTGTTTGAGCTTTAACAGAAAATGAAAAAAATAGGATTAAAAACAATAACGAAAACCGGTTCATTTTAATAGTGTTTTGGTCTGTTTTCAAAATTATTAAAATGAAATGTTTTGCCCTAGCCTGCCACCTAAGATTAACAATTATTAACCTTTAACGACTATTTTCTCTAGTCAGCTTTTTTCTGATAATATTTTCCACTTCTGAAATAGCTACACGTTCTTGCTGCATGGTGTCTCTATCTCTAATGGTTACTTTATCATCTTCAAGAGATTCATGATCAACGGTAATACAAAATGGTGTTCCAATAGCATCTTGTCTTCTATAACGTTTTCCAACAGAATCTTTCTCATCGTACTGACAATTATAATCGTACTTTAATAAATCCATTATTTCACGCGCTTTTTCCGGTAGCCCATCTTTCTTTACCAAGGGCAAAACAGCTGCTTTATAAGGAGCCAAAAATGCAGGAAGTTTTAATACCGTTCTTTCCGAACCATCTTCTAATTGTTCTTCTTTATAAGAAGAAGAAAGTATTGCTAAAAAAGTTCTATCTAAACCAATAGAGGTTTCTACCACATAAGGCACATAGTTTTGATTAATTTCCGGATCAAAATATTGCAATTTTTTACCTGAGTGTTTTTCGTGTTGCTTCAAATCGAAATCTGTACGAGAATGAATTCCTTCTAATTCTTTAAACCCCATCGGGAAATTAAATTCAATATCGCAAGCAGCATTAGCGTAATGAGCTAATTTAACATGATCGTGAAAACGATAATTTTTTTCATCAATTCCCAACGAAAGATGCCAATTAATACGCTCGTTTTTCCAGTATTGGTACCACTTCATTTCTTCTCCAGGACGAACAAAAAATTGCATTTCCATTTGTTCGAACTCACGCATACGGAAGATAAACTGACGAGCCACTATTTCATTTCTAAAAGCTTTACCAATTTGAGCAATTCCAAAAGGAATTTTTAAACGACTCGTTTTCTGCACATTTAAAAAATTTACAAAAATACCTTGAGCCGTTTCCGGACGTAAATAGATCTTATTAGCCGCTTCGGCAACAGAACCTATTTCCGTTGAAAACATAAGGTTAAACTGTTTTACATCTGTCCAATTTTTAGAACCACTTAAAGGACAAGCTATTTCTAAGTCTTCAATTAATGTTTTAATGTCAGCTAAATTATCATTTTCCATAGCCGTTTTAAACCTACTTGTAACTTCATCTATTTTAGCCTGATTTCTTAAAATATTTGGATTAGTAGCTCTAAACTGCGTTTCATCAAAATTATCTGCAAAACGTTTTTTGCCTTTTTCTACTTCTTTTTCGTTTTTTAAACGAATTTTTTCGATGTATTCTTCAATTAACACATCGGCACGGTATCTTTTTTTAGAATCTTTATTGTCAATCAATGGGTCATTAAATGCATCAACATGTCCCGAAGCTTTCCAGGTCTCCGGGTGCATAAAAATAGCGGCATCAATACCTACAATATTTTCGTGCATTTGCACCATAGATTTCCACCAAAAATCTTTAATATTCTTTTTTAGTTCAGCACCTAACTGTCCATAATCGTACACAGCACTAAGTCCGTCATAAATTTCGCTTGATGGAAATACAAAACCATACTCTTTGGCATGGGAAATAATTTTTTTTAGGTTATCTTCATTTGTTGTCATGCCGCAAAATTATACTAATTGTTCACGTTAAGAAAGAAATACAAAAAAAATAAAATAACTTAAAAGATTGGAGATTATACCCTAATTTTGTAGCCTCATGAAACGTCTTCTTAAAAACATATCGTTATTACTTTTTTTCTTACTATCATCAGAAATAATTCAAGCACAATGTGCTATGTGCAAAGCTGTTGTTGAGTCTGAATCGGAAAGTGGAGGAGCTATAGCAAAAAGCGTAAACAACGGAATTTTATATTTAATGATTTTCCCTTATTTATTGGTTGGAGTTGTAGGCTACTTTATCTACAAAAACTACATTAAAAAAAGCACTAATACGAATTAACACTCACCTAAAAGATGAAACAAGCTGTTTGTTTATTAATTTGTGTGTTATTTTCAAATTTATTAATTGCCCAACCCGAAAAGGTTGAAAATGAGTTTAAAGAAAGTTTTTCTAGCAAACCAAAATTTGAATTTAAATTTGATTCTCGTTTTTCGTTTTTAAGAAATACTGAAGTAAAGACAACGGGTATAAAAATTGGACTAAGTTTTAAAAGAAAATTCAATGTAGGATTAGGAATAAATCAGTTGCTAATCCATTCTGAGTCTGAAATAATAGAACAAAACGATACCATTCCTGTTAACCTTAATTACGGTTATTTTTCTCCTTATTTTGAGTATGTATATTTTTCGTCAAAAAAATGGGAATTTAACCTATCAACCCAAATAGGAATAGGAGAGGCTAGTTTTGAATATACCAATGCTGAAGGAAAAAAATCTAAGACAGACAAAACCACATTAATTTCTTATGAACCGGCTATGTTAATTGATTATAAAATTATAAAATGGGTTGGAATAGGTACAGGAGTGGGTTACAGATTAATTTTATTTAAAAATGGGGGTATAAAAGAAAATTTTTCATCACCAGTTTATGTTATAAAACTAAAAGTTTATTTAGGAGCCATTGTAAGATCTATTACAGGGAAAGAAATTCCTGCCGAATGATTTTTTGAATTAAATTAGCTACTAATTTTGGAATATACTTACCTTTGAAACCTATGAACGAAAATTTAGACGCAAATAAAGCTAACATGTCTCCTACAGAAAAGGAGATAGAAAAAGTGTTGCGACCATTAAGTTTTGATGATTTTACAGGTCAGAAAAAAGTAGTGGAGAATCTAAAAATTTTTGTTCTAGCTGCCAGCCAAAGAGGAGAATCTTTAGATCACGTTTTACTACATGGGCCTCCCGGATTAGGAAAAACAACATTAGCTAATATTATTGCTAATGAACTACAAGTTGGCTTTAAAGTAACTTCAGGCCCTGTATTAGAAAAGCCGGGTGATTTAGCAGGTTTATTAACGAATTTAGAAGAAGGTGATGTATTATTTATAGACGAAATCCATCGTTTATCTCCTGTTGTTGAAGAATATTTATATTCAGCAATGGAAGACTATAAAATAGATATAATGATAGACACAGGGCCTAATGCCCGAAGTGTGCAAATTGAATTAAATCCATTTACTCTTGTTGGAGCAACTACCAGAACGGGGTTGTTAACAGCTCCGCTTAGAGCTAGATTTGGTATAACTTCTAGATTAGAATATTACGATGCTGATTTGTTAACTAAAATTATTCATCGTTCTGCCGATATTATAAATGTAGGTATTGAGCAATCTGCTGCAGAAGAAATTTCAAGAAGAAGCAGAGGAACTCCCAGAATTTCTAATGCTTTATTAAGAAGGGTTAGAGATTTTGCTCAAGTTAAAGGAGATGGTAGAATAACAAAAGCAATAGCTTTAATGGGTTTAGACGCACTTAATGTTGATAAAAACGGATTAGACGAAATGGATAATCGTATATTAAATGCTATAATTGACAAATTTAAAGGAGGTCCAGTTGGTTTAACCACTATAGCTACAGCTGTTAGTGAAGAAGCAGGTACTATAGAAGAAGTTTATGAACCATTTTTAATTAAAGAAGGTTTTCTAATGCGAACTCCCAGAGGTAGAGAAGCTACCGAAAAAGCATTCAAACATTTAGGTAAAGTGTTTTCTAAAACCGATCAAAGAAAATTATTTTAATATTTTAGGCATCCAATCTAAGTATTTCTACGTCATGTGCATGCAGTGCACAAAACTAAACTATGAAATATTTAAAATTTATTATTTTATTAGTGGTATTTCCATTAATAACGAAAGCTCAATCTCCTTGTAATTTATCCAATTATGGTTCAATTCCTAAGATATCGGCAACAAGTTACCCTTACTTTAGTGCTGGATCAGGAATTACAGTAAGTGCTAGTACTGTAGGGGTATCTACACTTAGTGATGTTTCTTATTCTTGTAACGGACAAACTTTTCCTACATCAAATCCAGCATGGTGGTTAAATAGTGCTGCTCAATCTATTACATTAACTTTTAGCGCCCCTGTTTCATCCATTTCTGTTATTTTTAATGGAACAAATAGTTGTGAAGAATTCTATTTTGCATCAAATTGTGGAACTGTTTCCTTATCAAACTATTGTGGATCAGGTTATTCTTTAATAAACGGAGGGACTGGTTTATTGTATAACAATGCTACCACTACAGGAAGTATGGTTACCATTTCAGTTCCAGGAGGAGCTACCGTTTTTACTTTAACTCACAACGGGTGTGGAGCAGGTTCAAGAATTGCTCTAATGGATTGTATTGTCCCAGCAACAGGTGGTGGTGGAAGTACCACTATTAACCAACCTGCTAACATTACGGTTTGTAATGGGGCTAATGTGCCTGCCTCCAACTTTACATCTACTCCTGCAGGGGCTTCTTTTACTTGGACGAACTCTAATACTACTATTGGTTTAGCTGCTTCGGGGTCTGGTAATACGCCTGCTTTTACCGCTACTAATAATACAAACTCTCCTATTACAAGTACTATTACTGTATCTTCTCCCGCTAGTGGCTGTAGTGGAGCTCCAACTCCCGTAACCTACACAATAACCGTTAATCCTACTCCTGTAGTTAATCCTATTGCTAACATTACGGTCTGTAATGGGGCTAATGTGCCTGCTTCGGCTTTTACTTCTACGCCTGCTGGGGCTTCTTTTACGTG
>TARA_R110002073_G_scaffold18767_33_pt1 | contig 18568 bp, 15 predicted proteins | sample TARA_R110002073 | Tara Oceans TARA_R110002073 (sample SAMEA4397174) | marine metagenome | biome: Polar Biome; feature: [DCM] deep chlorophyll maximum layer (ENVO:01000326); material: water (ENVO:00002006), including particulate matter (ENVO:01000060) such as... | depth 40 m
ACGAGAACATCCTCCCCGGCGAGCTCATTCAACCCATGCGCCAGGTGCTGGTCGGTACAGGCATGGTTCGGATATTCCGCGAAGGGGTCAATGAATTCGACTACATCATTACCTCGCGTCTTGATTCAACCGACCTGCGAGGCAGTGGTGGGCGGCGCGCCCGCGTTGAACGGACATACACGCTCTCGATTCGGGTTGAATCCATTTATGGCGAGATCATTGCCGAGCATAGCGTCACACGAAGTTATGTGCTCTAGCGCGGCGAACCGATGTCCGATGTATTCATCAGCTACAAGACTGAAGACCGGGCCTGCGCCGCTCAACTGGCAGATGCTCTGCAGGCACGTGGCCTGACAGTTTGGTGGGATCGCAACCTGGTCGGTGGCGACTCATTTCGTGATACCATCAAGACCGAACTCGATGCTGCCGATGTGGTCATTGTGATCTGGTCGCCGCGATCGGTTGAATCCGGTTGGGTGCTCGACGAGGCTGATCGGGCGGCCTCACAGAAAAAGCTGCTTCCGGTATCGTTTGAAGGCGGCACGCATATCCCGATGGGGTTCGGAAACATTCACGTCCAGGACTTGTCTGACTGGCATGGTGCCGTGTCGGGACCCGAAATAGACGCCATTGTGTCGGGGATCACCCGGGTAAAGGAAGGCGATTTTTCCGCGCTCGGGGCGCTCGGTCGTGGCGTGGGGGCCCGCCGCCGGGAAGCCCGGCGATTGCTCGCCAATCTCGGCAATTCGGTGGGCGGGCTTCCTTTCGGGCGCTTCTTCATGGGGGGGCTGCTCTACGCAATCCCACCTTCACTTCTGACCTGGATTGGATTGTTCCTCTACCGGGAAGCCCCGAGCTTTACAGAGTATTTTGGCAGTGTCGCCGCGCTGTGGATCGTCGTCTTGCTCCTGCGGGGCCTTCATCAATATGTCGTGGTGTCGAAGGGCCGAAGTGCCCGGCGTTTCCTCGACCCCGGCTTCACATTCTGGACTCTGTTCAGCCTGCTCTGCGCAATCATTCTGTCGGCCGTTTTCGTCATATTCAGCGAAGATGTTCTTGGGCCGTTTCTGGTGGGAGCGCCCGGCTTCATGTTCATCGTGCTGGCCATCGTCACCATAGCGCGCGTCGGCCTGACGCTCATGATCTTCCTGTTGAACCGTCTCGAATAGACCGAAGATCACATCCGCCGTCCGCCGAGGGGCCCTCCATTCGACCCCGGACATCCGGGCCTAGAATCCCGTACTGAAAGTCAGTCGCAGAGCCGCGCGGGGCCGCGTACAGCACTGTCCGGCGTCAAATTGCCACATAAGTGATAGGGTTTCTTGCGGGGTGGGGAATGATGTGGCAACCACGGTCCAGGAAATGGCCTGGGGGGCATGGACCAATGCAAGCGGTTTCAACGCAGCGTTCGACCGGATTCGACGCTTTTTTGATTGGCCTGATCGTCTTGATCGGGGCCTGTTGGGGATTCCTCGCGGGCGCGCGCGGGCTGGATGGCCCGATTCAGATCACCGGCTGGGTAACGGCTATCGCCGGCCTGATCGCCCTGGCCGCCCTGCTGGGCGGCTTCTCCGGTCGAGGCCGGGTGGATGACCCGGCGCGATATCACGACAATGTCGTCAAGGCCGGCACGATCGCGACCATGGTCTGGGCGATCGTCGGATTGCTGGTCGGGGTCGTCATAGCCCTCCAGCTGGCCTTTCCGAACCTGTTCTACTTCTCGGACTATGGCTTTTTGAATTTCGGGCGCCTTCGCCCGCTGCACACATCCGGCGTGGTGTTTGCCTTTGGCGGCAATGCCCTGATCACAACGTCCTTCTACGTGGTTCAGCGCACCTGCCGCACCCGCCTGGCAGGCGGGCTGTGGCCGTGGTTCGTGTTCTGGGGCTACCAGTTCTTCATCGTCCTGGCCGCGCTGGGCTATGTGATGGGCGTCACCCAGAGCAAGGAGTACGCCGAGCCGGAATGGTATGCCGATATCTGGCTGACCCTTGTCTGGGTCGCCTACCTGATGGTCTTCCTCGGTACGCTGTGGAAACGAAAGGAGCCGCATATCTATGTGGCGAACTGGTTCTACCTGGCCTTCATCGTCACCATCGCCATCCTGCACATCATCAATAATCTGGTCCTGCCGCTCGATGTGTTGAGCTCGTGGAGCTATCCGGCCTTTTCCGGGGTCCAGGCGGCCCTGACGCAGTGGTGGTATGGCCACAACGCTGTCGGCTTCTTCCTCACGGCCGGTTTCCTGGGGATCATGTATTATTTCATTCCCAAGCGGGTGAACCGCCCGGTCTATTCCTACCGCCTGTCGATCATCCACTTCTGGTCGCTGATCTTCATCTATATCTGGGCCGGACCCCACCATTTGCACTATACCGCCCTGCCGGAATGGGCGCAGACGCTGGGCATGACCTTCTCCATCATGCTGTGGATGCCCAGCTGGGGCGGCATGATCAACGGTCTGATGACGTTGTCGGGCGCGTGGGACAAGCTGCGCACAGACCCTGTCGTGCGCATGCTGGTCGTTTCGGTGGCCTTCTACGGCATGTCGACCTTCGAAGGGCCGGTCATGTCAATCCGTGCGGTTAATGCGCTCTCCCACTATACTGACTGGACGATCGGCCATGTGCATTCGGGTGCGCTGGGCTGGGTGGGACTGATTTCCTTCGGTGCCGTTTATTGCCTGGTGCCCTGGCTGTGGAAGCGCAAGAGCATGTATTCGCGCGCGCTGATCGAATGGCATTTCTGGATCGCCACGTTGGGCATTCTTTTCTACATCGCGGCGATGTGGCCGTCAGGCATAACGCAGGGACTGATGTGGCGCGCCTATAACGATCTCGGCTTCCTTGAATATTCATTCGTCGAAACGGTTGAGGCCATGCACCCCTATTATGTCATCCGCGCCCTGGGCGGTCTGATGTTCCTCTCGGGAGCGCTGATCATGGCTTACAATGTCTACCGGACAATCCGCGGAGATGTGCGGGACGCCGAAGAACACGTGTCGCCGCAATCCGAATTCGTTGCGGCTGAATAGGAGGGCGCGAAATGGCAAACCGTGAAAGCTTCCACAAGCGCTTCTTTGAGAAGAGCAGCCTCATCCTGACGCTGGGAATCATCGTGACCGTGTCGATCGGCGGCCTCGTGGAGATCGCGCCGCTCTTCTATCTCAACTCGACGATCGAGGAAGTCGACGGCATGCGGCCCTACTCACCGCTCGAGCTGATGGGTCGGCAAATCTATGTCCGCGAAGGCTGTTACAACTGCCACTCGCAGATGATCCGCCCGCTGCGCGACGAGGTCGAGCGCTACGGTCACTACTCGCTGGCCGCAGAAAGCATGTATGACCGCCCCTTCCAGTGGGGATCGAAACGTACCGGACCGGACCTGGCGCGGGTCGGCGGAAAATACTCTGACGAATGGCACCGCGATCACCTGACTGACCCGCAGGCCCTGGTGCCGGAATCGGTGATGCCGCCCTATGCCTTCCTGGCGGATGCGGCACTCGACTATGCGCTGGTGCAGCGCCACCTGGAAGTGAACCGGACCTTTGGCGTCCCCTATACGGACGAAATGGTTGAGAATGCGCGCGCCGATTTGCGCACACAGGTCGATCCGTTTGCATCGGGCTATGATGATCTTCTGGCCCGGTATCCGGGGGCGCAGATCCGCGATTTCGATGGCAATCCGGACGCGTTGACTGAAATGGACGCCCTCATCGCCTACTTGCAGGTGCTTGGCACGATGGTGGATTTCTCCACCTATGAAGCCGACGCACCGGAAAACCTGCGCTAGCGCCATGTTTGAGCGTCTTTCCCAGTTTGCACAGACAGGCGGGATGGTGATCTTCGTCGGCATTTTCGCCGTCGTGCTGATCTATGCCCTGTGGCCCCGCAACCAGGCGAAGTTTGATCACGCCGCGCGCATGCCGCTCGAGGGTGATGACGATGCCCCGTCCGACACCGATCTGCCGAAGGATCAGAACCATGTCTGAGAAACGTGAAGTCGATACAGAAACCGGAGTCGAAACCACGGGTCACGAGTGGGACGGCATCAAGGAACTGGATAACCCGATGCCACGATGGTGGCTGTGGACCTTCTATGCCTGCATCGCGATTTCGGTGGTCTATATGGTGTTGATGCCGGCCTGGCCGGCGCTTCCCGGCTTCCAGGGTTTCACGCCCGGCATTCGCGGCAACTCGGAACGCGCCAATGTGGCCCAGGCGATTACGGATTTGCAGTCGTCGCGCAGCGCGTTTTACGGCAGACTGGATGGGGCGAGCATTGACGATATCCAGTCCGATCCGGCCCTGTTCGATTTTGCACTGGCGGCCGGCCGGTCAGCATTCGGCGACAATTGCGCAACCTGCCACGGTTCGGGCGGCCAGGGCGCACCGGGCTATCCCAATCTGAATGATGATGTCTGGCTGTGGGGCGGTACCTATGAAGCCATTCACACGACGCTCGAATTCGGAATCCGGGCGGACCATCCCGACACCCGTTTCTCGCAAATGCCGGCATTTGGCCGCGACGGCATCCTCCCGCGCGAAGAAATTCGGGATGTTCGCGATTATGTGCTCCAGATTTCGGGCAGCGAGTCATTTGATGCGGCGGCAGCGATGCGCGGTGCAGACGTTTACACGGCCCAGTGCGCCTCCTGTCATGGCCCCACCGGTATGGGAGACCAGTCGATTGGGGCCCCGGATCTGACCGATCAGGAATGGCTCTATGGCAATACGCCGGAACAGATCGAGACAACCATCGCCCGCGGACCCTACGGCGTCATGCCGGCCTGGGGTGAGCGTCTTGATGATGCGACGATTGCAGCACTGTCGACCTTTGTCTTTTCGCTTGGTGGCGGCGTGGCCGCCGACCCGGCTGCCCCGGACGCGGCGGGTGATTAGGTCGCATGGACACACGCCGCCTTTGAGCGCCTAACACAGTCATGACACAGCGCAATGACCCCGCCATGGCAGCGTCGGGCGTTCGGCGGTCAAAGGCCGAACCCGTCAATGATGCGGCGAACCGATCACTCTACAAGAAGCGTGAGCCGATCTACCCCAAGCTGGTTCACGGCAAATTCCGGCTGGCCAAGTGGGTCTTCACGGTTCTGGCACTGGGGGCCTACTACCTGATTCCCTTCCTGCGCTATCCGCGCGGCGGCGGTGCGCCGGACCAGGCGGTTCTCGTCGATTTCGCAGGACAGCGTTTCTATTTTTTCTGGATCGAGATCTGGCCACAGGAAATCTATTTTGTGACCGGCCTGCTCATCATGGCCGCGCTGGCGCTGTTTCTGGTCACGGCATTGTTCGGGCGGGTCTGGTGCGGCTATGCCTGCCCGCAAACGGTCTGGACAGACCTGTTTATCGCCGTGGAGCGACTGTTCGAGGGCGATCGCAACAAGCGTATCAGGCTCGACCGTGCGCCCTGGTCCTTCAACAAGGCCTGGCGCAAGCTTGGCAAGCATGCGGTCTGGTTGCTTATCGCCGGGGCGACGGGCGGTGCGTGGATCCTGTACTTCCACGACGCATTCGACCTGATCCGTGATTTCGTGGCCGGCCAGGCCCCGATCACCGCCTATATCTTTTTCGGGCTTCTGACTTTCACCACCTACACGCTCGCGGGAACCATGCGAGAGCAGGTCTGCACCTATATGTGTCCATGGCCGCGCATCCAGGCCGCGATGACGGATCTCGAAGCGCTGAACGTGGCCTACCGCGTTGATCGCGGCGAGCCGCGCGGGCCGCACAAGAAAGGCGACTCCTGGGAAGGGCGCGGGGACTGTATCGACTGCAAGGCCTGTGTCGCGGCCTGCCCGATGGGGATCGATATCCGCAACGGACCACAGCTGGAATGCATCCAGTGTGCGCTCTGCATTGATGCCTGTGATGACATCATGAAAAAGGTCGACCTGCCGACCGGGCTGATTGCCTATGAAACCGACGAGAATATCGCGCGCCGCCAGCGCGGCGAGGCACCGCGTTATCGCCTGATCCGGCCGCGTGTCATTTTCTATGCCGTGGCACTGGCCATTGTCAGTGCAGTGATGTTGGTCGGCCTGACATCACGGACAACGCTGGACCTCAATGTCCAGCGCGACCGAAATCCCAATTTCGTCCGCCTGGCTGACGGCGCGGTGCGCAACAGCTACACACTGACCGTGATCAACAAGACCCACGAACCCCAGACCTATATCGTGAATGTGGACAGCGAAACGCCGCTGCAGGCCCGGATGCTCAATGGAGATGACAGTGGGAACATTGCCGTCGAGATCGCGCCGGACAGCACGCGCAACCTTCGCATCTTCCTGACCATCGCCCCTGAGGACATCACGCGAAGCGGTGAGCCACTGGAATTTCAAATCACGTCATCAGACGGAGAGGTCGCACGGGCCCGCGCCGTTCTGCAGACCGGAGTCGGACGATGAAGGCAAGACCCATCACCGGGCGCCATGTCCTGATCATGATCCTCGGCTTTTTTGCCGTCACGATCACCGTCAATGCGATATTCGTCACTCAGGCGATCCGGCATTTTCCCGGCGAGGACATCCCGCGATCCTACATGCAGGGCATCGCGTATAATGACACCCTCGCCGCGCGGCAGGCGCAGGGCGCATTGGGCTGGACGGCCGTTGCGGACGTGACGCTGGAGCATGTCCGGATCGAGATTGCCGACGCACAGGGTGCCCCCGTATCGGGGCTGGCAATTTCCGGACGGCTGCGCCACCCGGCCAATGCAAGCCGCGATATTCCGCTTGCACTCAATGAAAGTGAGCCGGGTCGCTATGAAGCGAGCCTGCAGGCCGTGCCAGGGTCATGGCGCCTGGTTGCACAGGCCGACGGTGACGGGCCACCATTCGAGATCGAGCAGGCACTATGGCTGCGCTAGAGCCCGCCAGCTTTGACAGCCTCGCCGGGCATGCCGACCAGGTGGCATTTGTGCGCAGCGACAAGGGCACCCAAACGATCGACTTGATGGTCAGTGGCGCGCACTGCGCGGGCTGCATTGCCAAGATCGAAAACGGAATGACGGCTGTCGAAGGTGTGACAGCGGCTCGCCTGAATCTCTCGACCGGCCGCCTTGCGCTGAGCTGGACCGGCAAGGCCGCGCGGGCGCGAGAACTTGTCGAGAGGCTGCGATCACTGGGCTATCCCGCCGTGCCCTATGCGCCCGAGGAGAGCGAGCAGTCACGCTCGACCGAAGAAAGCCGACTGGTTCGCGCCATGGCCGTCGCCGGGTTTGCGACCGCAAACGTCATGTTGCTGTCGATCGCGGTCTGGGCCGGCGTGGCCGAGATGGACATGATCACGCGCGACTTCATGCACTGGATGTCGGCCGTCATCGTCTTGCCGACCGTGGCCTATGCCGGTCGCCCCTTCTTTGGATCGGCCTGGAACGCGCTGCGCCATCGTCAGGTCAATATGGATGTGCCGATCTCGCTTGCGGTGCTGCTCGCCTGCGGCCTGTCGATCTACGAAATGGTGGGCGGGACAGGCGATACCTATTTTGACGCCGCGGCCATGTTGCTCTTTTTCCTGCTTATTGGCCGTTATCTGGACTCCAGGCTGCGGGCCAAGGCGGGCGCTGCCGCGCGGGGGCTCGCCGCCATGCAGGCTGCATCGGCGAGCCTGATCGATTCCCGCGGGCATGTCCGATCCATCCCGGCCCGCGATGTGCGTCCCGGCGACCGGCTGCAGATTGCGGCCGGTGAACGTGTTCCGGTTGATGCCCGGATCGAGAGCGGCTCCAGTGACCTTGATGGGGCGCTGGTCACGGGCGAGACCCTGCCCGCATCAGCCGGGCCGGGCATGCTGATCCATTCCGGCATGATCAATCTGTCGGCCCCCCTGACGGTAGTCGCCGAGGCCCGCCGCGAGGACTCCCTCCTGTCGGAAATCGCCCGGCTTGTTGAAGCCGGTGAGCAGGGCCGCTCGCGCTATGTCCGCCTCGCGGACCGCGCCGCCCGTCTCTATGTTCCGCTGGTTCACGGACTGGCCGCCCTGACCATTGTCGGCTGGTTGATTGCCGGTGGTGGCGTCCACGTCGCCGTGATCAACGCGATTGCGGTTCTGATTATCACCTGTCCCTGCGCGCTGGGGCTGGCTGTGCCTGCTGTCCAGGTCGTGGCCTCGGGGCGGCTCTACAAGGCCGGGATTCTGGTCAAGTCCGGGGATGCGCTCGAACGCCTGGCCGAAGCGGACATCGCCGTCTTTGACAAGACCGGAACGCTGACCGCAGGACGGCCCCGCCTGCTCAATCGCGACGCACTCCCGCACGACGCGCTGGAGATGGCAGCGCGTCTGGCAAGAACAAGTCGTCATCCCCTGTCGCGCGCCATCGCCGACGCCGCGGGGATGGGCGAGACCGCGCGCGAGATCTCCGAACACCCGGGCGGCGGCCTTGAAGGTCAGGTCGACGGTACGCGTCTTCGTCTCGGCTCGGCGCGCTTTCTGGGCTTGGAGGCCGACGCGGCCGCCAATGCCGAAGTCTGGTTGAAGGTCGGGTCTGACGCGCCGGTACGGTTCAGCTTTGCTGACGAGCCACGCGCCGAGGCACATGCAATGCTGGCGGCGCTCAGGGACCGCGGTCTGGACATTCTTCTCTTGTCCGGTGATCGCGCTGAACCTGTCGATCTGATGGCCGACCGGCTGGACATCGCCAATCGGGCGTCCGGCCTGTCGCCCCAGGGCAAGATTGCACGGCTCGAAGCACTCAAGGCGACGGGCCACCGTGTCTTGATGGTCGGAGACGGCATCAATGATGCCCCGGCACTGGCCGCGGCACATGTCTCTATATCGCTGGCGAGCGCCGCGGACATTTCACAGGCCACCGCCGACCTGGTTCTGCAGGGTGACCGTCTGTCAGCGATACCCGAAGCCCTGGATGTTGCGCGGGCCGCCAGACGACGCGTTCTGGAGAATTTCGGTCTTGCCGCCGCCTATAATGCGATTGCGGTGCCCATGGCGGTCGCCGGATTTGTGACCCCGCTTGTCGCGGCGGTCGCAATGTCGGCCTCCTCCATTCTCGTGACCCTCAATGCGCTGCGGCTGGCACGGCGATGAGCGCGCTGCTCTGGCTCATACCGGTTGCGCTGGGTCTTGGCCTTCTGGGGCTGGGGGCGTTTTTCTGGTCGCTCAAGTCCGGACAGTATGACGATCTCGATGGAGCCGCGCAGCGGATCCTGATGGATGATGGCGACCGTCCGCTTCCCGATCAGGCGGCGGATGAAACCGCTGCCGAACCTGACGGAGACGGCGCAAAATCCTGATAGGCGCGCCAGCTGGCATGTCCGAGCCAGGGGAAAATCACCGCCAGGCCGATCAGGAAGGCCACACTGCCCAGCACGACCCAGAAGGCAATCAGCCACGCCCATGTCACCATGACGAAGGGTTGGGCGCGTACCGCTTTCACGCTGGCCACCAGCGCCGTCACGGCGTCGACCTCCTGGTCCACCAGCATGGGAAAGGACAGGGCGGAGACCGAAAACGCAAAGGCCGCGAGGACGCCGCCAACCAGCGTACCCACGACGACCAGCAGCAAGCCGCGCGGGCTGGTCAGGGCAAACTGTGTGAAGTCCGCAGGCGGTCGAAAATCGCTGAACGCAAAATAGGCGTAGAGGGCCTGCGCGATCAGGACCCAGAACAGCAGCAGGATGACCAGGAACACGCTGAGCAGGGCGACCTGGCTGATCTTGGACGGGCGCAGCAGCCAGACATCGGCGAAGCGCGGTGTCTCACCCGCGTCGAGCTTGCGCGAGACCTGGTAGAAGCCAATGGCAAAGGCGGGAGCGACCAGCGCAAAGCCGGCGGCCGCAACCGGGATCAGCGATCCAGAACCGGCAAACCAGAGCCCGACTGTTATAACCAGCCCGGTCAGGACAAAGATCAGCCCGTAGCCAATACTGACTCGCGGCGCGCGGACGAGATCGGCCCAACCCGCTTTCAACCATGTCCAGGGTGCATCCTTGCGCACGCGCTTCAGTGTGACCATGTCGCCCTCTCTCCCTGACGAGTCCCAAACCCGCACAAATCATACGGATAAAGCAGGGGGCCCGGCAAGCGGTCGCACGCGCCCGGCGATCCGGGTGCCGATTGCCTCAACGCCAGGGAAGGCGGGCGCTGGCGCTTCCGGTTGCGCCGGCAGGGGCGGACTCGTTATCAAGACCCCTCAATAATCAGGACCCGTCGCGCCATGCCGGCCTTCCTTGTCGCCGCCTTTTACAAGTTCACGCCCGTGACTGCGGATCGCAGCCTGCAGTCCCGTTTGCAGGCCGTATGCGAGGCGGGCGATGTGCGCGGCACCATCCTGCTCGCCGCCGAGGGCGTGAATGGCACGATTGCCGGCCCCGCAGCGGGTGTTGAGGCCGCCCTTGCCGCCCTTCGCGCCCTGCCGGGGTGCGCCGATCTCGAGCACAAGGAAAGCCATGCCGACAAGCAGCCATTTCTGCGCCTCAAGGTTCGCCTGAAAAAGGAAATTGTCACGCTGGGCGTGCCGGGCGTCGATCCGTCAAAGGCTGTCGGAACCTATGTCGACCCAGAAGACTGGAATGAGCTGATCAGCGCGCCGGATGTCGTCACCATTGACGCGCGCAATGACTACGAAGTGCGCATCGGCCAGTTCCGTGGTGCGGTGAACCCGCAGACGATGAGCTTTCGCGAGTTTCCCGACTGGTATCGATCCTTTCGCGAAACCCGCCCCAATGCGCGCATTGCCATGTACTGCACGGGCGGCATTCGGTGCGAGAAGTCGACGGCCTTTGCCCTCAGCGAAGGCGATGACGAGGTCTTCCATCTCAAGGGCGGCATCCTGAAATATCTTGAAACCGTGCCGCAGGAAGACAGCCTGTGGGAAGGCGAATGCTTTGTTTTTGATCGCCGCGTGGCCGTCCGTCACGGCCTGGAGCAAGGCGAACACACGCTGTGTCACGCCTGCCGTGAGCCGCTGGGGCCCGAAGACCTGAAATCACCGCATTTCGTGCCGGGTCAGTCCTGCCCGCACTGCCATGACAGGATGAGCGACGACAAGCGCGCGCGCTTTGCCGAACGTCAGCGCCAGGAAGCGCTCGCGCGGGCGCGGGGCGAACGCCATATCGGCGCGGTCATGCCCGCAGCTGACAACGAATGATGACGCAGCGACCAATCCTCTATTCCTTTCGCCGCTGTCCCTACGCCATGCGCGCGCGGCTCGCCCTCGCGGCTAGCCAGACCGAGGTGGAACACCGAGAAATCCTGCTCCGCGACAAGCCGGCGGCCATGCTGGAAGCGTCTGCGAAAGGCACCGTACCGGTCCTGGTCCTGCCGGATGGTACCGTGATCGACGAAAGCCTGGACGTCATGTTGTGGGCGCTGGGCCGCAACGATCCGGACAACTGGCTGGAACATGGCGAGGAGGCGCTACAGCTGATCGCGCGTGCTGACGGTCCGTTCAAGCACGATCTGGATCGCTACAAATACGGCACCTCGCGCTATGAAGGGGCGGATGCGCTCCAGCATCGGGCCAGCGGTCTCATCTTCCTCAATGATCTCAATGCCCGCTTGTCAGAATCAGCTCAGTTGTTTGGCGAGTCCATGAGCCTGGCCGACGCGGCGATTTTCCCTTTTGTGCGCCAGTTCGCCAATACCGACCGCGACTGGTTTGACGCACTGGAATTGCCCTGTCTCCAGGCATGGCTCGCCCGTCATCTGAAATCGCCGCTGTTTGCAAGTGTGATGGCCAAGCACGATCTCTGGAAACCTGCCGAAGACAGACGCCGCGAAGGGTGATAGGTCTTCCTTCCTACAGCGTTGGGACATTGGGGGAAATACGCATGCATTATACGGGCAAACTCGTTTTGGCGGGGCTTCTGGCTATGGGGCTGCAGGCCTGCGGCGAGCGCGAAGCGGCAAATGCGCCCGCGCCGACGGACACGCAATCGGGTGACACTGCGCAGCGCGAAGAGGCCCAACGCTTCACGGTGCTGGTCGGCGGCACCGAAATTGGGGCACTGAACGTAACCCCGACCGAAAACGGTTATGCGATCGATTATGAGTATCGCAACAATGGCCGCGGCCCGACCATTCTGGAAACGGTCACGCTGGATGATGCCGGCCTGCCGACCGCCTGGACGATTGAAGGCGCATCGACCTTCGGCAATCCCATCGATGAGACCTTCGAGTTTCGCGACAACCAGGCCAGCTGGACCGATTCAACCGGCAGCGAGGAAGCCGTCCTCGAGAACCCCGCCTTCTACGTGCCCAATGACGGGAGCCCCTATTGGCTTGCCATAGCCGCCCGCGCCCTGATCGAGGCGCAGGACATGACATTGTCTGCACTCCCCGGCGGCACATTGCGTCTCGCGGAAATCGACCAATTGAGCGTGTCGAATGGTGAAGACAGCCGCGATGTCGTGGCCTGGGCGTTGTCCGGCACCGATCTCGATCCGACCTATTTCCTGATGGATGGCGAGGCCTTCTTCGCGATCATCACGCCGCGCTTCGCGGTGATCGAAGCGGGCTATGAAGCCGAGGATGAGCGTCTACGCAATCTCTCGGCCTCCTATGGTGCCCAGCGGTTTGGCGAAATCCAGACCCGTGTCGCGCACCACTATGATGCGCCCATTCGCATTCGCAATGTCCGGGTGTTTGACTCCCGTAACGGCACAATCGGCGAGCCGGTTTCGATCGTCGTCGAAGATGATCGGATCGCGTCCATCGATCCGCTCGACATCGCGACCGCCGAGGGCGAGGTGGAGATTGACGGCGACGGTGGAACCCTGGTCCCGGGCCTGTTCGAGATGCACGGCCATATGGGTGAGACCAGCGCCTTCCTGAATATTGCCGCCGGTGTGACCAGCGTCCGGGACATGGGCAACAATAATGAGGTGCTCGATGAATTGATCGACCGTATCGAGGCCGGCCAGATCGCCGGACCCCGCGTATTCCGCAGTGGATTCATCGAAGGGCGCAGCCCGTTCAATTCCAACAGCGGGATTTTGGTCGAGAGCGAGGAAGAAGCCGTCGCGGCGGTCGAAACCTATGCCGAGAGCGGCGATTTCTTCCAGATCAAGATCTACAACTCGATGAATCCGGACTGGATACCCGCTGTCATTCAGGCCGCGCGCGACAATGATTTGCGCGTCGCCGGACATATCCCGGCCTTCACCAATGCCGACGCCATGATTGCCGCCGGCTATGACGAGTTGACCCATATCAATCAGCTGATGCTCGGTTGGGTGCTCGAAGAGGGCGAAGACACACGGTCACTGCTTCGGCTTACGGCGCTGCGCCGCCTGCCTGCGCTCGACCTCCAGAGCGACGCAGTCCAGTCCACACTCGACGCCATGGTCGCCAACAATGTCGCGATCGACCCGACCCTGGCGATCCACGAAGCCCTCCTCCTGTCGCGCAATGGCGAAGTCTCGCCGGGCACGGTCGACTACATCGATCACATGCCGGTGGGCATGCAGCGCGCGGCGCGCAGCGCCTGGGCCGATATTGCGACGCCGGAAGATGATGTGAACTACCGGGGGGCCTGGGACCAGATCCGGGCGATTGTGCGCCAGATGCATGAACGCGGCATATTCCTCGTCCCCGGGACCGATCTGGGTGGATCTTTCGCGCACCACCGCGAACTCGAACTCTACCAGGAGATTGGCATGACGCCGGCGGAAATCCTCAGCTGGGGCACGCACGGCATGGCCGATTATCTCGATGCCGGCGATACGCTCGGCGCGATCGAGACGGGCATGATGGCAGACTTCTTCCTGATCCCCGGTGACCCGATTGAAGACCTCGCGGCGATCAAGACCATCCAGATGGTCGTCGCCGATGGCGTGGTTTACTTCCCGTCGGAAATCTACCCGGAATTCGGGGTTGAGCCCTTCGCCGAGGCCCCGCGCGTCACGCAGTCCCGCTAGACCTATTTGTTGGGCGTTGCCGGGGCAGGATCCGGCATCGTCAGATCTGGCGCGGGTGGATCGAAATCAAACTCGATAGGCTCGAGACCAGCCGGTCCGGCGGGCAAGTCGCTGATGGCACCCGGGCCGTTTCGGGCGATCTCGGCAGCGTCGTCCGCTGGCCATGCCCGGAAATTTCGCTGGTCTCCTTCGGGCGTCAGAAACGTGCCTGTCAGGAACATGAAATCGGGGACGGAAAACACGATCGATCCCTGGGCAATCTGTGAGATCCAGTGGCCCAGTTCAGAATATTCGTCGAGATTGATGTCTGGATAATACTCGCAGTAACTTCCGCCATAGCGGGCACAATCACCGGGCGGAACACTCGAGACATAGGCAAGGAATTCGGCGTCCACTTCCTGCTGGAGTTGGATGATCACGCGTTCAATGTCGGGGATCGCATCGTGCGTAAGCGTGTGCTGGACCTGCATCCAGGCGGGGAGGCCCCGCAAGGTCTCTGTCACGAGCAATTGTGTATCATTGCCAAGGAGGCTGATATCGGCGCGCAGCAGGCTGATGGACAGGCTGTCATGGGCCGCATTCAGCTGCACCGCGATGTCCGCCGGCATGTCCGACTGGACGAAACCTGTGCCCTCCTGAAATCCGATTTGAAGGGCTGCGTCGATCGACGTGGACTGGGGGATGATCTCATAGAGTGGTACGGCTGTTCGCATCAGGCGCGTGTCGCCTGACACGGCTTCCGCCCAAGCCTGGACGAAATTGTCGACATGGTCGAGATACCAGATCGTTCCCTCCAGCACCTCCATATAGGTCGTGTAATAGTCCTCCCACGGCATTGACGAATCCGGGTCATGCGAGGGGTCTGCGACCAGCTGGTCGAGAACCAGTATCGGAAACGGAAGGACTTGGGCGCTATAGGGCGGCTGCTCGGAATAAATCGCCGAAATGAAACTACGCTCTGCGCGCCTGTGAACGGGCAGTCCGGTCGCACGAAGATCCTGCATACAGCGCAGCTGTTCGGTAAAATAGGCGCGAATGGGTTCCAGGTCTTCGGAGAACGAGTCGGCCAGCGTCGCGAACTGGTCAATCGAATCGGCGGAATCCACCGCGTTGGACAGGTCAATCAACGCAAAGTCCGGCACCGCATCCCGGCACGGCCCGACACCGCCCAGATCCATGCGAACAGTTTCGATCTCGACCGGTTCGCGAATACGGATGACGAAAAGTCCGGGTGCCGCCCCGCGCTCCCAGGGGTCGCCTGTCGGGTCTGGCGTCAGGGAAACAACATAATCCTCACCATCCTCCCAGCCGACGGACGACACATCGACGCGGATTTCGTTGTCCGTCCACGCGGTGATGTCCGTCAGCGCAATCTCGGTTCCGCCAAGGGATTCGAGCGTAATTGTTCCGCCGCTGTCGCCCAAATCGCGACCGACAAGCACGAGTTCACTGTCGTCCTCACTCAATTGGGCGACAATATTGTCGTTCTGCATGTCAGAACTGCCGATGAGAGTGAGAACCGGCACACGCGCGCACCAATTGGCGACGGCATCGAAATTCGTATGACTGGGTTCGATCGTCTGGCGGTCCGCATTCGCGGGAAAATAGCCCGGGGCCAGCCAGAACGGGTTGTCGGCATCGTCATACTCGTTCGATTCGACGCCATCAGTGTTGCGAATGCGGCAGATGGAGCGAACAGGCGCGCCTTCAAGCTCGCGGCGGGTACTTTGCACACCCTCATAGGCGGGGTGCGAGCCCTCATACATGCGGTTGGCCAGATGCTCGCACAGTTCGCGATTGATGGGTGATGGCGTGGACCGGAGATCGGCAAGGAGGTCGCGATTCTCGCACCAATAGTCCGATTGCGCTCCGTTGAACGCACCATAGAGCGTTTGAATGTCCCGCCCGCGCGAGTCACTTTCGGGAAGAACGGCCTGCCTCCCGCCGCCTTCGGTGATCAAGCCTACCGGTTCGGCATAGTCGGGCAGGACATAATCCCCGCCCTCCCGGAAGCCCCACAGCGTGTTGGGGTTGAGGGAGTCCTCCACCCCGAACAGGCTGCCGAGGCTTTGGGCATAGGAGGTCATCTCTCCGCGCGCGATTTCGGTGCCATTCGGATTGTCGCGGCCATACATCCACAGCCGGGTGGCGTAGGCGACAAACTCGGTGCGGCTTCCAACGACGACGCCTTCGGAGCTGGCACTGACATCAGGCCCAAGGTCGGGAATGACAAAGTCGACGGCGGCGATCAAGGCAACTGACCGCCCGGCATCGGGGCCGAGCAGGCCGATCATCATCGACTCATTGGTCGCCCACATATTCCAGCAGTCGTCGGTCTCGAGCACGGAAAAGTCGGGCGCGCTGTCCGAAATCTGTGCGCCGTAGACGCCATAGCCGTCTTCGCCCTGTCCGAGCGCCCGGATGGTTTCCGCCCATCCCGCCCCGGCGCATTCGAACATGCTGTCCATCTGGGTCTGAACATTCATCGATTGGTTGGACGCACCGGCCTGGTAGCGATTGAGGCTGAACTGGCCCACCAGGGCATCCTGGAACCGCTCATCACCAACGGCCGGCACCGGCGGGCCTTCTCCGTTTGCCCGGACATGCCGGTAGTGCATGGGCAAGGCTGCGCGGCCCGGTCCCGGCAGTGGCGAGGACATCGGGTCGGCGCGCATCAACAGGACTTCAAGAAAGCTGTATTGCGAGACCAAAGCTTCGGAGCCATGGATAATTCCGGCCAGCGCGCCGATGGCGAGATAGGCTGGCAGCGACTCGTCCTGTTGCTGCGGGTCTGGTGCCGCCCAGCGCTCCCACATGTGACCGATGGCCCAGCGATCCTGCAGGAAGTGCTGCGCATAGCCTTCATAGGCAAGGGCCAGCAATTCGGCTTCGCGCAACTCCTCGTCATAGACCTCGCGTTCGGCCTCGGTCATGGCTTCGCGCATGAGGCGAGCGCGTTCCGCCAACGCCAGCGCATTGCGGTGCTGATGGGCATACATGTCGCGCGCCTGCGTGCCGAAATGCACGGAATTGAGCGCGCCCAGCCAGCCCATGAATTCATGGCACCGCCAGGCGTAGTTTCCGTCGGCAAACGCTGGGCAGGTCGTGTTCTTGTTCAGCCAGTCATAAACGCCATAGCTGTAGTCCGGCAGTCCGGAAAACATCCCGGGCGGCGGAATGGTGCGCTCCTCGGATTCGGTTGCCGCGTCATCGCCAAACACCTCCACGCCGCGCAAGGTGGGCCGGAAATGGCTGGCATTGAGGTCGACGACGTCAATCGTCGCCGATCCGCCGCGACCAAACAGGCCGCGCAGCCCGCCGCTGGCATCGAGATAGTCGAATGTCTCGTCGGTGACGCTGGTATGTTCAGGCAGTGATAGCCCGTCGGCCTCCTGGTAGATGGACTGCCAGGGAAAAACCTCGATCACGCGGGTATCCCACGCGGCGACGGCGAGCCAGACGGCCACGACCGCGAGACTTCGGAGTGCGAAGCGGGTCATGGCTCGCCCTCCTCAGGGCGACACAGCCCGCCTGCGGTCAGGAAGACGGCGTCGAACGCCGCAAACTCCCCGCCCAGATCGGCCAGCCGGACAAACTCGGCCTTGCAGTCTTCGCGACTGTCCGAAGCGGCCACGCAGGCCCGCATGGCCTGCCCACCGTCTACGCAGTCGATGATGTCGCCCAGCGAACGGCCCCAGCGAGTCACGGCATCATTGCGTTCCGGATCGACATGGAGCTGCACGAAGGCCTCGCCGTGCCCCAGCGAGACCGATCCGGCATTGACGCAGGTCGAAGACCCGCCGCAGGGCCGCTCGGAGGGAGGAGTCGAGGAGGCTGTGTCGGTGGCAGCGTCGTCCAGGGGCGGCTCGGCAGGATCGACCGCGTCGCCAGAGCCTCCGCAACCGGCAAGCAGCAGCACCGCTGCCATGCCGAGTCCGCACAGATTTCGCTGTTTTGCGAACATCACCGGCCTGCCTCCCCTGACTTTCACCCTGACCTTAGCATCGCGGGCTCCCCAGGCCAAAAACCGTCCCGTCATTGCCCCTTGCCGCGCGGCGCTGATCGCGCGATAGCCTCGCGGTTATGGCCCTGCCCCTTTTGACCCTGTCCGGCGTGTCGCTGACCTTTGGCGCGACACCTTTGCTGACCTCCGCCGACCTGATCGTGCGTGAAGGCGAGCGCATTGGCCTGGTCGGGCGCAATGGTTCGGGCAAGTCATCCTTCCTGAAAATCGCGGCCGGCCAGGTCGAAGCCGATGGCGGTGAGCGATTCATCCACCCCGGCTCGACGGTCCGCTATCTGCCGCAGGAGCCGGACCTGTCAGGCTTCAGCTCTGTCATCGACTTTGTGCGCGCAGGTCTGACCGAGGGTGATGACGACTACCGGGCTGACTATCTGGTTGAGCATCTTGGCCTCGACCCGGCGGGAGACCCGGCAACCTTGTCCGGCGGTGAAGCACGCCGCGCGGCTTTGGCCCGCGCGCTGGCCCCGCAGCCGGACATTCTCCTGCTCGACGAGCCGACCAATCACCTCGACCTGCCCGCCATTGAATGGCTGGAGTCCGAACTGGCCGGTCATCGCGGCGCGCTTGTGCTGATCAGTCACGACCGGCGCTTTCTGGAAAACCTGACACGGAGTGTCGTCTGGATTGATCGCGGCGAGACCCGCCGCATGGAT
>TARA_R110002073_G_C9498353_1_pt1 | contig 18565 bp, 10 predicted proteins | sample TARA_R110002073 | Tara Oceans TARA_R110002073 (sample SAMEA4397174) | marine metagenome | biome: Polar Biome; feature: [DCM] deep chlorophyll maximum layer (ENVO:01000326); material: water (ENVO:00002006), including particulate matter (ENVO:01000060) such as... | depth 40 m
GCAGTCTTCCTAGTAATAAATACTAGGAATTATTGGGTCGCATAATATATCGCATGTCTACTGATTGTTGACACAATGGCAGACCCTATGGCCACGCTCGCGGATTTTCATCCTCTGGCTTGGAGCCGAAGGCCAAAGACGATCAAGGAAGTGACTTGCTGTCACAACGTTCGAAACCCGTCGTTTTGGCCGACGTTCAGCAGGAAGTTTATTTTCCTTTGTGCGGAAGTTTATTTTCCTGCATATTGCGTTTATAGTCTATTGGTGAATGCTAGCGAATTGCAGGAAAATCTTCGTATTCTCGGAGAGTTACTAGAGTCTAGAGAGCTCGGATATCAGATTCTAGCCATAGGTGGCGGTGCACTCCTTCTGCGAGGACTCATGAAGCGCCCAACAGCTGACATCGACATTGTTGCGTTTGGCGACGCAGGACGGTTTGTGGTTGCTCATGAGTTGCCGGCAGAGTTGCTACACGCGGTCGCTGATGTGGCCTCCCTGCGTCGAGTTCCAGAGAATTGGCTGAACTCGGCTCCGGCAGACCTCTTTCGCCTTGGAATGCCGCCTGGCTATGAGGCTCGCCTGGATGTAGCCAAATTTGGAGCTCTGACGGTGTACTCGGTAGGGCGCTATGACCAGATTTGCTTCAAGCTACAAGCTTGGGTGGATCGCTATCCTGGTGGCGAGAAGCATCTTGCAGATCTGCGACTGCTTGAACCAACCAACGACGAGCTCATTACCGCGGCGAAATGGAGTAGAACTCACGATCCGTCTGAGGGTTTTCTAATGGGAGTCCTGGGAGCGCTCCGACTACTCGGCGTGGAGAATCCTGGTGACATCTAAGAGCCCCTTCCTTGAACTGGCTATCGACCTTTGCTGGAGGCAGTGGACTGCGCTAGGAGTCGCCGGGGATGCCTCTCAGAAAGGACACGCAATCGTTGATCCCGAGGCACTGGTTCTCTTCACGGGAGCCCTTGGATCCATTGATCCAAGACTTCGCGACGAGTCAATCGACTGGTGTGCTCGCTACGGTTCGAAAGTTGCCTCGGCGTCTCGAATGAAGCACTTGCTAGCGCATCATAAGGATGCAAACGCCGGTCGGTTCATTGCCACAGTCAATAAGGTCGCTAAAACACGATGGCCTCTTGCCGAGGGGAAGCCATGGACCGTTGAGCTCTCTGGAAAATCACGTCTTCCTTCGTGTGAGAAGCAAGCCTCTCTCGCCCGCATCCAATTTCGTTCGCTCTTTGGCTGCAACGCACGAGCAGAGGTATTCTTAGCCCTAGCGATGCACCGCGACATTCAGAATGGATTCGTGTCTGCATCTTCACTCCGAACTGTAGGCTACTCACGCCGCAATATTGCTTTCGTTCTCGAAGACCTGGAGCGTGCCAGTCTATTGGAAAGGCGTCTGGGCGGCAATCAGGCTCACTACCGGCTGAAGAAGGGAGGGGCACTTCGAAAGCTAGCGCCCAGCATCTCGACCGCTGTTCTCGTTCCCTGGCATTTAGTTTTCCGGGTCTTGATAACCGCAGTGCGGTTTGAACGGGCTCAATCAGATACGGCACCACTGATACGATCAATTGAGGCTCAACGCTTGGTGTCAAACTTGGCACCAGTATTAGGCGATATAGGACTCTTGGCTCCTCAGCCTGTTCGTGGCCAGGAGGAGGCCTTTGGGGCCCACGTTATGAATTGGCTGATCGAGGTCTTAGTTCCAGAAGCGTGGCGTTAAGCGGGCAGGGCGTTCTCGCAACGATTCCCTTGGGCTCGCCGAGTAAGAACTATACTTAGCCATGTAGGATTGTGGGTCGTATAATGTTGTTTACGTGAACTTCACACCCCTCCCAAGCGAGTAGACTCTGCAGCATGGTGACTCATCCCATTCTCACGCTTTTGACTCAACGCAGCAGAGCGCCACGAACGATGCCCAAGGCTCAAGGTTTAAGCAGCACGGCCGATCTATTCCACTGACGAACATGGACTGGCCGCAAACAGGAATCATTGTAGATGATTCGCGCTGCATGCGACGAATGCTGACCCGAACGCTTGAGACCCTGGGCTGCCACGTGGCAGCAACAGGAGCAGCCGGCGACCAGCTCGTACCACTGTTCATTTGAACTTCTTTATTAGATTCATGGCGAAGTCCATGGTGTTCTTTGCAGCAGCGGTCTCGGCTTCTTCGGGCTCAGGTTTTCCAAAGAGGCGATCGGCAAGCTTCACCTTTATCTCGTTTTGCTTGTCTACTTCCAAACTTGCGAGGAACGGGTCAAGGGATGCCATTTCAAGCTGGTATCGACGGTTCCTGCTACCAAGTTTGCGACTGCGCGTGCCCTGTTGTGCTGCGTAGGCAGCAAATAGGAGAAACGGCACCGTGACTAAGGACTTCCTGAGAAACGAGTACACATCGAAAGGCAGCTTGGGGTCATAGTTGTTCAGCGAGAAGTACATCAGCCCTCCTAGAACTGCGATTGTTACGGCACTCCAGAACCAAGTCTCTTTTTGATGCGCGTCGGCAACAACCATATACCCTCCGGCCATGCTGGTGTTTGCGACAATCCCAACCAGCTCCGCAGCCTTCTTCTTCTGAGCCTCAAGGTCCTTGATCTGGTTCGCTGCGTTCGTCTTGTGGGCTGTAGCTTGCTCCTCCAATTCAGACTTGGCAGCCGCTAGTGCTTCCGTAAACTCCAATTGCTTTGCAGTTAGGCCATCTGTCCATTCCTGCTTTCTGTCGGCAAGCTTGGTACGGAATTCTTGTATTGCTTCTTCTTGTTCGCTTCGTAGGCTTGATTGGAGCGTGTTGGATTCATCGCTGAACTCTTTCAGTCGACTTTCGGTTCGGTCACTGGCCTCAGTTATGGCGGAGCGCAGTGAATCGGCCCTCTGTGTTTCAGCAGTATTGAGGCGCTCCTCGCCGTCAGTAAGAAATTTGCTTACTCGCTCCCTCTGATTCTCAAGCTCTTTAGTTAAGGAGTCGACTTCAGCATCGGCAGCGGCCAGCTTCCTCTCAAGCTCCGCAACATCATCATTGGCCCGACGCACATGCTGGCCAAGGCTTCGTCTGAAGCTTGAGATGCTCTCGCCTAAGGCGGTAACATCCTGAGGTGTCTCCAAGGAGGGCATGGCGGCCCAAGCTCCAAGGAGTCCGGTAGCATTACTATTGGCACCGGCCAAGTGTTGACCAGCATCTGGGCCGTAGGCCTGCATAGAAGCCAACAAAGGTGTGGCGTGTTTGTTGACCGCGTTCAGGACGGGAATGGACAAGAGAAGGGCATCAGTCGCCTTTAAGCGTCGTTGAGTCTCTCGGACGACGCGGTCGATTCGAGTTAGCAACTCAAAGTCATCTGCAATGCCGTACGCGTCACCATCGATTTCGTCGAGTCGCGCTTCCAGCTCACTGAGAGTGCCCCAGACTAAATGCGCATCTATATCCTCCTGCCATTTCCCCATGGTCGAACTCTCTCTGCCTGTTGTTGGCAAGGGGATTCTACTTAGGGGTTCTGACATTCAGCTTCTTGGGCGGACGTAATAATCGTGCATTCGTCGTTTCTGTTCTCGTCGCGGCTGAGGACTGTATCGTGGACGTGATGTACCGGGCCCCGAGGTACTTCGCCACATCGCGCCCGTGCATTCCGAAGGCATCAACTTCCGTGGCAGGTTTCACTTTCCAATCAAGATGTTCGCGAATCGAATCTTCTCGGCGGCGTGAGGCAACAGGGCGTAGGATGCACTGTCGCTCAGCAATCATCGGATGCTTGCCTTGCATGCAGAAGGGCTGACGTGCAGGATCGGTCCTTAATGGGGAATGTCGTCACGAGAAGCAAGGAGCATGGAGCACCCACTTGGGGCGCGAGCCATTTGCCCTTCAGTAACACCATATCGCTGGCTACGGCTACGATCGATACAGCCCAGCAAGGTCGTGCGAAGTGAACGCCGTCGAAATCGAGGAGGCAATCTCGGAGCTGGCTCGTCAGCCCTTTAAACCCGATGAGTTTCCGTACTCCTTCCTGAAGGCCTTCGGCAACAAGGCTGCGACGCTGAAACGTCTTCGCTCGGGCACTACGAACAAGTCGGACCTTGGTGGTGTCCTCCAAACGAAGAACATCCATATTGCAGTCACACCCAAGGGCAAGGTGACCGCAACGTTGGCGGCTTTAAAGGTTAGCCCCGCCACGGAAAAAGCCAAGGCAAAGTATGTGCTTGCGACGGATGGCGTCGACTTTGAAGCAGAAGAGCTCACCAATGGTGAGACCGTGGCTTGCTCCTACGAAGACTTCCCGGACCACTTTGGTTTTTTCCTTCAGCTTGCGGGCATTTCGACGGTTCGCCAGATTCGCGACAATGCCTTCGACATCAAGGCGACCAGTCGCCTCAACAAACTGTACGTCGAGCTCTTGAAAGATAACCCGGACTGGGGCACAGCAGACCGTAGAGCCGACATGAACCACTTTGTGGCTCGTCTAATATTCTGCTTCTTCGCGGAAGACACGGACATTTTTATGGGCAGTGATTTGTTCACAAAGACGGTGGAACAAATGAGTGCTCGAGACTCTTCCAACACGCACGAGGTGATCGAGCAGCTCTTTCTCGCTATGAACACCAGCCGCGAGTCGCGGGGGAACTCTGAACTCCCTCGTTGGGCCGCCGTTTTTCCGTATGTGAACGGTGGATTGTTTTCAGGAAAGATTGATGTTCCTCGTTTCAGCAAGATCGCACGTTCGTACCTGCTACACGTCGGGTCACTCGACTGGACCAAGGTCAATCCCGATATCTTCGGATCGATGATTCAAGCGGTCGCAGACGACGATGAAAGAGGCGAGCTTGGGATGCACTACACCAGTGTCCCGAATATCCTAAAGGTTCTGAATCCACTCTTTCTTGAAAATCTCCGAGAACAGCTGGGAACAGCCGGAGCAAACGCCAGGAAGCTACTCAATCTCCGTAAGCGCATGTCGCGCATTCGAGTATTCGACCCTGCATGTGGCTCAGGGAACTTCCTGGTCGTTGCCTACAAGCAGATGCGTGAGATCGAAAACGCCGTCAACGAACGCAGGGGGGAGCCGGGTCGCGAGAGCGACATACCTCTAACCAACTTTCGTGGGATCGAAATACGTGATTTCTCGGCTGAGATTGCCCGTCTAGCACTGATCATTGCGGAGTTTCAGTGTGATGTCTTGTATAGGGGGCAGAAGGAAGCCCTTGCTGTATTTCTTCCCCTCGCGACGACCAACTGGGTCACATGTGGCAACGCTCTGCATATTGATTGGTTGAGCGTCTGTCCCCCCAGTGGAATTGGTGTCAAGGTTCTGACTGACGATCTGTTTGACACCCCTTTGAAACAGGCGGAGATTGATTTCGAGAATGAGGGTGGCGAGACCTACATTTGTGGAAACCCACCGTACCTAGGCTCTACTTGGCAAAGCAAAGAGCAGAAGAATGAGTTGAAGTGCATCTTCGAGGGACGCACGAGAAGTTGGAAGTCTCTTGACTACGTGGCGGGCTGGTTCATGAAGGCCGCTGACTATGGTTTACACACGCACACCGTCTCCGCATTCGTGTCCACCAACTCGATCTGCCAAGGGCAACAGGTGCCAATACTCTGGCCGCTCGTCTTCGAGACAGGAAATGAGATCGCCTTTGCTCATACCAGTTTCAAATGGAAGAATCTTGCAAGCCACAACGCTGGCGTGACGGTTGTGATCGTTGGGATTAATAGCAAAGTAGGGCCGATTCGCAGGCTTTACTCAGCAGCAGACGAGGGGGAGACTCTAAGCAAGGAAGTAGACAACATCAACGCTTACCTCGTCGGGGGGCCGAACATCATCGTTCAGCCACAGTCAAAGCCCGCCGGAGACCGAGCTACGATGGAGTGGGGCAACAAGCCTACGGACGGCGGACACCTTATTCTGTCTACTGAAGAAAAGGATGCACTGCTTGCAGCCTACCCAGATGCAGCCAAGTTTGTCTTTCGCTATGTTGGGTCCCAAGAACTTACGAAAGGCGGTATTCGTTGGTGCCTCTGGATCTCTGATGACCTTCGCTCGGAAGCCGAATCGTTTCCACCGATTAAGCGCCGCGTCCAGCAAGTAGCTGAATCTCGTGCTAAGAGTTCCTCTAAGGACACGAGACCAGCGGCAGCCTATCCGCACAGATTCCGGCAGATTCAGAACATTGCGGATTCGTACCAGATACTCGTGTCGGGTGTCTCATCCGAAAACCGCGAATTCCTCCCTGTTGATGTTCGGTCGTCTGGGACCATCGGCTCGAACAAAGTTTTCGCGCTATACGACGCCCCCCTCTGGAACATGGCCCTAATAGCATCTCGGATGCACATCGTTTGGGTCGGAGCCGTCTGTGTCAGGATGCGGACTGACTTCAGTTACTCAAACACTCTCGGGTGGAACGCTTTTCCTATGCCAAGGATGACCAAGAAGAATCGCGAAGACCTGACTGCAGCTGCCGAGAGGATTCTCCTGGTACGTGAAGAGCATTTTCCCAAGACTATTGCAGAACTCTACCAAGCAAAGGACATGCCCGGCAATCTTCGCGCCGCCCATGACCACAACGACGACTTGCTGGAACGCATGTACATCGGTCGACGTTTCAAAAATGATAGCGAGCGTCTCGAGAAGCTTTTCAACCTGTACGCAAAGTCAGAACAGTAAGCAACGAGGGTAACCATGAGCACTAAGAACGAATCCGTGCCTTCCGTCACCATGGCATACGCTGGGGATGGCAGCTCTATCCAGTCAAACGAGATGGGGATGCGCGTTATGCAGGAACGTGCCTACGAGCGGCGCGGAGAGCAGTACCTACTAATCAAGTCGCCTCCAGCGTCAGGTAAGAGTCGAGCCTTGATGTTCATCGCTCTCGACAAACTTAGCAATCAGGGCATCAAGCAGGCGCTGATTGTTGTCCCTGAAAAGAGCATTGGCTCCAGCTTTCACGACGAACCGCTGCGCAACTACGGTTTCTGGGCAGACTGGCACGTCGAGCCAAAGTGGAATCTCTGTAACGCTCCCGGCGGGGACAACGGCGGGAAGGTTAAGTCTGTCGGAGTGTTTCTCGAGAGCAATGATCGAGTACTGGTCTGCACGCACGCCACATTGCGGTTTGCTGTTGACCAGTATGGGGTCGAGGCTTTCGACGGCAGGCTCATAGCAGTCGACGAGTTCCACCACGTGTCGGCGAATCCAGACAACAAGCTCGGGGCACAGCTTGGTGAGTTTCTCGCTCGCGACAAGATTCATGTCGTCGCGATGACCGGATCGTACTTTCGCGGGGACGCGGAGGCTGTCCTCACTCCAGAGGATGAGTCCAAATTCGATACCGTCACCTACACCTACTACGAGCAGCTCAACGGCTATCAGTATCTGAAGAAGCTCGACATCGGCTACTTCTTTTACTCGGGGTCCTATTGCGACGAGATTCTGCAAGTTCTAGATCCGAATGAGAAGACGATCATCCACATCCCCAACGTGAATTCTCGAGAAAGTACAAAGGACAAGATAAAAGAAGTTGAGCACATCCTGGAGGAGCTCGGAGAGTGGCAGGGTGTCGATGATGCGACTGGCTTTCAACTTGTGAAGACGCCAGAAGGGCAAATCTTGCGTATCGCCGATCTAGTCGACGATGAGCCAGCCCGGCGCGACAAGGTGTCCTCGGCCCTAAAGGATGCTTCCCAGAAAAACAATCGCGACCATGTAGACATCATCATTGCGCTTGGTATGGCGAAGGAAGGGTTTGACTGGATCTGGTGCGAGCACGCCCTAACTGTTGGGTACCGCTCTAGCCTGACGGAAATCGTTCAGATTATTGGTCGCGCCACGAGAGATGCACCTGGGAAGACTCGAACACGCTTTACGAACCTTATCGCTGAGCCTGATGCCTCAGAAGATGCTGTAACAGAGGCGGTTAACGATACGCTCAAGGCTATTGCTGCAAGCCTTTTGATGGAACAAGTCTTAGCTCCGCGTTTCGAATTCACGCCTAAGACTCCAGCCAGCTCGGCGGAGCCAGGCTACGACTATGGCGAAGGCGGGTACGACCTCAACGGGTGCAACGTCGGAGTCAACGCTAAGACCGGCAGCGTTCAGGTTGAGATCAAGGGGCTCGCTGAGCCTAAGAGTGAAGAAGCAAAACGCATCTGCAAGGAAGACCTCAATGAACTCGTCGCCGCTTTTCTTCAAGACAAGGCGGCTTTGGAGCGCGGACTTTTTGACGAAGAAGTTGTTCCGGAGGAGTTGACCCAGGTACACGGTGGGAAAATCATCAAGGAGAAGTACCCCACAATGGCAGCGGAGGATCAGGAGGCCATTCGGCAGTATGCTATTGCGGCGCTGAACCTTACGCAGCAGGCGAAAAAAGCTCTGGCCGAGGCAGGAAAGGGCGATGATGACGGTGGGGGGAGTCCCAATATGGCCTTCATTGCGGGCGTGAGAAAATTTGCCATGGATGTGCGTGACCTCGACATTGACTTGATTGACCGCATCAACCCATTCGGGGAGGCCTATTCAATTCTAGCGAAGAGCATGAGCGAAGAGCGTCTTAAACAAGTCGCTGCGATCATTGCGGCCAAACGTGTCAACCTGAGCTTGGATGAAGCCCGCGAACTTGCAAAACGAGCCTTAAAGTTTAAGAAGGAGCGAGGACGATTGCCTTCGATCACATCTCCGGATGCATGGGAGAAACGTATGGCCGAGGGCGTGGCATTCTTGGCGCGTATGAAGGCAGAGTCCGACCGTGGCTAAGCCTAACTTCAACGAGGAGGATGACGAACTCCTTGAGGCCTTAGGGGTCGACGTCGAAGTTAAGAAGAAGGCTACGCTGACTCCACGCGAGGAGCGCATTCTGGCAGGCTTCGAGGAGGTTCAGCGTTTTGTTGATACAGCAGGACATCTGCCGCGAGCCGCTGAGGACTGCGATATTTTCGAGCGTCTCTATGCCACTCGGCTGGAGCGGATACGACATTTAGACAACGACCATCCTTTGCTGCTGCCACACGATCGGCATGGGTTGCTCGCGGACTCAGATGAGGAAGTTTCTGACAGCGAGGAGTCCGATATCGATGACGACGAACTTCTCAAGCAGCTTGGGGTTGGTGCAGATGACGCTGATGATTTAACAAATCTTCAGCACGTGCGATCGAGCGTAGAAAAGCGGGCTGCAGAGGAAATCGCTCAACGCAGTCCCTGTCAGGACTTTGATAGCTTCAAGCCGCTCTTCAAACGTGCGGAAGAGCAACTTCGTTCAGGAGAACGCGAGACGCGAGCTTTTGAAACCCGCACCCTTGACGGCATTAGGCAAGGAGCGTTTTTCATCGTCAGTGGGCAGATCGCCTACATCGCCGAGGTTGGCGAGGATTTTCAGACAAAGTATGACCGTCGAGATAGTCGGCTTCGTGTCGTTTACGACAACGGGACCGAAAGCGACGTCTTGCAGCGTTCACTGCAGCGGGCGTTGCATCGTGATGAGACCGCAAGACTGTTGACGGACCCGGTGGCTGGGCCTCTGTTTGGTGACACGATTGCCGAAGACGATGTGTCTAACGGTACGATCTATGTATTGCGGAGCCATTCGAGCCATCCTTTCGTAGCGGAACATCGCGAGCTAGTGCACAAGATCGGGTTGACTGCGGGAAAAGTAGAATCCCGCATCGCCAATGCCTTCAAAAACACAACCTACCTTCTCGCCGACGTCGAAGTAGTTGCGACCTACAAGCTCGTATCGATTAGCCCAGCGAAGCTTGAGAACATCCTGCATAGAGTCTTCGCGCCAGCCCAGATAGATCTTCAGATTAATGACCGCTTTGGGCACCCGGTACGCCCCCGTGAGTGGTTCCTGGTGCCACTCCACGTCATTGATCAGGCTGTGCGGTGCATCCGAGACGGGTCTATCACGCAATTGCTCTACGACCCCAAGGAGGCTCGGCTTGTCCATAGGAAAGCAATGCTGTAGGCTGCGCTTGCGCTATTTCGGTAAACTCAGCCGCTTAAGCGGTCCCGTGAGTTGGCAGTATTCCTAGGAATTCCTACTAGGAACTATTGGGTCGCATAATAAATCTTATGTCAACTAAGAGCAAAACCTAGGTGTTTTTAGGCGTCTAGCGACTGCGGTCTGTGTCAAATCGGACACGTCTCAGCCGGGTTTGGGTAGCTGGGTAGACTTGAGCGATGTTCGTAGCATTGCGAATGTCGTTGATATTTGGGCCAGGTCAGCCCCAAAAGCAACCGCATGGGTCGGCTTCCACCTCAGAAAAGAACTCATCAACACTTGAGACCTCTGCCAACGGGTCGTAGGCATGCCATTTCAGATCCGCACGTTGCCAGAAGATCTTCCAAGACGAGCGACTTCGAACAAACGTAGCCTTGGCAATCTGCGGTTCGGTGATTTTCGTGGGGTCGTTCCAAACCGGCCTTATCTCGAAGATCACCACGCTTTGGTTTTCGATCCGAAAGTCCAAATCAACTTGATCTCGAATGCTGGGTTTTGGTCTTCGCCTTTCCAGAAATTGGCGTGCCCCGCGACGTACTCGCGCTATCTCAATCTCGTTCAAGGCCACTGATGTCCTGATTTCGAATAGCATTCGACTTAGTGAATTTCCACTATTGATGACACATCGAGTCTCGCGACTGGCAGCATTTGCAATGCGGCGACCCCAACGGGATTCGAAGATTCGTCACTGAGTGCCTGAACAGTCAATCATCACAGGCGCTTGGCACGATACCGAGGACGCAGTCTCTGATACTGGTTGGATTCACTGCTCAAGGGGCGCTCTCCCCCAGAGTTGCTCGAAGCCATCACACACTCCCTGTGGAACTTCCCAGGCTTGCGGCGACGCTTCCTCTGACTCCAAGCAAGCATGGATCTCAACCATTCGAGACTGAAGGATTTCCGGCGCTCTTCCAAGGGCAACGTTGAAGTACGTCCGCGCAACCTCATAGCCGATGTCATTCGCTGCGATGTGCTCGGAAGTGATATCCCAACACTCGGCTTCGTCGATTACATCGACGTCAAGAAGTGCGCACGCGCATACTGCGACCGCGGGACTGTTCCGAATCTCAGGAGCCGCCGAGACGACAAGTCTTTCGCGCAGCAGCATGCGCTCCTGAGCGTTAAGTGCGGACATGGACTGGGCAGCGGCGAGCAACACTCTTCCAAGTAGCGCCCCAGATAGGCGAAGCCGCTGCTCCTCATGGCCAGTCGGCAGAGTTTGCAGCCAACGGATTCTCACCTCCTCGTGCAACGCACCAAAGGCCTGAGCGTCATTGTTGAGAAGGATGGTCATGGCCAACTCTTGCGCAGACACCGGGCCCATCCAACCGAGGTCTACGTCCTCCTTGAGGCCCCATGCATACGTGTTGGAGTCGTCGAACGGCCGCGCGACAAGGTCAAAGAGCATCTTGAGAGTGTCTTCGGATAGTTCCAGACGCCAAGAGCGTGCTGCGCCTTCGCCAACGAACAGGACCACTTCGTGGGCTATAGCCAATGCGTTCAAGACCGCTGACAGTCGCAGATCCACACCGGCCGCATGCAGTCCAATTGGGTCAAGTGCTCCAGTGCGACCCAAAGTGTCGGAACGCATCGCCGTCGACCGATCTAGATCGGCGAGAACAAGGTCTCGCTCTTCGGCGCTCAGGTATCTCATTTCAGCATGGAGCCAGCTGAAGAGGCGAAACGAGAGCCAGACAACGTCCTTCGGATCGGCTCCAAGTCTGCCAACCGCGAGGCGGCAGCTACGTGCAATGGTCCGCTCGCAAGCCGACGCACTTTCATCCTCAAGTAGAAACGAGAGAAGATTCTCTATGCGCAGTTTCAGCGGCGGCTCACCTTCTGGCGGAGACCACTCCCGTGCCGCAGCAATACACAAGCACAGCACACTCGACCAAAGATGGCCGAAGTGTGCGTTGCTTCGATCATTCAAGACGGCAACGCCATATTCGGCTAGTGTCTCGGTTCCGTCTTGCAGCCGCGTGCGGAGAATTTGAAGGCCAAGCGAGCCGGGCAACGTACAGCTCCGGGCAATGAGTTCTCCCCAATCATGGCGGTGCTGCCACGCCGATGTGAAGTTGAACTCTACCCGCTCCATAGCGCTCCCTCCGGAAAAGCCAGACGGCTCCGAAAGCAGACGTTTGAGCTCATCTATATCTTGAGGACCGCCAGCGATCACGTCCGCCCGAGCCCAGTGAGCGACGGTCCGAGCGTCACTTCGTACATGCCTCCAGGGCCCATCAACGATTCGCCTCGCTAGCCTTCTTTTGAGCTCCACTCCTTCGGGCTCTTCTGCCAACGACGACCAAAGCTCGTAGAGCTGGCCGTCGTATTGGCCCTGCATCTCCGCCATCTCCAGCGCGAGCTCAGAAAGACGCTCGCCCGAGCATCTGAGGACCAATGCTTCGATGGGAACCTCGGCAACCGCCTCCACTCCATCCGCTACACCAAACTGATAGCGCGCAACGCGTGCCGTTCGTTCTACTTGAGCGGCGTTCGTCGAGATCGACTCCACCCCGTGCGCAATAACGTCTCCAAGAACAACTTTGAAGCTGCTGGCGCCCGCGTCCATGCCGAGAAAAAGACCCGCCAGAGGATCAAAGTCCCAGTTTGCGGAAAGCACCGCAAGCGATGACATGGCGGAGTCGGTCAGCTTAATTCCTCCCTGTGTGGGAGGACGACTTTGTGCGACCAGCACCGCGGGTCCAACCTGTAGTCCACCCGGGGACTTCGGCTCGACCGCGCGGTCGAGCAAAACCAGCGTACTTGCGACGATTCGTGCAAGCGCTGCACTCCGTGAGTAGCTCTCCAGTGACCACGAAACGAGCGCTCTCAGCACGCAACCAAGAGGACTTTCCATGGAGAGTTCAAATCTATCAAGGTCGTCTGCGCATGGAACGAATGCGTCTGCGGGCGTCGCAAAAAGCTGCGCTACGAGAAAATGCAGAAGCGCGTCGAGCCCTCGAACGTCTGCTTGCTCCCAACGTTTAAGAAGAGTGACAACGAGTGATGGGGTGTCAGCGTTGCCCTCCAGCGCGAGAGGCACAGCTCCTGCGTAGATCTGCGCAAGCTCGATGGTGCTACTCCAGTGGAGGGCATGTGCACCGTCCCTGAGCGCACGTTCTTGTACCTCTAAGGCCGTATCCGCCAGACCTTGGAGTCGAACGTATTCTTTGGACAGTTCGAGGAGGCTGCTTGAGTCGAATACTCGGGCCACGCCCCAGACCAGCAACGGCTCAGTGGCCTGCTCGAACGCGGCACCAGGAACGATTTCGCCGATAAGCCACTCAATCCCCCGAAGTTTTTTTCGGTTAGCTCTAAATTCGGCTTGCGCTTTTTGCAGCGAAGGAGGACTCCATTGGCACGCTCGCATCATCAATGACGCGTATGTACGCGAGAACAAATCAAGAACTACACCATCGGCTGAAACGCAAACAGCACTTGTCATCGACGCTGCAGCCACTCCGAACGACAATCCTCGACCTAGCCAGGCACGAAAAGTTTCCGCGTCGGCCAGGGGGGCGACGCTTGGGAGCTCAGCTTCAGGTCGGACAGACAAAGCCAAGAGGCTTTTTTGCTCAAGCGCCCCTAGGAATCTTCGCACCTCTCGATAGAGGTCCAGGGCGTCCAAGTCTAGTCGAAGCTGTTCCCGTCGTGCCTCCAACTCTTCAATGGCGCGTCTCTCAATGAGTATCGGACCTGCTGCTTCGAAAACAGCGTCGATAAGGTCACTTCGATGTAGCCACGTCAGTTCGTAGGCTGAGGCAACAACTCGGCAAAGCTCGTCGACTTCACCATGTGGCTTGTCGATTTCCTCGGGCTCCTCCGCCAGAGCTCGCGCTGCACGCGCTGCCGAGATGCAGCCTTGTGCTCGAAGTTGCCCCACAAGAGCTTGGCGGGAAATCCCACCCTCTGGCCTGTGGCCTCCGAGCCATCTACTTTCGTTTGGAGCACTGTCGACCACTTCAAAACGGCTGCTCGCTAGTGTGAGCATGAGGTCCTGGTGCCTACGTAGCGTGCGCTCTGGGAAACCAAGCGAGAGCTCAAGCTCAGCCTGCCCCAGGCGCTGGCGAACATCCTCAAAAAGTATAAGGGAGACGCTGTTGCGCTCGAGAGCTTCCTGCAACGTCGACAACAGCTCCAATCGAGCTAGGAGCAATAGCTCTAAGTCGGAAACAAGGAGGAATGAAACGTCGTTGAGACCAAGCTCCTCGCTCGGCACGTCGCAAAGGCCGCCCCCAGCAAGGGTGGAGCTAGATCCAAGGCCTGCGACGAACCGTCCAGTTAGCTCGGCTTCGGCTTCCATCAATACGGCGAAAGGAACGTGGCATTGCGAAAAAAGCTGAGCCACCCTCCTCGCGCGTTCGTGCTGGCGATGGAGCGCTTGAAGTAATTGCTGCTCCGAAACAGACTGCACGCCAGGTACGAGCTCGAGACGTTCCCAATTCGGAGCAGGAAGCTTGCCGTCGGATGCATGACTCCACAGTTGCAAGTAGTGTCTCTCCGCGACCGCATCCTCGGGAAATCCTGTTCGGAGAGCATCAGCGATGGCTCGGATTCGCTCCGTTGCGCACTTCGCGCTGAGGTCTCCAACGGCTTGCAGGAGCGCACACTGGTAGAAGACATCAGGGCCGAGATCGTACGCGTCCGAAGAGGTTACGAGTAGCCACGCGCGATCCGCTGCCTCCGTCGCCATGCCCATTCTCGCTTCGAGACTGGAAAGCCGAAACTCAATTCCTGGACTGCGCGTGCCGAGTTCTTGGTAGGAGAGCCAAGCTTCTCGAGCACGCTTGATAGACGACCGCTCCAGCGCCCTAGCAAGAATCTCCAACGTCGTCCGGTTGCCTTTCGTGTGGCCCTCTACTAGTTGAGCTGCTGCAGTATGCGAACTTGTCGCGAGCAGCGCTTCTGCACAGAGTTCGCGCTGTCCAATCCCAGGCAGCAATTGGAACGCGCGCTCTGCGTGTCGAAGCGCGTCCTCTGCCTGACCGGCTGCGAGCAAGCGGCGACCTGCCTCGTACTCAAACAGTGGACAGTTCGGCGTGTCGGTAGCAAGAGAGAGGGCTTCGCGTAATGCTCCTTCCGCGTCTCCGCAGTGCTCCAGTAAGCCGATTCGTTGGTACCGACTACGACGCCAATTCGAGTCGCGGTCGAGCAATACTAGAGCGCCCTCGACATTTCCAGCCGTTGCCATTTGCAACGCCTCCTCAAAAACGTCGTCGGCTGGCTGCAAATGTGGTGCAAGCCGCTGAAGCGCACGTATTCGCCCCGAGTCGAACGTCCGCGCGCAAACCAGCCACGCTGAACGTAGCAATGCATCCGCGAGATGTTCATGCTCTGCTAAGTGCTCCGGTTCGCCGAGCACTTCCTCGACTAGGCAGAGCAAGGCGTCGACCTGCGCTGCGGAGAGAGGCTGCTTTAGGTCGTTGGCCCACGCGTGCCTCTCAAGGACCTGACTGAGTGCCGACGCAAGTTGGCACCGCTCAAGCGGGCTATCCATACGGGCCGTTCTCGACGCCTCTAAGACCCAATCAAGGGCAGCGGACAGGCAACCCTCGGCGATTAGCTGCCTAGCTGCCGTCAAAACGAGCCCATTGTCTCTCGGAGACGAGCTAGGTGCGCGGCCGGCTGCAAGTTCCAGCGCTGCTCTGGCACTGGCCTGAAACTCAGCGTCTCCCGTGGATGCGACCTCTTTCGCCCTCTCGATCTTGTGCACCGCAATGAGCGTCTTGACGTAGACGAGCTTGGCGTCGGCTGACAGCAGCGACGCATCAACCACTTCTAGCTCGGACACCGCCTCCGATTGCCTACCGAGATTGATTAGACACGCTCCAAGGTTTAGGTGACATCTGGTCATCCAAGCCAAGGAGTTCTCGTCGGTGGGTCGCTGCGAAGACACCGCCTCCGCATGGGTCAAGAGCTTTGCGTGCGCATCGTAGGCACGTTCGAAGTTGCCTACGATGAAGGCTTCGTGAGCCAACTGCCGCTCGTGCTCGAAAGCCGCGTCGATCATCTGGCCAGAGACGTCCTGGGCCAAGAGGGCATCCGCCCCCGCTGGCGCCATCTTGCTCTCAAGCAAGCTACGAATCTGCGCCACAATCTCGTCAGCGCCACCAAACTCTGCGACCTCAGAGCACTGGTCGAGAATTCGCCGGGTCGCCGAGAACTCCTCGACATCGAGGCCCGGCGCATTTAGCAGGGTGCGCGGCTTCAAAAGAATGCTCTTCTCCAGCGCGCAGCAGTCTTCGAAGAAGCGGCGCTTGGCGGTTCTGCAACCAATCAAGACGACGACCACATCGAACTTCTCCAGTGTCTCGATTTCACCGTCTTCGGCTGCGCAAACCTCAGCGGTCTCCACGAGTGACAGCTTTTCTATCCTGCTCAAGAGCGTCGAGAGAAGTTTCGCGAACTCGTCTTCTACAGCAACGATTGCAACCTTAAGGCGTCTTCTCAAACTTCGAGCTTTTGACGCTCTTATCGGAACCCCAAGCTCCTGGGGATAAATGTTCAAGCCGGGCACAAACTCAAGCTTTGCGCCTTCCGCTCGCCGAAGGAGGCGAGGCCACCTCCTCAGAAACGCTGACTCTGGTCCTGTCCGCTCGAGCTGGCCCCAAGAATATCCACACGCGCGAGTTTCATCTCTCGAGCCATAACCTTCCAAGCCAAGCAGTGAAGCGCCCTGCCACCATCGACGCGCATCTCCCTCGCCCCCAATGATCGAGCTGAACTCGTGCTGATGCATGTGCCCATGGAGACAACACAGAAAGGCGTCGGGCTGGTAAATCAGCTCATGGAACGAACTCTGTGCATCGCGGTGCAGCCAGTCGAATGGGTGATGCATCAACAAAAGGGCGGCATCGTGGCGCTCAACCCACTTGACGTGTCCTTCGCGCGTTAACAACTGCTCACACTCGACAGCGAGGTTGTGGTCTGCGTCGTCTCCAAGATGGAGAAACGCGCTATTGAGACCTACGAGGGCGATTCTTAAGTCTTCTTTGTGAAAGCTCAGCAGGAAGTCGCCAGGCAACACTCCCTCATGGAAATCGAACCGCTGCCAAGAGGGCTTAACGCGACGCTCCCACCACTTGTGGTACTCCTCAAATGGCTTCGCAAAGACCTGAACGTAACTCTCGTCCTTCCCCTTGAAGGAGCGACGGCCACCGCTGTCCGCGAAGTAGCTGGCGACCGTCTGATGGGCTACATTGCTCGCCGGGGGGCGCACGAGATCGTGGTTACCCGGTACGGGGACGATTAGCGGCTGACCGCCAACGACATCGAGAATCTCCTCGAGAGTGTCATCAACAAGTTGGTACTCGTCGCGAGCACCGCGGGACGCGAGGTCACCGGTAAATAGAATCAGGTCCGGCGCGCCAAAGGTCTGCGTCTGCAGCCAAAGGTCCTCAAGGAACCGTGGGCCAATCACTTTCCACGTCGCGTCGCCAGATTGCCCGCGGTGCAAATCGGAAAGATGGAGCCAAGTGATCGTCACAGTCGGCGCCCTCTCGGCAAGTCCCGCCAGAAGGTCAAGCGCCTAGCTGACCAGACCCACGACGCGGACACTCGCGCCCCCCACCAAGAACCCCAAACGGCCATCCCCAGAACTTTACAGGCTGGTTCCGACACTCGACAGCCGAGCCCTGGAAGCTTAGCCCGCAGGCCGTCCAGGGCCGCGAGGTACGAACTCAGCGGGCTCGAAGAGCTGGCCGGGCGCCACGCCCAGGGCATCCGCAAGCCCGAACAAGGTCAACGCGGTGGGATTTGCGCGACCTGTCCTTCGCCATTAATAGATCGGCCGCGATATTGGGGGCTTGGAGCGAGCAAGCAGGCCACCCGCTACAGTGCTGGATGCTCCGAACTCTCACGTCTATCAGCCATGAAATTCGCGCCCTGCTTCGTCCGCCATAGAGAATGCAGCGCTGCGCCAGCAGTTGGCCGTGTTCAAGCAAGCTCGCCCCCGACCGAGCTTGAGCAACAGTGATCGCCTGTTCTGGATCACGCTACGCCGCTTCTGGAGCAAGTGGACCAACGCCCTCACTGTGGTGAAACCCGCGACGGTCACGAGGTGGCATAGGGAAAGCTTCAAGACATTCTGGCGGTGGAAATCGCGAAAACGCGGTCGACCACCAGTCGACTCTGAAATCCGTATGCTCATTCAGCGTATGGCGAAGGAGAACGGCTGGAGGGCGCCGAGGATTCATGCAGAACTCCTTAAGCTTGGGTTCGACGTCAGCGAGCGAACCGTCTCAAGGTACTTGCCAAAGCAACCTGTGGCCCCTGGCGCAATCAAACAATGGAAGACCTTCCTTCGAAATCACCGGGATGTCTTGGCGGCCATGGACTTCTTCACCGTTCCCACTGCGAGCTTTCGAGTGCTCTATGTGCTTTTTGTTGTGCATCACGATCGCCGACAGCTGCTGCACCTAGGTGTCACCGAGCATCCGACTGCTGAGTGGATCATTGGGCAACTTCGTGAGGCATTCCCATTCGACACAACTCCTCGCTATTTGATCCTCGACGGCGACAGGAAGTTCGTATCCGTTCAGCCAACCCCGTGGCCCAAAACCCGCGCTACGCAGGC